>Ga0307515_10000411_pt1 | contig 103597 bp, 99 predicted proteins | sample 17_EM_MG_FD_194513 | JGI IMG/M metagenome (GOLD analysis project Ga0307515, IMG submission 194513) | Populus trichocarpa ectomycorrhiza microbial communities from riparian zone in the Pacific Northwest, United States - 17_EM | ecosystem: Host-associated > Plants > Roots > Unclassified | place...
TTTATCCCTTTTGCAAATACATACCACAATCTTTTTCTCAACATTCCTCCAATCCAACCGCATCACTCTGATTACGAAGACAATAAATTCTATGAAATTTATTAAGATCTTTATTGAAAAATACTCGTATGCTTATCAATGCAGCTTTTGGACCTAAAACAAAGCTAAAATTGTGGATAAATTCCTTGTAAAGGCTCCAAAAAGTTTATGCCTGCTGCTTTGGTTTCTTATAAAGAGGCACCGTACTGCACGGCTCACCAAACATAATACTCATTGCAAAAGGTTTTAATCTGTTTGTTGCTTCTACATATACCGCAACAGGAACATTTACCTTACTACATCCTTTGATTACAATCTTTGCATCGCGATATCTTTCATAATCTATTGCATTCAATGCATCACGGAAAATCTGATTCTCAAGATCATCCAAATTACCGAATACAATTCTGGATGCGTGAGGTTGCAATGTTAAGGAGAGCAGCATGAATGCCCAGGTAGGAATGATTGCATCAGCCGAACAGGTGATGGCAACAAATTTATTTTTATACGCTGACCAATCGGTGGCTTTAATGAAATCCCGAAAATCTTTTTCTTTCAAAATGATTCCATGGAAAAGCTGATCTTTAATATCAAGGAGAACACGGTCGCCCGGAACATATAATTCCTCCAGATCGAAAGTGACGAGCTGACTTTGGCTAACCCGGTTAATGATTTCGTTTTCCATACTCACTTTCCTTCTGCTAAAAGATTGTTTTTACAACAACATCAAACTTCTGATTTTGGTTTTTTTGCTATAAAATCCTTCAGATAGTAAGGTTCATAGGATGCTAAATCTTCAAATTCACTTTCAGTAAACTTCAAAAAGGCCATTTCTCCCAATTTTAATGCGGATGGGATAATCCCATCAATAAAAAAAGCATTTGGATGTTGAAGTATTGCCTTGCACTTATCTGCACCATTACCAAAGAAGAGAATCTTGTTTTTTTCCAGCCATGACTGATAGCTCAATTCGTCAATGATTTTTGCTTCCGTGGATTCTACTATATTAAGCCTGGAGTTGGTGAGTAACGTATATACTTCCATTCTGCGTGCATCAAGCATGGGCGCCAGGAGGATTGTAGCCTGATCATCCGATTCTTTTGAAGATGGAAACAGAGCGACAACCTGATTTGACATTAACTCTAATGTATTGACCGCCAGTAAGGGTATGTTCAACGCATAGCACAATCCTTTGGCGGTGGCGACACCTATGCGCAAACCCGTGTAAGAGCCGGGACCAGCAGAAACAGCAACAGCGTTTAACTGAGATGACTTGATATCGGAAACTTTAAACAGCTGGTCAATCATGACCGCCAATTTTGAAGCTGTGGATTGAGGCACATGATATTCCTGCGAGGCGATCACCTTCCCGTCCCGATGAAGTGCTGCGGAACAAACCGATGTAGACGTTTCCAGGCTAAGGATAAGAGCCATTATTGAGGAGAGAGAGTTTTTTTATACGCAGAAAGATCAGCGAAGATTCTCTTCGCTTCTAAAATTTCAGGATCACGATCGAGACTGATTTCGGCCTGACCCGCATCGAGACGATAGTGAAAGGCAATCTGTTGCTCCAACACCGCGCTAAACTCCTTTTTGAATCTCATCAAATCCGTAGCATGATTTGCTTCGATCTTGTCTTTCAATTCTTTCAATGGTGTTTGCAACTCATCATAATAACGTTCGCTTCGTGCCGTGGCTATTAATTTATCTGCCTGTTTCTCCAGATCCGATTGATAGGCGAATTTTTGTTCTTTCAACCAGTTCACAAACTTCTGATATTCTGCATCGCTGATCTTAAATTTCTCCATCGATACGGGAACAGGCAAATGTTCTCCACAATACCTGCTGGAATATTCAAACAACAGGCCGGAACCCACAAGTTCTGCTACTGCTGATCCGATTAACTCGTTCTTAACCGGATAGTCAGGATCGAGACCTCCGCCATCAAATACTTTGCGACCATGTTTGGTTTTAAACTCTCTTTTAAGTGAATCGGCTACACGTTCTACCGTGCCATCACTTTTGCGATGGGTATAATCCAGGGCCTGAATGCAACGGCCACTGGGTATGTAGTACTTGGCAGTAGTTACTTTAAGTTGTGCATTGTAAGACAATTGTCTTGTAGTTTGCACGAGCCCTTTTCCAAATGTCTTTTGTCCTATTAAAACAGCGCGATCATAGTCCTGCAGTGAGCCTGCTACAATTTCCGATGCTGACGCACTTCCGGGACTGGTTAAAACAACAACCGGTATTTCTGTATCGACCGGCTCGTTCAACGTGTTATACGTTTTATTCCATTCCTGCACCTTGCCTTTGGTGGAAACTACTTCCAATCCTTTGGGGATAAATACATTCACGATATTCACTGCCTCATGAAGCAAGCCTCCCGGATTATCCCGCAGGTCGAGCATGATTTTTTTTGCTCCTTTCGCCTTCAGGCTTATAACTGCCTGCTCAACTTCCTTGCCTGCCCCGGGAGTAAAATCATCTAACTTGATATAGCCGATTTCGCCATCGATCACTCCCTGGTAGACTACGTTAGTAATTTTTATTTTTTCACGTTGGATTTTGAATTTAAGCTCGTCTTTCTGTCCATATCTTTTAACTACTACTTCCAGTTCGGTTTTGGCTTTGCCCTTCAGCATGGAACTGATTTCGGAAGTATTTTTTCCCTGTACATTTTTCCCGTTTAGTGAAATGAATTCATCTCCTACACGAAGCCCTGCTTGTTGGGCAGGAAAACCGTAATAAGGATTAGTGATCACTGCCTTTTTATTAACGATGCCTATCAATGCGCCAATACCGGCATACTGCCCCGTGGTTTGAATGCTGAATGCTTCCAAGTCTTCTTCCGGAATGTAATCGGTATAAGGATCAAGGGATTGCAACATTCCCACGATTCCCGTATCAATTAACTTTTTAGGATCTACCTCATCTACATAGAAAGCATTTACTTCCTTAAAAAGGGTAGAAAAGATATCCAGGCTTTTGGCGATGTCGAAATATTTTTCCGCGGGGGCAGTAAAAGCCAAGGCAGACACAACTGCTGTAACGGCTACTCCGATTTTAATGCTTTTCCTCATACATTCTTGTCTTGTCGCTTCGCATTTAATGGCTCAAACGTCAGTGGTAATTTTTCATGAATCACCGAAGATGGCAAAATTTCTTTAGCAATATAAATATACGCAATGAGCCATGGTTGCGCAGCAGAAATGTTTTGCTTGTTCAACCGGTACGCTTCGCGAATACGTCTTTTGATCAAATTTCTGTCCACCGCCCGTTTGAATTTGCGGCTGGATACCGAAATCATCACCTGATGAATCTTGGATCGGGTATCCGGATCAGGAAGGTAAAGAACCTTGAAGGGGTATAAATGAAAAGAGGAACCCCTTTTGAAGAGTTCCTGAATCCATTTTTCTTTGTTAAGTCGTTCTTCCTTTCGGAAGGTATGTTTCCTCATCACTTCAAAATACACCTTCTTCAAAGAAGGCAAATTTCTATGAAGTTAAGGGAAGATTATTTGCGCTTGAAAGTCTTTTCGTCAGAAACAGTCAGTTTCTTTCTTCCTTTTTTCCTGCGCGAAGCCAATACTCTGCGGCCGTTGGCAGAAGCCATACGTTCACGGAAGCCATGCTTGTTTGTTCTCTTTTTGCGCGATGGTTGATAGGTACGTTTCATTTCTATATCTGTTTACCCTAAATTTCTTTGAGGGGTGCAAAAATGATCAGGATTTGTGAAAATTACAAGATCGACCGGATTGATTTTGACCAATTATTGGATTTTATAAGAAAAAGCCGGTTTTTTTATTCCGGCTCTTTCTCTCTAAATCATTGTATTTTAAAAATGGCATCGTCAATTACGGGATTTACCTCCAATGAGGAAACCTCAAACTTGAAAGTCATGGGTCCCTGGGTGGCCAGCATAGTATGAGGGAATTTAATTCCGCTCACTTCTTTATAATCCTGAAATTTAGTTGGGATCGCCATTTCGCCCTGCGGCCCTTTCACGAATTCCACACTTTGTACTTTAAGGCCCGTTGTCTTATCAAAATAATTCAATGTTTTCGCGCCCGCGAGAAAAGCATACTCTACCACATACGCTTCCTTACCATCCAGATTTTCTATTCCGGTAAGGGTGGTCTTTACTTTAAATAAAGGCAATACTGTTTCCGGAACGGAGTAAGCTTCAAAAAGTGCTTTCTCTTTTTCAGCCGCTTCCACGGGAGCTTTCTGTCCCATCTGCATCTGAGATACCTCTTTGCCATCGGTTACGCCTCGCTGCATCACGTTACCACCGACAGCTACTTCGGTCAGATTTTTTCCCGGAGTTTTTTGAGATTGCGTCATCGTAATCTCCATGCCTTGCACAGTGGCTTTCATTGTTGCCTTCAAACTTTTCAGTTCCTGTATTTTTTTGGCACCGCCAATGGCATCAATGTAACTTCCTATTACTTTCTCAGCAGTAAGACCAGCGGGTAAAGCAGAAGCTTTGGAAGGAGTATAGCTCTCCCCATTGATGTCGTAGTATTTTACTTCACCAAATTTCTTCAGCTTGTCTGCCACATCAGCACCTTTGCCTACTACTATTATGTACGCATTATCAGGGCGGATGAATTTTTTAGAGGTAGCTAATACATCTTCTTTAGTAACTGCATCGATGCTTTTCAAATAGTTAGCATAGTACTCTTTTGGAAGGTTATACCTGGCGGTGTTCAATGCAAAGCTGGCAATGGTTTGAGGATTTTCCAGTGAACGGCCAAACGCTCCGGAGATGGAAGCCTTCGCGGCAAGCAGTTCGCCATCCGTTACCGGTTCTGATGCTATTCTCTTCAACTCACTCAGCATTTCGAAAACAGAACTATCGGTCACTTCGTTGCGCACACTGGCGGAAGCATTGAAATTACCAATCAGCTTATCTGGACTTATCTGTGAAGTGGATCCATACGTATATCCGTGCTTCTCACGCAGGTTTTGCATGAGGCGGGCTGAGAAACTTCCTCCCAGGATCTGATTCGTTACTCTTGCTTTGATTACATCCGGTGTGCCGGGTTTCAATTCTGCCGGATAGCTTACGTTGATCACCGATTGTACGGATGCCGGACGATCGACTAAAGCAACAATTGTTTTTGCCGGAGCTTGTGGTACTGTATAGGCTGGATTCTTCACCTCACCTGCGACCCATTTACTGAAATATTTTTCGCTCAACGACTTCGCTGTTTTCAAATCCATATCGCCTACAATTACCAGGTAGGCATTGCCTGGTTTGAACCAGGTATTGAAATAGTTTCTGCAATCTTCCAGTGTGATGGACTCTACACTTTTTTCCGTGGGAATTTCTCCATAGGGGTGATTTTTACCATACACCAGTACGCTGCGCACATTTGATGCAATAGCGCCTGGATCATCTTTACCGGCTGTGATCCCCGAAAGGGTTTGTGTTTTCAGTTTATCTAATTCTGCCTGACTGAAAGCCGGATTGTATAGCACATCGGCAAACAGATCGAGCAACTTAGTAGTGTGGCGCGAAAGGCTGGAAGCGAAAATACCTCTTGACGATGTATTCAATGTGGCGCCTATATAATCCACTTCTTCATCGAGCTGTGCTTTTGTTTTCGTCTTTGTACCCGTGCCGATGAGATCGCCAGCTATTTCTATATAACCTGCTTTTGCTCCTTCCGTAATCTGATCGTTCTTCAGTTCCAGTGTTAGCTGTACACGAGGAAGCTTATGATTCTCCACTACAAAAACCTGGAGTCCGTTCTTTAGTGTGAAGGTTTGATAGTCTCCTATTTTAATTTCCCTGGCAGGAGCGGGCTTAGGCGCCCTGGTACGGTCTACCTGGGCCTGCACGTTAACAACTAACATCAACGCACAAATGAATATTGCTATCTTGTTCATGATCAATTATCTTTTTTGAGTTGAGTGTTTCCTGGCTTGCTTTGCGATGACTTGGGAAGGTAATGCAACACTACCCGGTTCTCTTTGTTCAAATATTTCTTCGCTACCTTTTGCAGGTCTTCTTTTGTTACTTTCATGTAGCGATCAATCTCTGTGTTGATCAAATTTGCATCACCGAAATACACGTAATAGTTGGCCAGTTGTTCAGCTACCCCTACCATAGATGAATTCTGCTGCACAAACTGACTCTCTACCTGATTACGAACCTTTTGAAACTCCTTATCAGAAATCAATTCTGTCTTGAGCTTATCTACCTCGGTATCCATTGCCTTCTCGAGATCATCGACATTCACACCTACATTCGCTAATGCGAACACGAGGTATAAACCCGGATCTTCGGATGAGAACGGAAATGACTGAACGGTATACGCCTTCTTCTGCTCATCCACCAATGCCTTATATAAACGTGAGCTTTGTCCACCACTCAACAATGTGCTGAGCATATCCAATGCATAGGATTCGTCTGTGCCCTGGGCCGGCATATGATACGCCTGTACTACTGCAGGTAATTGAATGTTATCCAATACTACATCACGTACTTCCGCCTTTTGCAAAGGCTCTACTATTTTAGGGCGTGGTATTTCTTTGCCTCCTTTCGGGATGTCTTTGAAATACTTTGCAATCAATTGCTTTGCCTGTTCAATATCCAGATCACCGGAAATCGATAGAGTTGCATTCTCCGGCACATAGAAAGTCTTGTAGAAGTTAACAAACTCATCCAACGTTGCCTGATTCAAATGATCGAGCGAGCCTATGGTGGGCCAGCGGTAAGGGTGAACGGTATACGCTCTTTTTAATATCTCGGTAAGGATACTTCCGTAAGGCTGATTATCCATGCGCTGACGTTTTTCTTCCTTTACTACCTCACGCTGTGTTTCCACGCCTGCGGTTTCGATCTTCGCGTGCATCATACGTTCTGATTCAAGCCACAAGCCCATCTCTAACTGATTGGAGGGAAGCACTTCGTAATAGAACGTTCTGTCGTTTGACGTATTCGCATTATTCGTTCCCCCGGAATTGGTGATGTACTTGTCAAACTCACCTCTCTTAATGTTGTCCGTTCCTTCAAACAATAAATGCTCAAAGAAGTGAGCAAAGCCGGTGCGTGCCGGGTCTTCATTTTTGGAGCCTACATGATAGAGCACCGACACAGCCACAATGGGTGTGGTATTATCTTTGTGAAGAATTACATGCAATCCGTTATCCAGATTGTACTCTGTGAATTCAATTTTTCGCGCCTGCCCGTACGTGTACATCCACATCACGGTAAGCATACAACCTGTCAGAAAAAGCTTTTTTATCATACGATTATTTTGGGTGTCCCGAATATAGGGAAAGAAAGGTTTTCTAAAGAAGACGCTGCTAAAAATAAAAAAGACCAGCACGATTAAATGCCGGTCTTTTAAACATTAAAGAGTTAAGCCAATTCTACTTCACCAACTCACCTAATACTTTGTTTAACTGTGCCGTTTCGAGGCGGGGGCCCCATTGCGCTACTACTTTTGACGAAGCCAGTGAAGCCAGTTTACCTGCTTCGGCAAAGCTGTGACCATGCGTAATACCAAACATGAATGCCCCGGCAAACATATCTCCTGCCCCGTTGGTATCTACTGCCTGAACTTTGTACGGTTCAATCTGAATGAATGTATCGCCATCAAAAATTAAAGCACCGTTTGCGCCAAGGGTGATCACAAATCGTTTTGCTACTTTTTTCAGTTTCTCTCTTGCTTCGGCTACGGAATTGGTGCCGGTGAAGATCATTGCTTCTTCATCGTTGGTAAATAAAAGATCCACTCCCGCTCCTACAATTTCTTCCATTTGCACGGAGAAGTATTTCACCATGCTTGGATCGCTGAAGGTAAGTGCTACACCTACTTTGTTACGTTCGGCAATTTTCTTTGCCTCTTTCATTGCCTCCAGTCCTTTGGGGCTGGCTACCAGGTATCCCTCTAAATAGAGGTAAGAAGAATCTTTGATTGCTGCTTCATCCAAATGTTCAGGAGAAAGAAAAGAGCTTACGCCCAAAAAGGTATTCATGGTACGTTGTGCATCCGGTGAGGTCATCACCAGGCAACGGCCGGAAAGTCCGTCTTGTGTATTTTCGTATTTAATGTTGGTGTCGATACTGTGCTTTTTCAGGTCTTCAAGGAAAATCTTTCCCAGATCATCTTTCGCTACCAGGCAGGAATAGAAACTCTTTCCACCCAACTGGTTGATTGCAGTTACCGTATTGCCTGCCGATCCGCCTCCGCTCAATTTACTTTTCTTCATATCAATGGCCTTCATCAGCTCAGCCTGACGCTTGTCGTCCACCAGGGTCATCACTCCTTTTTCTACATTATTCTTAGTGAAGAAGTCGAGATCAACTTCAGTAACTATATCGACAATGGCATTGCCGATTCCATAAACATCATATTTCATTCTGATTGTCTTTTGTTAAAAGGATTATATAAAGAAGCGCAAAAGTAATAAAAGAAGGCAAGCTGCAAGCGATCCGTTTAAGCTTACTTCCTGACAGGCTGTGGCCTTAGCGCATAGCCTAACTTGCGGGCCCGATCCGGGTAGTCCGTAATAAAGCCGTCTACCTTCCACGCTTTGAGCTCTTCCATGTCTTTGACTTCGTTCACCGTCCATGGTATGCAGCGGATCTTCATCGCATGCAGGTAGCTGATCTCTGTTTTGGATAGCAACTTAAACTCAGGACTGTAGATGGAAGGACGAAATCCCAATTTTCTCAAATTCTGATCGATGGAGCTGAGGTTATCGACCAGCGCTGCAAGACGAACTTCGGGATGTTTTTCATGCCAGTACTTCAGCACTCTGAAATCAAATGACTGGATTACTACTCTGTCTAATGGTAAGTACTGATCAATAAGTGCGTATACCCGTTCAGAAAACTCTTCGGGTTTTGGATGAAACTTGTTGTCGTCCTCGGGAAGGCTTTTGATCTCTATATTATAGTCTACTTCGTAGCGGGAATAGTTACGGATATGGTTCTCCACTGCAATAATCACATCGCTAAGCAAGGGCTTGCTTACTTTCAGCTTCTCTTGCAGAGGGAAACTCTTATTTACTTTTGAGCCGCAGTCCCATTGCTTCACCTGCTCGTACGTCATCTGGTAGATGTTGTACTTCTTTTCGTCTTTGTGTTTGATTTCCTTACCGGACGGGTCGAGGCAATAATCGGCCGACATCCATGGCTCGTGCGAAACAATCACTTGTTTATCTGCCGTGATTGCCAGATCCATCTCGATAGTGGTGACACCTGAATCCAGTGCCGTGATGAAAGCGGGAATTGTATTTTCCGGTTTAAGGCCACGACAACCCCGATGCCCCTGTACATCGAACTTGGGAATAAAGATCTGGGCCGATAGAGAAGTGCTCATCATCAAAGCCATGTAAAAAAGTGCTGATCGCATGGCCTCAAATATAGTATTTCGTTAAAAGTTAATCGTTAACAGTGCTTTACTATTAACGATTAACTTTTAACTCCATATCTAATTACGGATCATCATGCGCGGGCCACCTCCCCTGCGGCCACCTCCACCCATGGGATTAAGTTGCTTATTCAACGCATACGTGAAGCTGGCCATAATGTATCGCCCCAGGTTATTGGTGGTGGTTTGCTGTAAATAATTTGAATTAGCTGTTTGCGATACGCTCAGGCTCTTATCCAGCAAGTTCACTACACCTAGTTTTATTTCACCGCTCTTCGCCTTGAAGACATAGCGCGACAGCGACATATTCAGCATGGGAATGGTTTGCTTGAAATCGGTAGTCTGGCTATTGTAACGATAGAAATCGAACGACACATTATATGAATAGTTCTTCAGGAAATTCACGTTCGCCTCGGAGGAATAGGTTTCGTTGAGGTAGCGCTGATCCTGTGTATTTAAGCTATAGGTTGTTTTTTGCTGACTTAGGTTAGCGCTCAGTCCAACAGTAAGAATTTCCTTGAGTGTATAATCATAGCGTACACTACCACCTGCTGTTAATGACCGGGACACATTCTCTTGTTCATTTACAATATTAATCGATCTGGAGTACGATGAAGTAGGCCCAATATTAAAGCGGCCGTTTAATTTTTTGATAGGAAATCCTAAGCTAAAATTACCATTAGTATTAAATCCATTCCTCACATTTACTGGTCGAGTGGTTCGAATCAAAGCTTGATCCACCGTTTGGGAATTGGTGATCGGGTTATTGGTATAGGTTGCATTGACAAAAGCAAAGAAGCCAATAAAACGACCTGGATCAAACTGGGTATAGTTGGTGCTGATGCGATGCGCATAGCCTGGTTTCAGATTAGGGTTACCCACAGAAAGATTCAACGGATCGCTATTATCAACAACGGGTTGCAGTTGTGTGATACCTGGCTCTGACATCGAGGTTTCATAATCAAAGCGGAAGTGCTTCACGCTTGAAAAATCATAATTAAAATGTGCTACCGGCAATACGTTGCTGAACGCTCTGTTTATAGAGGTATCTCTTAAAATTAAATTCCCCTTCAGGCTGGTCATCTGGTAGCTTGTGCCAATAGTGAGGCTAAACTTGGCGCGATTGAGTTTAAAATTAATACCCGGGCGATTGTACAGATAAATGCTGTTGTATTTATTACTTAGCGTATCATTAAAAAGACTTTGCCCGTTCCGTTCATTGTATACTTCTTTATCTACCTCGTTACGATTGGTTCTAAACGCATAGTTAAGCTCGAGGTATTTACGATTGCCCAATGGTTCGGTATAAGCAACGGTAGCCGCGTAGGTCTGGGTGGAATTGCTGCTGGTGCTGGTCTGGTCGATGCGCTGAGATCTTTTTTCAGCATAATACTCGTTAAGCGATCCCAATGTTCCATCTGTATCTGAGCTGGCAACACCTAAAGTAAGATTGGTTGAAATTGTTCTTCCCTTCTTCGCAAAGCGGTGCCGGTACAGCAGGTTCGAGTTCAGATTTAAGTTTTCGCTGGAAGAAGTTGTTTGTGTGCTGCTCTCATTTACCAAAGTGCCATCGGTAAGTGTTGTCTGGCTGCGTGTATCCTGAGTAACATCCTGAGTGGTGTACGTAGCCGCTGTGGTAAAGCGGATGGAATTAGCCGAATCGATCTGATGATCGAGCGCGAGGTTTACGCGATGATTGTCGCTGGTACTATATTGGGCACTGGTCTGATCAAAATTATACGTACTGTCATTGGGAAGGTAATTGATCCGATTCAGTTTTTGATTTACGTTCTGATTAAGACGATTGAAGAAGTAGCTACTTGTAAGCTTCGTCTTGGAGCTCAGATCTTTGTTGTAATTTATTCCCCCGGCATAATTGGTGTTGATTCCATTCTGACGGCCACCAAAATTAAGCGGCACTCCGCTTTGATTATCTCCGCCCAACTGAATACGCACACCTCCGCCTCCACCCCCTCCCATCATTTGCTGCGAGCCACCTGAAAAGTTCATGTAATCGTCCAATGAAAAACCTTGTTCATTAATATTGTTGCCCATTCCCAAAAAAGAAAGCTGTGTTCCTTTTCCAAACTTGTTGATGCTCGCCTTTCCCTGCCAACGGTCTTTATTACCAGCCCCTGCAGTGATATTGCCAAACGCACCATTGCGTTTGGATTCTTTCAATTCGAGGTTGATGGTCTTTTCACGTTGCCCGTCATCTATTCCCGTAAAGGCCGCCTGGTCGGATTTCTTATCAAACACCTGCACTTTCTCTACTGCATCGGCAGGGAGGTTACGTGTGGCCAGCTTGGGGTCGCGTCCAAAAAACTCACGCCCATCCACAGTAACACGCTGTACCGTTTCGCCCTGCGCTTTGATGCTTCCATCGGTCTGCACATCGATACCCGGCATTCTCTTCAAAAGATCTTCTACATTGGCATTCGTTTTTGTTTTGAATGAACCGGCATTGTATTCAATGGTATCACGCTTGAATGTGATGGGCGCCTTATCTCCGTGCACGATCATTTCATCGAGCTGATTAGTAACAGGCTTGAGCTTGAGCTGGCCCATCTCCATCACCGGAGAGGTGAAGTCGGAAGAAGAAAGATTTTTACTATAAGGAGCTAACCCGATGAAGGTAATCTTCAACTGGTAATCACCTTTGCTGATGTTCTTCAATTCAAAATTCCCTGTGCCATTCGTCACTCCGAAATTAACCAGCGAAGAATCTTTCGGATTCAATAACATGACTGTTGCCATTGACATCGGGCTGGATACGGTATCCACCACCTGACCTTTAATGCTGAACTTCTGCGCCAGCGCCAGTTGACTGATGGCAAGAAAAGCAAGGAGTAAAATTTTATTATTCATAGTGATTCCGTTTTCTCCCGTAACAGGAAAATGATAGTTTCTTTTTTATTGATGGAGATACGTGTCCATTGACAATGAACAGTTGACAGTTGACAAAGCTTTGCCAACTGTACTGTTGTCAACTGTCAATTAATAATTAGTTACGGATCATCATCCCTCCGCCATTGGCGCGCATCTTCTGCATTTGTTCTTCCATCATTTTACGGAATTCGGCCTGCGTGATTTTTGTGCCGCTGGATGGAATTTTGAATTCATTCTTCTTCAGCTCCCGTACTTCAATTTTGGAAACCACAATCACCCGCTCGCCATTGTTGATATCAATTGCCAGCACTGCACCGGGTAATGTATTGAAACGCTCGGGTCCCAGGAAGGGGCGAAGCTTATCGGTGTACCAGGCCGTTATTTCCTGCGTTACTTTTCTTACTTCCGGTTCCGGATTTCCATTTACCATACGCATGGTTCTTACCTCATCGGAGTTGGTGTAGTACGCCTGCCGGCATTCATACCCCTGAATCATTTTTGTTTCGGTGCCCAGTTTCCATGGGGCGATCTTAACTGAATCATCGATTAAATATTCTTTGCCATTAAACTCCTGCTTCGAAACGATCTTTCCTGTTTCCTGATTGAAGTACTGCTCGGTATTGGGGCGCATGAATCGCATCTGCATACCACCACCTCCACCCGTGGGCTCTTCTTCATCTTCAATAAGCGGTTTGTAGATGGACTCTGTTGCCTTGAAAAACAACTGCTCTTTGGTGGTGCGGAATTCCGGTATCATCGCCTTCCTGCTTTCGCTCTCCGGAGGGAGCCTGCGGTGAAGGTTTATTTTTTGTTCGTAGGTGATCACACCTTCGGTAGCTTGAGCAAAAACGGTGCGTGCTGCAGCAACGGATACCAATAAGCCTATGGCAATTACTATTTTCTTCATGATCCTGGGATTTATAAACATGATTCGTTCTTTCTGATTCAAATGTACGGCAGGAGTGCATTGCCAAGAGTTAATCAATATGAAAGTAAGGTTAATTAAGGTTAAAGCCGGTAACAACCATGAATAAAGCAGCTATTTTTGTACCCACAAAGTGAAGTGCTATACGTACTGCTTATTAAGAGCTGCGAAGCAAAGTTTAAAATGAATCAATCCAAAAAATCACTTACGTTGTTCCTGATGATCAGTAGCATTGCGTTGCTGCTGGTGCTGCAGGTATTCTGGCTTACCAGCTCGTACGAGAAGGCCTACTTTGATTTGCGAAGAGATACGAATATGCTTTTCAGGTCTACCGTTATTGCCATGCGCGACTCTCTTCTGGTACGAAGCATTGAGCGTGTTCCCTCTGAAACAGACACGATTCAGGGAAAGCCCCTCTTCTTCTCCCGGCAGATGGATACATTGATTAACTACGAGGTGCGTAAAGCAAAGACAAAAAAATCAATTGACGCTGCGCAGGTTCAGGTTTATATTACCTCCACCAGTTCATCGGATTCAGCAAAGCATCTCCTTCCACCTCTTATGCGTCATGGTGGTTTTGAAGGAGGCGGCCGGTTTATTATCCGCAGAGGTCCCGATTCATTATCAATAGATAGCCTTCGCGTTCACGTTTCAAAAGCACTTGCCAAATCCGGCCAGCATGTAACTTTCGATATCAAGCACTCTTTCTTCAATCCAGGCCCCTTCGAGGTTGGTGGCCGGGTCCGAGGTTTTTTCAGAAATAATCCGGAGAAAGAGGAGGAGCACTTTGAAGCAAGTGTTTTCTCTAACCAGCTATTTTCCGATTGGGTACGCTATGATCCTATGCATCGCTATTCGATCATGTTGAGCGATTTTCGCCCGATGTTACTGAAAGAAATAACACTTCAGTTCTTTTTTTCGCTCTTCCTCACAGCAGTAACGATCGCTGCTTTTGTAATGCTTTATCGCAGTATTCGCTCTCAACAACGCCTGATGGAACTAAAAAATGACTTCATCAGCAACATGACGCACGAATTGAAAACACCTATCGCTACTGTAAGCGTTGCTCTGGAGGCGCTGAAGAATTTTAATGGCATGGGTAATCCCAAGCTAACGGCAGAATACCTTGACATTGCCCAGCATGAGCTTAACCGCCTCACGTTACTTACAGATAAGGTTTTGAAGACTTCTGCGTTTGAAGATCATGGTATCGAGTATACGACAGAGTCTGTTAACCTTGAAACCACCATTGACCAGATCCTTAACTCCATGAAGCTGGTGTTTGAAAAACAGAAAGCCACGGTTTCGTTCGACAAAGAAGGAAATAACTTTGCTGTTCAGGGAGGCAGTATTCATTTGACCAATGTCATTTATAATTTACTGGACAATGCACTAAAATACAGCCCCGATCAACCCGCTATCCGGATATTCTTAAAAGAGCAAAGAGAGAAAATTATTCTTTCCGTAACGGACAATGGGTTGGGTATTCCATCTGAATTCAAAAATAAAATATTCGAAAAATTCTTTCGTGTTCCTACGGGCAATGTACATACTATTAAAGGGTACGGCCTTGGCTTAAGTTATGTGGATACGGTGATAAAAAATCATAAGGGTACCATCCATGTGGAAAGTGAATCAGGAAAGGGAAGTGTGTTTACAATTACTTTATTGAAATAGAAGCAGGAAAGTCAAGAAAGACATTTCCGATTTGAAGCATGGGCAAAATAAAAATACTGTATGTAGAAGACGAACCCTTCCTTGGGCGCATTGTAAAGGAGAGTCTGGAGAGCCGTGACTATGAAGTGCACATGATTACGGATGGAAAAGATGCCATTGACAAATTCAAACACCTGCTGCCTGATATCTGTGTGCTCGATATTATGCTTCCCAACAAGGATGGTTACTCCATTGCACAAGGCATTCGTCAGCTGAGTCCTGCCGCTCCTATTATTTTTGTAACCGCCAAAACACAAACCGAAGATCTGATCAAAGGATTTGGTGCTGGAGGAAATGACTATCTGCGCAAGCCATTCAGTATGGAAGAATTGATTGTGCGAATCAACAACCTGCTTCATCTTACCAAAAAAGGAAACGATGTCATACCGGATACGATCGCTATCGGTCAGTTTGAATTTGCACCTAACCGCTATGAGCTAAAGAAAGGCGATCAGGTGCGAAAGTTATCGCATCGTGAAGCGCTGTTGCTGCAAATATTATGTGAGAGTAAAAACAATACGGCCAGCAGAAAGGATATGCTGATGCGCGTATGGGGCGATGATTCCTTCTTCAACTCGCGCAACCTCGATGTGTACATCACCAAGCTGCGTGATTTTTTGAAAGAAGATCCGACTGTTGAGATCATCACCATCAAAGGTGTGGGCTATCGGTTTGTGATCGCATGAAAAAAGAGACCGCCTTCCGACAGTCTCTTTAAATTCAACCATTTCTTTGTAGTAGCTTATTATCTTTTTCCGCCCCCGATGAAAAACCCAACCTTAATACCGAGGTAATTGTTCTTGGTTTCGCTCTTTCCTGCAGAGAGTACTCCGTTGGAATCATAAGTAAACGTATTCGTGCTTTTTCCAATAATATTATACTCGATATTCATTGTAAAGTGACTTGCATCAAAGCCTATGCGTGGATAGAAGCCAAACTTAGTTCCGCCCGAAACAGCATCAGAACTATTGGATGAAGTGTTGTTGCCAGAACTTGTTGCTGTAAAACTTGCAGATGCTAATGAGTATAAACCAAGTCCTGCTCCTACAAAAGGTCTGAATCCCTTGTTAGAAAAATAATACTGACCATTTACAGTATATGATCCGCTTGCAGAAACACTACCACTTGCAGTTGAAGTATTGCCTGAGGTGACATACGTTGTACCTCTAAGCATAATTGCTGTTTCAAGTCTTAAGCCTAAAGCAATTGCATCAGAAATCCGGTAAGAGGGCTCCAGGTAAAATAACACTCCACCTTTTGCTCCATCCCCTTGCGGAGAAGCATAGCCAAGGCCAAGCCCTACGCGGAAGGGTTTAAATTCAGAAGATTGTGCAAATGCTGCGGCAGACGCCAGCATAACCATTGATAGTAAAAGCAGTTTTTTCATAAAATGTGGGTTGATTAATGATTTAAAACGTTTGCGAAAATACATAAAGCATGCCAGATAAAGCCACGAGTCTTTATTTGAAGCACATATTAATAGCAGCACCACTTGGCACTTGCTACTTATTTTCAGGAAGTTTGCGTGCGAATACAGTACTATCTTAAAAAACAACATGAGCTTCACGGAAGGAATATTAGCACAGAAATATTTTAATAATACGCTTGGGGATTATCTCATCGCACTCAGCATCATTGTGCTTGGCACTTTGGCCATCTCCATTTTCAAACGCACTATTCTCAACAAATTAAAAAGACTCGCTGCATTAAGTGAAACCGACCTGGATGACCTTGTCATCAAAGAGGTGGACAAATTTATTCTGCCAATTGTAGGTTTTCTTTTTGTCTATTGGGGCATCAGCTACCTGGTCGTATCGGTGAAGGTTGCGCACGTGGTAGACGGTATCACTTCTGTCATCATTGCTTTCTTTGCCATACGGCTTATATCAAGCACGCTGCAAATCATTCTTGAATCGCGTATACGCAAACAGGAGAATGGCGATGCAAAAATAAAACAGGTATCGGGCCTCATGATCATTGTCAACATTGTGATCTGGGTATTGGGTTCTGTATTTCTGTTTGACAATCTTGGATACAACGTATCAGCCCTACTCACCGGTGTGGGCATAGGTGGTATTGCTATTGCCCTGGCTGCTCAGAATATCATCGGTGACTTGTTTAACTACTTTGTTATCTTCTTTGATAAGCCCTTCGAAGTAGGCGACTCCATCAATGTAGACGATAAGAATGGCACTATTGAATACATTGGGTTGAAGACCACCCGGCTGCGTGCCAATACCGGAGAACAAATAATTATTGCCAACAGTGATCTTACCAAATCGCGCGTACACAACTTCAAGCGACAGGAAACACGCAGGGCACAATTCACCATCACGGTAACGCACGATACCACTAACGAAAAACTGGAACAGGTACCCGAGCTGATAAAGACCATCATCACCAGCACCGAAGACACCCGCTTTGATCGTGCTCACTTTGCCCGCTTCACGGAATATGGGCTGGTGTTTGAAGTGGTGTACTTTGTAACCGTGGCGGATTACATGCGCTATATGAACATACAGCAATACGTCAACTTAAAGCTCATTGAGGTATTTAAAGAAAAAGAGATCCGGTTTCTCATCCGTCAGATTTAGGATTGGGAATTTCGGAGCCAACTTTCTGTCGATGCTCAGTTCAATAATGGCAACACATCTTTTTACGTGAAGACTCCCCGATAGGCAAAGTGACTACGGCCGGGTTGGCTTGTACCAGGAAACCGAGTAGCTGGCTTGTAGCGTATGATGTTGCTTCATAAACGATGATTTTATGAAGCGTTCTCTCATGCGCTATGGGGTGTATCGCATGCGCCATGACCCAGCTATGAAGGAAACAGGCCTGTTCACAATAGGTAGAATTTTACCGACAATTCCTTGCATTGTTGGTGTTCCAAATTGCAAAGAATAATCTTGCATTGACATCAAAATTTCAAAAGCAACTTGGTTCACGAATAAACGAGACAACACGGAGAATATTTTTCGCATTCAGCCACTATAATTGTCGCATTCACACCGCAGAGATAACGTATGCATTGACGAAATTTATATCTCAATAAAACAAACATTAGTTATGAGAAAAATAATTGTTCTATCCATGATTACATTAGATGGAGTAATGCAAGCACCCGGTGGACCTAAGGAAGATGCATCAGGTGGTTTCAAATATGGCGGCTGGACGGCATCGTATGGTGACAAAGTTTATAGTAAAATGGTGCAAAAAGAATTGAAGCCTGCGGATTATCTTTTGGGCAGAAAAACATTTGAGATTTGGGAGAACTACTGGCCTGAGCATGCCGGCATTTGGCCAGGCATCAATGAGGGCACGAAATACGTTCTGTCAAAGACCAGGAAAAAATCAAACTGGAAAAACTCCGTATTTCTCAACAGCATTGCAGCCATTAAAAAGGTAAAGAATTCGAAAGGGTCTGACATTCAGGTTTGGGGCAGTAGTAAGCTCATTCAGCTGCTGTTTAAAAATGATCTGGTAGATGAGCTCAGACTCAAAATTCACCCGTTGACTCTTGGTAAAGGAAAAAAGTTGTTTGACAATGGAGTGATCCCTGCAGCATTTACATTAACCGAAAGTATCGTCACATCACGCGGAGTGATCATAGTCACTTACAAGCGTCCCAATAGCTATCGGGACGGAAAAGTCAAGACAGGTACTGTTGGAGCTTAACGAGAAATAACATTTTACGCGGAGAGTTTTTCATCGTTCGCTCTGGATAATAAACTACCTCCGGATAGTATGCTTTTCGATTTAGCAGATTTCCAGGCACACCGGTACCTTTACGATTTTAGCCGATTGATGTTTCTGATAATGGTTGTCTTGTCTGCAGCCGAATTAGTAAGCTTTAATGCCGTCTCAAAATGCTGAAGCGCTTTTTCATTGTCAAGGTCGGTATAAAGGTTGCCAAGCAGTGAATAGTAAAAATGATTGTCGGTAAGATTTAATTTCTCTGCCTCAACGATAGCTTCTTTTTTTCCATTGGTTCTGGCAAAAGCAAAAGTGCGGTTTAATGCCGCAATAGGAGAATATTCCAAAATCAGCAAGTGATTGTAAAGACTCAAAATATTTTCCCACTTCTCCCGGGTATTTTCCTTTTGAGTATGCCAATAAGCAATACCCGCCTCCAGGTGGAATCGCGATAATGTATTTCCTGTTGAGGCCTCGTTTAAGAAGTATTCTCCCTGTGCAATCAGCTCCCTGTTCCAGAGTGCTTCGTCCTGGTCTTCGTATAAGATTATTTCACCCTTGTCATTTGTTCTTGCTTCAAACCGCGAAGAATGAAAGCACATTAAGGCAAACAGGGCATTGACCGCTGGTTTATTGGTTGTTTTGTTTTCAATCAACAAATGATTTAGCCGCATGGCTTCAGCACAAAGGTCTTTGCGTAAAACAGTATTTTGAGATGTGGAATAATATCCTTCTGAAAACAATAAATACAACGTAGTCAAAACAGTTTCCAGTCGGCTGTGGATGTCTGATAGCGTTGGCTGTTCAATTTTTATACTTTCATCTCTTAATTTCTCTTTCGCCCTTTTTATCCTTTTATAAACTACTTCCTTATTGGTCAAAAATGCATCTGCAATTTCCTGAATTCCAAAACCACAAAGCAGATTCAGGGCAAGTGCAATTTGTGCTTCGCTGGAAATGCAGGGATTACAAACCGTAAAAATCATAGCCAGCTGACTGTCGGCTATATTTTTGTTTGACAAGTCAATTTCAATTTCTTCTCCTTTGCCTGCACTGTATTTTATTTCAGGCGAAAGCTTTTGTTCGAAAATGGAATTCTGTTTTAAATAGTTTTTGGTTTTGTTTTTAGCGACTGTATAAAGCCACGCAGTCGGATTTTCGGGCACTCCTTTTAAACTCCACAACTCGGTAGCAGAAAGAAACGTATCGCTTACAATGTCTTCTGCAATTTCGATATGCTCAATGCCAAATAAATAACAGAGTACCGATACTATCTTTCGATACTCTGTTCTGAATAAGTGAGGTATAAGTTCTCTTTCTTTCATACGTCAGGAGAGCGCTTCCACGCAAGCGTGAGGAAGCGCTCTTACTTACTCGGTTACACTGTTGGAATGGCCATTCGCACTTCTACTACCGCACCCCACTGTAATATCGGGCAGCCTTTGGCAATTTCCACCGCTTCGTCATAGTCGTTTGCCCTGATCAGAAACAAGCCGCCTATCGATTCTTTGATTTCTGCATAAGGTCCATTCGTTACCGTATTGTTTTGCTTTACAACTCTGCCGTCAAGGTCCCAGCGCTTTGGAGGATTCACCAATTTGTTTTGCGCTGCAATGCTGCCGATCCAGTCCTGGAATGGCTTTATGGCTGCCTGCATTTGCTCGGGAGACGGGCTTGCGTCTTTGCTTTTCAGATCTCTGTGGATCGCTATTAAGAATTCATTCATAATTGCTGTTTTTAGGCGCTATAAATTTATTATTTATTTAAAAGAATTTGCGACTATCAAAACTTATCCGAATTGTCCGACTTTGTAAGTTCCCGGCAAATTTGGAAAGGCAAGATTAATACGGTTCCAGGTGTTAATGCCTGTAACTGCCAGTGTAAGGTCTATCAACTCTTCATCAGAAAATTGTTTTTTTGCTTCACTGTAAATCGCATCGGAAACATCACATTTTGTTACTGCTTCTGCCCACGCGAAGGCAGCTCTTTCACGCTCTGTATAATAAGGAGCTTCGCGCCAGGCACTTAACCCATATAAACGCTGCTCGGTTTCGCCCTGGGCGCGTGCATCCTTGTAGTGCATATCAAGGCAATAGGCACAGCCATTAATTTGCGATACTCTGAAATAAACCAACTCCCTTAGCGGTGCCTCTACGGACGACTTCTTCAGGTAGCTACCAATGCCATAAAGCGTTTTTAACGCGTTTTGTCCTTTTTCATGGACGTTAATTCGTTGTTCCATTTTTTTGAATAGTTAGTTGTTAAAGCGTAATGACAACTGAACTTTCAGAATTGGACAAAGTGGTCCATCTTTTTTTTCGTAAAGTAGCAGGATATATAATCCTTTGGGTTCCGTTGAAATAGTTCCTATATTTTTCCTTTGTATTTTCATTTCTACGATGAACAGGGAGTCAGAGCAAATCATTGAGTTTATGAAAGCGGTCAGGCAATCGACAATAAAGCGCCTTGAACTTATCCCGGGTGGATTTGAAAACTGGACCATTTCAGAAAATGCATTGACTATCTCTGAAATCGCATACCACTTAGTTGAAGCAGATAGTTGGTTGATCTCAAAGCTTTCGACCACATCTTTAAAACCGTTTAAAGCCGAAAAAGGTAAAATCCAAATTACAAACCGAGACGAATACGTTCAATTGATCAGCGATTTAAGAACATGGCTTGATAAGAAAACGGATTATATCGCTGCAATGGATGCTGATCAATTAGAAGAAAAAATTCCTGACGACCGCTTTGGCGGCTTGGTAACAAGATGGTGGGTTATCGTCCGGGGCAACATAGACCATGAAATTCATCATAGAGGTCAGCTTTCGGTCTATATCAGAGTATTGCAAGACAGGGGATTATTGTAATGAGATAAATTTTATACCTCCGGGATGAAACTATATCTCTTGCAAAGAAGATCTGGCGTTAATAAAAAAAGCACCTTGAGGGTGCTTTTTTTATTTCTTTTGTGACCCCGCTGAGGATCGAACTCAGGACCCACAGATTAAGAGTCTGTTGCTCTACCAGCTGAGCTACGAAGTCATTAAGGGCACAAAAGTAACAGTTTCTTCTTTCAAGCAAAGGGAAAATTTCATTTCAGCACAAATAATCGCACATCGGGCACATGCAGATTAAAAAATCCATAGCCTCCCTCCACGTTAGTCGGGTAATTAATAGGTTCACTGGCGAAATCAGCAACGTTATAGCGGTTGTCGTTGCGCAGCTTCAAAAACGTGTAATAGTCTTCGTTGATATTCGACAGGAAAACAGCTACCGTATCGCCTACGGAATAATCCTGAAAGAAAACTTTAAACTCTTCCCCGAAATACTTACCGTCAAAAGCGGCATCGTCTGTCAATCGGGTGAAGACTCTTGGATTAAGATATGCGCTGAACTCCTGGGTGCGGGAAAACCGCTGTACATTCACCATATAATAATTCTTTCCGGCAGGATCATTTAAACTATAGTCGATGGAAGCCAGCGAATCATATCCATTAGAATAGACACTCGCATTGGCCGATTGAAATAGAACCTGCTGTTTTACCTGCGACACCGCTGATACTTCTCCCAACGAATCGGTAACCACATGCAAGGTGTAGGTTCCTCCTTCTGTCAGGGTAATAGAAAGACCTCCATATAATCCATCTCCCAGGTTGATCAAACTATCCACCTGATTGTTATACTGAAGTGTAACCTTCGCATCAGCAATCACAATTTGTCCGAGAAGTGATTCTGCATCCGAATCTCTGCCGGCATCCAATGCACCAATGCTTTTCGTGATCAGTACCACCAGTCCCTGCTCAGGAATAATCTGGGAGGACACTACGATCTTTGGTTCCAGCTTAGGCAAATCCTTCACAGGCAAAGGTTCCGGAAGACACGATGTGACTGCCAGCGTAATTATGATCATGCCTGCTATTCTTTTTATTTCCTTCATCACATTAAAATTTAAATCCATAGCTAACAAAAGGAAGTAAACCAAAAAGTCCGGGTTGCTCATACCGGTAAGAACCATCGCCATTCGATTCAATGGAGATTCCATAAGGGGTAGCACGATTATATACGTTATATACTCCGGCAAACCATTCGCTCTGAAATTTCTTTTCCGGCCTCGAACGAAACTTTATGCCCAGGTCGAGCCGGTGTGTGTCTGCCAGCTTTACGGAATTCATTGGCGCATACACCGGAATCAATTGAATACCGGCCAGTGTCGGAGAGGGGATAATGTATTGCCCAATGATCGGAGTGAATCGTGAACCTGAAATAAATTCGAACACAGCAGAAAACGACCAGCGCTTTCCCAGTTCATAATTCATTACGATGCTCCCGTTATGCCTGCGATCGTAGCGCGATAAAAACCATTGCCCGTTGTTGATCTCATCGTATTGGCGAAGCGACCGGGAAAGTGTGTAGCTGATCCATCCTGTTAGTTTACCCGACTCTTTTTTAATCAGCACTTCCATACCATACGCCTTACCCGCTCCCTGTATCAGCTGCGCTTCAAAATCGGTATTCAAAAAAAGATTGGTGCCTTCGCGATAGCCAATCAATTGATGCATGTTTTTATAATAACCTTCGAGGCTGATGAAAAGATGTTTTTGTGGAATCACTTTTTGCAGCGCCAGCGTAAACTGATCGGAAGTCTGCGGTTTTACGTTTGCCGTTACCGGATACCAGATATCGGTAGGGAAAGATACCGCAGCGCTGGATACCCGGTGAAGGTATTGTGCCATCCGTGAATAGCTTGCTTTCAACGCCAGATGCTCATTGATCTGATAACGAACAGCGAAGCGTGGCTCAGGATTAGTATACAAGGTCTTCTGCACATACGCAGAAGAATAGCGGAAGCCCGCGCTCCACGACCAGTCTTTGCTCCATTGTCCATCGGCCTGCACAAATACACTCGTCTCTAAACTGGTTTGCGATCGGGTGGAGCTGCTTTGTAAAAGTTCTGAGATCTCACCCGAAGTATCGATGATATTCGGACTCACCTCATGACGCGCCATTTCAACACCTCCGGTGAAAGAAACACCTTTAACCGAATCAAAGCGAAGCATCCATTTGCCACCATAGTCGCCAATGGCGGAGTTAACAAACAGGCGGCTGTCTTCAAATGTATTTTGAATGGAGTAATTGAATTTAGTGTGATAAAGAGATAGCGTAGAATGAAGGTTAGAATGAATGGCCCGCTTCCAAAGCAAAGTTTGCGAGCTGTTGGCAATGGTAAAGTTGGTAGAAATATTTCTTCTGCGTGCAGAGTCGGATGGTTCACGTGCGTAGTTCATCAGGTCATTTCCGTTGTAATGAGTTACTTCAATTTCATCTTTCGATGAAGGGCGATAAATCATTTTGGCGTTGATATCATAAAAATAGTAGGGTAACGATTGCCCTATCGCTTTTACCACCTGGTCGATATAGGTTCTCCTTCCGGCCACCCATATATCCAGTTTGTTTTTAACAATCGGCTGGCGAATCATCAATCGCGAAGCAAGTAATCCTATGTTGCCCTGCACATGCGTACGTTGTGCCATCGTTGATTTCGTGTTTACATTTAATATCGAAGAGAGCCGTCCGCCATATTGTGCAGGGAAAGCGCCATTGATGGATTCAACACTCTGAAGAATATCGGGATTGAAGACGGATAGAAATCCAAACAAGTGACCCGTATTGTAAACGGGCGCGCCATCCAACAACACCAGGTTCTGATCGGCTGCACCTCCGCGTACGAAAAGGTCAGTGCTTCCTTCCACACCTTTAGATACACCCGGTAATAACTGAATGACTTTAATGAGGTCTGCTTCACCACCTAATACAGGAATAGAATTAATTTCCTTTTCGCTTAACGTGAGCACACTGGTACGGGTGGACTGAAACTGATCGGACTGTAATATCCTTCCTGCAGATACCACCACCTCATCGAGCTGTTCCGTTTTTGACTCAAGAAAAAAACGGAAGACTGTATCTTTTTTTATGATCAGCGATTGGATTGATTTTTTATACCCGGTAAAAGAAATTTCAATGCGCAGGCTGCCGGCCGGATGTTCGAAAGCAAATGCCCCGGATGAATCGGCAGCGATGGACTTATTCAACTTTGGCAAAAAAATATGTGCAGAGGGGAGCGGATACCCTGCTTCACTATATACCGTACCGCTTATGCGTGGTGCATTTTGCGCAAAGGCGATAATTTGAATAAATGGTAAAGTAAAAAGTAGAATCAGCCTCATCCGTAAGCACTTAAATCCGCAGCAAGTGGCAATTATTCCTTAGAAAATCAGTCCAAATCAGCACCTCAGGGTACCGGTATAACGGTTGCTACAGGATATTTAGCGCCCGGTGTAGCAAATACTTACATCAATCAATACAAAAAGACAAAGCCAACATGAGCTTTTCCAGATGTGCTTTGCTTCGAACCGATTACACCTCTGTCATTGCCGATAATTTTGTATCTACCTCGATGGGGTTTGTTAAGGTTTTATGCACAGGGCATGCGTTGGCAATTTCCAGTAGTCGCTGTCGCTCTTCTTCACTTAGATTTCCCTCGAGGTGAACCGTTCTTTTGAAAATGGTTTTCCATTCTGTTTTTATACTTTCAACTTCCACCTTTACTTTTTCAAGTGCCCAGTTCTTTCGATCCGCATACATGCGAAGCGTAATGGCCGTGCAGGAGGCAAGGGCAATCTTCAGAAATTCGGGAGGCTCAGGTCCAAGGTCCTGCCCTGCATCCTCTACCGTTTCGTCCGATAGCAAATGATGATTCCTGGAAATGATTTCCGTTTTATACTTGTCTCTTCCTATGTGGGCAGTTACCATTTATTATATTAAAAAATTTTATTCATAACGAACTCCTGTTGAACATAACGTTCGCGCGGAGCGAGCTCTCTTAGTTTCAGGTTCTCAGGCAAATTTTCAGGATCTCCCGGGTACCCCACCGCAATCACTACACCTAACTCAAAATCGGAAGGGACATTTAAATTTACTATTAATTGAGGATGATTAAACCCGGCCATTTGCCTTACCTGCAGACCCAGTTCTACCGCCTGTATCGATAAAAAAGAATTCGCTCCACCGAGGTCGTACATGGCATGTGCATTTTGTCCGCTGAAGCGGGTGAAGTTTTTCCGCGCCAGGCTTACAATAAGTAGAGGCGCATCTTTCGCCCACGTTTTGTTGCTTTCATTCAGCGGCTCATAAATCCTGTTCCATAAATCTGCCTGATCTTTTGTGGCGTAGATATAAACCCAGGGCTGCTCGTTTGTGCTGGAAGGGGCCCAGCGTGTCGCTTCAAATAAAGAGCCGATCTTCTCCGGCTCCAGCGGCTGACTGGAGAAATGCCGGATGCTTTTCCGTGAGCGAATCAACTCTGATATCGGATATTCGACAGTCGATGACTTTTGCATAGTTCAAAGTTAGGTAGAAAGACGGTAAGTCGGGAAGACAGAAAGTCCGGGAGTCAGAGAGATTGCATTTCTTTCCGACTTCCGGACTTTTCCGACTTATATCGATCACTCTTCTATTAATACTCCCATCTTTCCCATCTGGTAATCGCGCATGGCTTCCAGTATCTGAGTTTGGGTATTCATTACGAAAGGTCCATGATGAACCATTGCTTCATTCAGTGGTTTGCCGCTCAGCAATAAAACACGCGTATCTTCCAATGCTTCTATGGCCACCCCTTCCCCGTCTTGTTTAAAAAGCACTGCGTGCAATCCTTCCGCCAGACCATAACCTTCTACATTCAGTTTTCCATCCAGCAGGTACAACACCACGTTGTGATTTGCCGGCAATGGAATGGACACCTTCCCTCCTTTTTTCAATTCGATGGTAGCTGCATTCACTTCCGTGTGAGAAGGGATAGGGCCCTTCTTTCCCAATACTTCTCCTGAGAAAATCCGGGTGATTACTTTTCCATCTTCACTTTGTACTTCAGGTGCCTCCTGCGCACTCAAGGGAAAATACTGAGGCTGATCCATTTTATGAGCGGCAGGTGTATTGATCCACAACTGGATAATTTCCTGACGTCCTCCTCTTTCATGAATATCGTGCGGAGGCCGTTCGCTGTGAATAACGCCCATACCTGCATTCATCCACTGCGCACCTCCTGCATAAATCACACTATCGTTACCCCGGCTGTCACGATGGTGTACGCCTCCTTTAAAAATAAAAGTGACAGGCGAGAATCCACGATGAGGATGAGGCCCTACCCCTGCATCATCGGGATCAATGTTCTTAGGCGCTTTAATATCGGCATGATGCAATAAAAGAAACGGATCGATCTGTTCTACATTGTTGGTAGGAAACGGCTGACGTATCGGCATACCACCCATATCGTATTGATCAGCATATAATAAATGAGAGACTGTTCTTGTTTTCATGTTGTAATTGTCAACCGTCTACAGACGACAGACTACTGCAGTGGACCTTGGTCTGTCGATCGTGGACTTTAATTTAATCCATTGGTACTTCTAATAATAAAACTTCGGCATCACTATCGGCAGCGATCGAAATCTGTGCTGTATCCCAAACACCAAAACCATCGCGCTTGTTCAGTTTTTGTCCGTTCACTGTTACCTCTCCATCAATGACAAAAGCATATACTCCGTTGCCTTTTTGTTTAATGATATACGCTGTTTTGAAATCTTTCTTCAAGGTGCCTAAGTGAAGCCAGGCGTCCTGGTTGATCCAGACTCCGTCACTTCCTTTTTTGGCAGATACTACTTCCTGAAGTTTGTTGATTCGATCTTCCGGTTTAAAGGTCTTCTGCTCATAGCGGGGAGTGATGTTCTCTTCTTTCGGAAAAACCCAGATCTGAAGAAAATTCACTTTCTGATCCGCATTCTTATTGTACTCGGAGTGATAGATTCCCGTGCCTGCGCTCATGATCTGCACATCATTTTGTTTAATCACAGCAGTAGTGCCGGTGCTGTCTTTATGCTCCAGGTCTCCCGACAAAGGAATAGAAATAATTTCCATGTTGTCGTGCGGATGGCGGCCAAAGCCCATGCCTCCGTCTACCACGTCATCATTTAATACACGTAGCACTCCGAAGTTCATGCGCGAAGGATCATAATAATGAGCAAAGCTGAAAGAGTGGTTGGTATCGAGCCATCCGTGGTTCGCATGTCCCCGGGTATCCGCTTTATGCAATATGGTATTCATTGTTTTAGTTGTTACGATTGGTAAATGATTAAATCCTACTTGTTCCGGAGCCGGGCTGGCATTCCTGGCTTCTGCTTTTTCAGTGCCAGCGAGCCCGCCAGCGGTTAATGCTGCCGCTGAGGTGAGTGCGTTTTTAAGGAATTTTTTTCGGTTCATAACCTATCTAACGGAAAGTGCCAAACAAAGATACATACAACTGTTGTATATACATATATTTATTCGAATTATATTCTACAAATATGAAACATATATATTACTTTCACGTTTGTAGGATTAATAACGGATTGCTATGAAAGGGACATACTTAGGCGAATTGGAGGAATTGGTACTCCTCACGGTAGGCATTCTCTACCCGGAAGCTTATGGAGTAGGGGTAATGGATGAAATTGAAAAACAGGCTGGCCGCAGTCTGAACATCAGTGCCGTGCATTCGGTACTCACCCGCCTGGAAGAAAAAGGGTTTCTCACTTCTGAAATGAGCGACCCTACCGAAGAAAGAGGCGGGCGAAGAAAGCGCATCTTTCTTTTAACAGCAGCAGGCAAGCGTGCTTTGGAAGAAGCACATCAGCTACGCACACAAATGTTCAACCAGATTCCCAAGATGGCACTTCAATTTCAATGGGTATGAAACCGCAACCTCCGCGCTGGGCAGATCGCTTTTTAGTATGGTATTGTAATCCAATACTGCTGGAAGAAATCCAGGGCGATGCTTATGAATTATTTTATCGTACAGCAAAAGAGAGCAGACGCAAAGCGAGTCTTTATTATATCTGGAATGTACTCCGCTTCTTTCGCTGGAAAAACATACGAAGGTCAAGACAAAAGAATACTTACTCCTCATTTTCTACCGCCATGCTCAAAAACTTTTTCATTGTTACGCTGCGCAACTTCATGCGCCAACCTGTGCACGCTGCACTTAATCTCTTCGGACTTTCCATTGGATTTTTATGCGCTTTCCTGATTCTACTTTGGGTAAGTCATGAATTTTCATTTGATCGTTTTCATAGCGGGAACAATACCATTTACAAAATACTCGCTCACGCAGAAGTAGAAGGTACTTACCAGACTTATGATCTCGCTGCCGTATCTATTGATGTATCTTCCATTCCCGAAGTAGAAAACAAGGTAACCGTTATTGAAGGAGAACGCTGGCCTAACGCATTGTGCTTTCGGCCTGAAGGCAAACCCAATGAGTGCATCTACCTCAACGGTATCTATGCCAATGAATCCCTTTTTTCTATTTTTAGCTTTCCAATTCTGGAAGGTGATACCAATCCACTGAAAGAGCCTACGCACATTGCCATCTCTGAAGACATGGCTGAAAAACTTTTTGGATTGGAAGATCCTATCGGTAAAGTAATTAAGATTGATGATCATATCGATGTGACCATTGCCGCGGTGTTTGCCAACGCCCCGGTTAACTCCACATTACGTTTCGATTTTGCTATGCCTTTTTCGATTATCAAAAAACTGTGGGGCACCAGCGATGGTCAGTTCGACTCTTACGCATTTACCACTTACATCAAAACTACCGAAGGATCATCTGCTGATGTGCTTACTCAAAAACTAAATACACCGCTGGTATTATCGGAAAAGTTCAGGAAGCAAAAAATAAAGTATCAAGCCTACCCATTTACCGAGTGGCGCCTGCAAAATAAATTTGAAAATGGAAAAATAGCGGGTGGTCGCATTGAGTACATCTATATCTTTGTGGCCATAGGTACACTGGTTTTGTTGATGGCTGTCATCAACTTTGTGAACATGGCCACGGCACGCGCCACTACACGTGCCAAAGAGATAGGCATACGAAAAGCTACCGGAGCACTTCGTGGAAGTATCATCTTCCAGTTTCTCAGCGAGTCGTTCATTACTGTTCTTGTTGCTTTTACTGTTGCTGTTCTGCTTACACAACTAAGCTTGCCTTACTTTAATCAACTGCTCAGTGAGCCGATAAGCATGCAATGGTACAAAGGAGCCATTCCGTTCTATATGCTATTCGGGATGATCGTTGTTGCACTTGCTGCCGGGCTATATCCTGCGTTTGTCATGTCATCGTTCCAACCGGTGAAGATTTTAAAAAATCAGATGAGTGCGCAAGGCACAGGCTCTGATCGGTTACGAAAGTCATTACTCGTAGTACAACTCAGTATTTCCATAGGCATCATCATCTTTAGTGGTGTCATGTATCAACAATTGAACTTTATTACAAATAAAGACATGGGGTTCGAGCGTTCTAACACTGTACGCGTAGAACCCACGATGCGCATCTTCAACAACTTTGATGCACTTAAAAATGAGTTAAAGAAAAATTCCAGTATCATCGGTGTAGCAGCGTCTAACAGTAATCCATTAAAAGGCGAACCGAATATAAACGTAAGCTGGCCAACTAAACCTGAAAATACGCGCATTGCCTTTCAGGCCATAGGTTGTACTTACGATTTCCCTTCCACCATAGGGCTTAAGCTCAAAGAAGGAAGAGATTTTTTAGCAAAAACTCAGGATTCACTTTATAACGAAGCCATTATTACAGAAGATGCAGTGAAGACCATGGGATTAAAACAACCACTTGGAGAACATATTAATGTAAATGGTAATGATTGCGTCATTATTGGCGTAGTGGATAATTTTCATACTGAACCATTACAACATGCGCGCCTGCCTGTGGTTCTATATCGTGTTAATGATGCGCACTGTTCAGCTTTTTATGTTCGTTACCAGCCGGGCACTACAAAGCAATCCATGGCTGCCATTAGTGAAGCGTATAAAAAATTTGAACCTTCTTATACCATGAAGTACTGGTTTCAGGATGATTCTTTTAATGAATTATATAAAACTGAAATCACCGCTTCACGACTTATACTTTTATTTACAATCATCTCCGTCATTATTGCCATAATCGGTGTGGTTGGCCTGTCCACATTTAATGTTATGCGCAAAACAAAAGAGATGAGCATACGCAGAGTATTTGGTGCCTCTATGACACAGGTACTCACCTTGCTGTCGCGCGAATTTAGTCTGGTGATGTTAATTGCTGTTGCGATCGCTATTCCTGCTGCATGGTATGTTGCCAATCAATGGCTTTCCGGATTTATGTACCATACACCAATGCCCTGGTGGCTGTTTCCTGTCTCTTTCAGCGCGATGACACTGATTACACTCCTCATTATTTTCATTCAGGGGCTCAAAACACTTTCCGCCAATCCCACGAAAGTATTGAGAAGCGAGTAATAAGTTTGTTAACGAACTTCTAAAAAGAAAGAGTCGCTGAAACAACAATTTCGTTTCAGCGACTCTTTTTATTATGAAGACTTACACCTTATCACATAAAGTCCTGAAGTAGTGAAATCACTTCGTTAGGAGAGGTAACTGAATAATGCGCCAATGAATGCCCCGGTCCTACTTTTATCGTTATCGCTTCTTTCTCAAGCGAACGGAACATGTCTTCGTCCGTTTTATCATCTCCGATGGCGAGTACAAAATCGCTGGTATTTTCATCTACTATTTTCTTTGCAGCAGCACCTTTATCGATACCGGCTACTCTCACTTCAATTACTTTGTTGCCATCAATCACCTGCAGGTGAACATTACGGACCAGGTGAAAAAGATTATCCAGCAGCTCGCGTGAGCGGATAAATCCAAGCTCTGCATCGACATTGCGATAGTGCCATGCAAGGGTATGGCTCTTCTCTTCAATAAATGATCCCGGGCTTCGCGTAGCAAACATTTCAAAAGTAGGACGCATTACATTTTTCCATTCCTGGTCGATGTTCCGTTCCGTTACCCATCCTTGTCCTACTCTTTTTATGGAAGCTCCATGCTCTGCCACTAAATTAACCGGCACATGTTTAAACCATTCATCCAGTACATAAGCATCCCGCCCGCTTACGATTGTGAGATTGGTATTTGGATCTGTGCCCAGGCGTGCAAGAAGGCTTAGTAATTTTTTGTCGGGTACTGCCTGCTGCGGCAGGCGTGTAAAATTTACCAGCGTACCATCGTAATCCAGAAGCAGGTTGCGCTTGTGTGCGAGTTTGTAATCATTGACAATTCCTTTACGAACGGAAGCAGTGATAAATTTCATCTTTTCCTTTGACTGCCGTTCTTTTACGTCCGCCAGCTGCTGAAGAAAATCATTGACCCAGCTGGTCACGTCATAGTCCTTCAGCCGTTGCTGCATCAGCTTAAGCTTGCTTCGTTGCATATCCGTATCCATGGTTAATGCCTGGAGGATAGCTTCTGCCAGTTCGTTTTCGTCCAGCGGGTTTACAAGCAGCGCCTCGCTTAATTCGTTGGCTGCTCCGGCCAGCTCACTTAAAATCAAAACACCCTGCTGGTCGGCACAGCTGGCAACAAACTCTTTCGCTACCAGATTCATCCCATCACGTAAAGGCGTAATCAATGCTACATCAGCCGCCTGATACAAGGCACACAGTTCATTAAAGTTCAAATGATTGTATCTGTAAATGATCGGCTGCCATGAAAGTGTCGAATACTTTCCGTTAATGCTTCCTACTTCCTCCTCAATCAGTTTTCTACGTTCATTATATTTTGAAATAATTTGCCTCGAGGGGACTACTACCAGTACAAAGACTACTTTCTCTTTCCATTCGGGATATCTTTCGAGGAAGCGTTGAAAACCCTGCAACCGATGATTAACTCCTTTCGTGTAATCGAGCCGATCTACGGAAAAAATGATTTTCTTATCAGCAAGATTACTGGTGATCTTTTCTCTTTCTTCTTTTACTTCAGCCATTTCCGCGGAAGCATGAAATTTCTTATAATCCACTCCCAATGGAAACAAGTCTGCTTTTACGATACGATCTTCCATAACAATGGCCCTGTATTGATGATCATAGCCCAATACCATACGCACTGTCTTTAAAAAATGCTGTACGTATTCATGCGTGTGAAATCCAATCAGGTCTGCTCCAAGCAGTCCGCGAATGATTTTTTCTTTCCACGGGCGGTGAAGCAACCGGAACACCTCGTACGAAGGGAATGGGATATGAAGGAAGAAACCTATATGAGCTGTAGGAACTTTCTCACGAATCAGCTGCGGTAATAGAAAAAGCTGATAGTCATGAATCCAAATGGTATCGTGCGGCTGAATGATTTTAAGCAAGTGTTCAGCAAACAACTGATTCACTTTTTCGTAACTCTCAAAAGTATCCTGATCATACACTACATAGGAAGGAAAGTAATGAAAGAGCGGCCACAGCGTAGCATTACAAAAACCATTGTAGTATTTATTGTATACTTTGCTTTCAATAAAAATAGGATTGATTGCAAACTGCTCCGGACCTTTTTGCTTGCTGATGAACCTTTTCCATCTTACCTCCGGAAAATCCGCAGAGCCTACCCAAAGTTTCTCTTCGAAGGTCGTGTCGTCCACATGTTGTTCAAAATAACTTTTCAATGCAGTAACCAATCCTCCGTCACTCTGTACTAATTGGTAAGCACCTTCTTTCTCCTGTAGCTGAAATGGTAATCGATTGGAAACCAGGATTATTCTTTTACTTCTATTCTCTTCCATGTTCATTTCATCCAGAGTAAAAAAAATCAGGCCAGCCAGACTTCATTATTAATAGACGTTAATGTGAGGCAAGAAAAGACCATTTACCGGGCAATCTGCCCCTTCTTAATTAGTATTTCATTAGAATGGCTGGTCGCTGAAAAATGAAATAATTTGTTTACCGGTTTGCTTAAAATTATTTAAACGGCTTGAGACATACTTTTGGGAGCTAAGATTCCATTGCTCTACAGCATAATAAAAATGCTACTGAGTAACGCATCAGATTATTGGCGTCACTATCAACTAAAAAAGAATACCGGATTGCCTCCAAAGACTGAATGTACTTGTGTTAATAGGATACAGTGCTGCTCTCACCTGTGAGCTGTGACCATATTATTATCCTCTTAATTTATCCAGGATGCGATTCAACTCCTGCGCCTCTGCTTTTGTAATATTTTTTAATGTGGCCAGCCATTCTTCTTCTTCACTATCAATTTTCTTTAATACAGCCAACCCTTTATCCGTAATAGAGATATCTACCTGCCTGCGGTTGCCTTCGCAGATCTCACGTTCAACCAATCCTTTCTGACGAAGCTTTTCCACCAGGCGTGTGCAGTTGCTGCTTTTATCGATCATACGCGAAGTAATGTCGGCCAGCATCATGGCTTTGGGATGACTTCCCCTTAATATTCGCAATACATTGAATTGCTCCGGAGTGATGTCCTGATTTTTAAAACGACCGGTATTAATGTGATGCAACCAGGAACTGGTAAATAAAATATTCACCGCCATCTTATCAAATTCGCTGCTAAACTTCTCCTGTTTAATATCCTGCTCCAATGACATGGAGGTAAAAATAACAACTATTGTTGTAGATACAATAGTTCTATTGATTATGAAAATAGCTGTATTGGTTTAGTGTGACTTTTAATCCACTGCTTATTCATTAATAATTTGCACGGTAATCATTAATTTGTGACAATGCTTCACCCGCTACCGTATTTCGTGCTGCTGACATGCTTTTTTTATACCGGCTCCACCTTTGCACAGAAAAGAATGCAACAAGGAACACATCATGGTTTTTACTTGTCTATGGCAGGAGGAGCCATGCGGGGTAACATCAATGGATACGATAGCAATGGCAGCGGAGTGATCTCTGGTACGGGTACCGAGTTCGATATACAGATCGGAGGAGCCGTTACCTCACGATGGATTATTCATGCCCTCTTTACAGGAAAGTACCTTTCATCACCTACTATAAACAACGTTCAGTTTTCGGGCCACTACTCGGTTAATGAGTCTGTAGTGGGATTGGGGCTTACACGTTATACGCATCGCAATTTTTTTCTTACGGGAAATGTGGGTACAGGCTATTATTCTTTTTCCGACAACAAAAACAAAACATCTACCGACAATGGCTTATCTTTTTTCTTCAAGGGAGGAAAAGAATGGTGGTTATCCAGGCATTTGTCGGCAGGTGTTGCATTAACCTACGGCCACACAAAACTTACAGACCGGACTGACATCGGGACAAAAGAGAAATGGAACAGCAGCCGCTTCGGTGTGGTCGTGCAGTTTACGCTGAATTAATACTCTATTTAATATATTCTACCCAGAAAAACAGTATTGTTTTTTAGATACCGATTGGTATCTTTGTTATATGCGTCAGCCGGAAATCACCAAGGAGAAAATATTGCGTAAGTCAGGGCATTTGTTCAACACACAGGGCTACCGTGCTACTTCCATCAGCGATATCACTACCGCCACCGGCTTTACTAAGGGAGCCATTTATCGCCATTTCACCAATAAAGATGAGCTGGAGAAAGAAACCCTCATCCACTTGTCCGACATTATGTTTGAGCACACGCGCAAGTGTATTGTGGATCAGAAAACGGCACCGGATAAACTGAAAGCACTTTTCAAGTTCTTCGAGAGCTATATCACTAACTCTCCTTTAAAAGGTGGCTGCCCCCTGCTGAATGCAGCTACCGAAGCCGATGATTCACACCCGGTTTTACGCAAACAAGCGGTGTTGATCCTGGACAAATTGCATGAAGCAATCGTTCATATATTAAATAATGGTGTTCGCTACGGACAGATCAAACCTTCTGTGAATAAAGATTTTTATGCCACGCTCGTCATTGCCTCTCTGGAAGGAGCCATTATGATGGGTAAGCTGCGGGGAAACAACAATGATATGGCGCGGGTAGTAAGGCACCTGAATCAGGTCGTGAAAGAAATAGAGCTCTGATTTTTTTAACCCTATAGATACCGATTGGTATCTTATTAATGAAGTAATTATGAAGAAGCTGATTCCTAAATTCATTGGTTTTTATTTTAATCTGCTGGCACTGATAGCACCGAATACTGCCGGCCGCAAAGGATTCTTTTTCTTTTGCACTCCCTTCGGGGCTAAGATTAAGGAGCATCAGTTAAGTTTTCTCAATTCATCAGAGAGAACCAGGTATGCTTTTGAAAATACTTCTATACAGGTGTATAAGTGGGGCAGCGGAAAGAAGGTAGTGCTCTTTCTGCATGGATGGCAAAGTCACAGCTTCCGCTGGAAGAATTACATCAACGGATTATCAAAAGAAGAATATACGATCTATGCCATTGACGCCCCGGCTCATGGCCAATCCGGAGGAAAATATTTGAATGCCGTAATCTATAGCAGGCTGCTGGAAAAATTTATTGCTGATACGGGGAGTATTGATACGATCGTCAGTCATTCGCTGGGAAGTATGACTACGCTGTTTACCTTGTACCGTATTCCATCGCTGCCGGTAGAGCGGGTAATCATTACGGGGATGCCTTCGGAGGTGAAAGATTTTATTCAGTTCTATAAAGGAGTGCTTGGCTTATGGGAGCGCACAGTAACTGCTATCCTTTCCTCTTTCGTGAAAGAGGTGGGCTATGCGCCCGATTATTTCTCAATGCCACGACTGGCGAAAGGCCTGACTACCCCCTGCTTAATCATTCACGATAAGGCGGATCCTGATGCGCCCTATAGTAATGTGGTGGAGGTGCATCAGCATTGGAAAAATTCCGAACTCATTACTACGGAGAACCTCGGACATAACCTTCGTTCAGCCGAAGTAGTGAAAATGGTGCATGATTTTATTGCAAAGAAAGAGGTAGTAGCCGCATAAAGTGCATCATTTTATGCAAGACAAGCATAACTAAGATATTGATATTCAAACATAAGCATTTCAGCTGAAAAATATTTTTGCTCAATTGAAATTCTCTTTTACCTTTGCAGTCCTTAAAATAAAGGGAGCTTAGCTCAGCTGGTTCAGAGCATCTGCCTTACAAGCAGAGGGTCGGGGGTTCGAACCCCTCAGCTCCCACATCGAAAAAAGCCACTTACAAATGATTTGTAAGTGGCTTTTTATTTACTTACTCTTTTTATTGTGGATGGGGAGAGAATGCAATCAGCACATCGATACCCCACCATACTTCCCATTTACGCATTAAAGGATCAAAAAAGACTAAGCGTCTATGGAGGATAAGGGAAATCGAAGTAAAAACAGAAACGGTTTTCCTGAAATCATTAGGTGGCCTGAAGAAATCTATTCTCTAACAGACTTAGAGCTATTAGCAGTTAGACGCGCCATTATCCGCTAAAATACATACCGAGCTACTTGGAGATGGTTGCTATAGTAAAAATGCAATCTTCAATGTGGCGAACTTACTGAAAGTCTTCTGACATGAAATGAGAAATGGCTTACAAAACATTAAACGAATACAAAGAAGAAACACATCCTTGGCAACCCTTCTTGTCAGAAGGCGCTGATAAATTAATTTTTAGATTCCAGCATGACAAGAATTGTCCTTAATAAAATAATCAACTATTTTATTCGCATGTTAATGAGCGCTATCTTCAAAACATCTTGCTCGGTCGAACTTTTTAATCGCGCAGCAAAAATCGGATGAAATCAATATTTGGATAGTATGTTATCTCTTTTGGGTCATAATTAATACGCTAATCAGAACCCATTAAACAATTTTGAAAAATAGTCTTTAATGAGGGCTGATGTATCCAAATGGTAACGGGCACACCAGCTGATAAATTTGCGGTATTTCTTTATAAAAAATGATCATGAAGAGAAGAAGCTTTATCAGAAATACTATTGCCACATCAACAAGTTTGATTTTGCTTCCGTCTTTTGCTAAGTCTTCTTTTGCGAATGAAGAACCGACTTTGTCTGATTTGGAGAGATATTTTCTCAATCCACCCGCTTCGGCAAGGCCCTGGTGTTTTTGGACATGGATGAACGGGAATATTACGAAGGAAGGTATTACTGCCGACTTGGAAGCTATGGAGAGAATGGGCATTGGAGGGGTCATCAATTTCAATTCAGCAGTTGGTATTCCTCAGGGACCGGTTGATTTTGCCAGTGAGGAGTGGGTTGATCTGGTTGAACATGCGGTAGCTGAAGCTGAACGACTGGGAATAATGTATAACATGCATAACTCGCCTGGATATTCGGGATGTGGCGGGCCCTGGGTTACTCCGGAAATGAGTATGCAACAACTGGTCTGGACAGAAATGCAGATTAACTGCGAAGGCCAAGTTAATATTCAATTACCCCAACCTCATGCAAAGCGTGATTATTACAATGATGCATTTGTATTAGCGTGGCCTTCATTGCCCGGAGAAAAAATAGTAATGAAGGATGCCTTGATTCGAATGAGCGTAAACGGTAATGATATTGATAAAACAATATTAACTGATTACAATCCGGAAACTAAAATCAGGTTGATAGGAACTGAAAAAGAAGTTACAGAAGAAGGCAAAGCAAGCCATAACAATGATGCAGGTTCGTCAATCGATGAAACCGGCAACAAACCTGTAACGGGGGATACGTTGGTAATGGAATTTGCTGAAGCTTTTGAAGCGAGAGCAATTACCTTGTATCGCAAACCTGAAATGCCAAAAGATTTATTTGACGGACCCCGTGATCACCCTCCGGTATTTGATCTGGAATATTCCGATGATAATATCAAGTATAAACGTATTGGAAGTTTTCGCTCGCCTGAACTACGAGAGATGGATACACCAACAAGTTTTTCTTTCAGTAAAACGGAAGCAAAGTTTTACCGGTTGTCCGTTAATAAACCATCATGGCTGTGCCAGGTGGAGTTGCACGGCACGCCAAGACTGGCAGGGTGGCCGGGAAAAACAAATAATACGCATGGAGATAGTAACAATTACCCGCAAGAAATAGAAAAGCAAGATGTCATTCCACAATCCGCTGTAATTGATATTACAGACAGGATGGATGGAAATGGAAACCTGGTATGGAATATCCCGGCAACTACAGGGATAAGCCGGTGGACGATTTTACGAATTGGTCATACCACAACAGGTGAGGAGACCTTTGCTCATCCGGACGCTTCGCATGGATTGCAAACAGATAAATTCCGGACGCAAGCATTGGAATTACATTTTGAAAAATTTCTGGACAAGGTAATTGATAAGCTTAAAAAGTATAAAAACTTTAAAGGGTTTACAATTGATAGCTGGGAAGCAGGCAAACAAAACTGGAGTGTTGATTTCCCCACACAATTTGAGCAAAAAAAGAAATATAGTATCAAACAGTGGATGCCTGCTTTAACAGGGCGAATTGTGGGAAGTATAGAAGATACTGAAAGCTTTCTGTGGGATGTTCGAAGTGCACAGGCTGATTTATTAAGCGAAAATTTTTATGAACACTATAGCGCATTACTTCATCAAAGAGGATTGGAACTTTATGCCGAACCGTATGGCGATGGAAATTTGGATAGTTTACAAATAGGCCGGCATCTTGACATCACAATGTCGGAGTTCTGGACAAGACATATTTATGGAAGTGATATAACCTCTATACAGGCTGCATCAGTTGCACATGCCTATGGCAGAAAAGTTGTTGCAGCGGAATCTTATACTGCTATGCCTGCAACTGCTAAATGGACTGACTATCCGTATTCACTTAAAGCAGAAGGTGATTATTTTTTTTCGTTAGGTGTAAACCGGTTGGTATTTCATGTATTCGTTCATCAGCCCTATACAACAGGTAAGCCCGGTATGACTATGGGTCCATTTGGTATGCACATGGACCGTAACAACACATGGACGGAACAAGCATACGGATGGACAAAATATTTACAGCGTTCACAATACCTATTACAACAGGGAATAACGGTTACCGACATCTGTATCTTCCGGGGTGACAATCCTGAAAGTGGCGTGCCCGATATTTATCGTTTTCTTCCATTGGGTTATAAGGGGGATATCGTTGGCGCTGACGTTTTGCATAAGCGGATCAAAATCATAAACAAAAAAATTTCTTTGCCTGATGGAATGAGTTATGAAGCGATGGTGATGATTTCACAAAATGAAGTACTGCCATCAACGTTAACCCGTATAAAGGAATTGGTCGAAGCTGGAATGATATTAATAATAAACAATAAACTATTTAAAACCTGTAGGAAAGAAGATACCGGGGAAGTGAAACTATTAGCCAAAGAATTGTTTGGTGAACTGGACGGAGAAAAAATAAATGAGAGAAAATCCGGGGAAGGAAAAATACTGTGGTATAAAACTCCAGAAGAAGGTTTATTAGCATTGGGTATAAAACCTGATTTTGAATATAGTGCAGAAAACCCGGATGCGGTAATTCATTACCTGCATAAGCGAATTGGAACTGATGATGTTTATTTCGTCTGTAATCACAGGAAGAGAAAAGAAAATATTATTTGCTCCTTCCGCATAAAAAACAAAAAACCCGAATTATGGGACGCAGAAACCGGGATAACAACGGAGGCATTGGTCTATCATTCAGAAAATGGCAGAACACAATTGCCTTTAACGCTTGAGCCATCATCATCGATATTTATTGTGTTTGGGAAAAACGTTGATAATAAAAATTACCATACTGTTTATAAAGATGGTAAAGAATTTACGATGACGAAACTGTTTCCGATGCAGCCAGATTTGACTGTCAATATCATAAATGATTTTGCAATCTCTTTTTGGGCAAAACCAGATACCTACGCCCATCCAAATAGAAGCATGTTGTTTCATGCTCCACAGGGGAAAGACGTTTATGGCGAGGGCCATGCTGCCGTTGCCGTAGGAATGGGACAGAACGGAGTAAGAGTTTATGAAAGATATTCCGGCAATCAGCAGACTGTCCTGGAGTATAATAAGCCGATTGAGGGCTGGTCGTATATAGTATTGCAATACAAATCATCTATACCGCATTTATTTGTTAATGGAAAATTAGTGGCAACAGGAAATCCATCAAAGTTTAGTGTTCATCCAGGGATTGGTACCGTTGCGGAACAAGAGCAGTTCGCCAGTTATTTTGAAGGGAATTATACCCAGCCGCAGTTGAACAAACCTATTCTATCCGAAAACGAAATTTCAGAAACTTACAATAAAGGATTGCCTGAACCCCTAATGCCTTGCGGTATTAGTATTTCACAACTAAATGGAAAAGGCAAAGCATTGATTTGGGAAAACGGAAATTTTTCTTTGCAATCTGCGGAACGAAGCAGATCACTCGGCAACATTAACGGCTGTAAAAGAGTAGATGTTACCGGAGAATGGAAAGTAAAATTTCCGGATGATGCTGTTGCTCCTTCGGAAATAATTTTGCCGTCATTGATTTCATTGCATAGGCATGAAGATTTTGATGTGAAGCATTTTTCGGGAACATGTGTTTATAGCAAGAGCATTATTATTTCAAATGCTGACATAATGCCGGACAAAAGGATATTTCTCCACTTGGGAAGAGTAGAGGTGTTAGCTGAAGTGAAAGTGAATGGAAGCAAAGGCGGGTTGTTGTGGAAAGAACCATTCATGATTGATGTCACAAAAATTGTAAAGGCTGGAAATAATTTCTTTGAAATAGCCGTTACAAACCTTTGGGCGAATCGGCTGATTGGCGATGAGTACCTGTCTGCAGAAAATGAATATACCGAGTATAAGTTCATCAAGAACCTGCCCGGCTGGTATGTGAAAAGCCAGCCGATGCCGGGTAAACGAAAAAGTTTCACCGTATGGAAAACTCATGAGAAAACTGACCCATTGCTGGAGTCCGGGTTGCTCGGCCCGGTAAGACTAATTACAGCAATGGAAAAAAGTATTTGATGCTAAAACCGAAAGAAGTTTTTGAAGCGTATATTTTTCAGATGATCAGTATGATTATGTAATAAATATTCAGGTGACGATCCTTTTTTTATACAATCTGCACAGATAGAGCTGCTTTTATCAACATGGCAATTTCTATTTTCCATTCAGTAAAAATTTTCCATTGGGTAATAGCGATCATTTATTTCTTTTTTCGATAGCTAAATTATCAACCACACAGCCGTGTATTCGATATATCTGATGCTTACCATAAGACAGTTCATGTACATCACCTGCAGAAAGTATATATTCATTCTGCGCGCTATTCCGAATTGCATCTATACATTTACGGCAAGCCACCAATATGTGGCGCCTTATTTCCTATGTTATAAGATTGACCTTACAACTCCTCCATCTACACGGATAGAGGCTCCATTTGTTGCAGAACCAAGCGGGCTTGAAAAATAAACAACGGTATCTGCAATTTCTTCAACTGAGGTAAAGCGCTGAAGGAGGGAAGTTGGTCGCATATTTTTGAAAAAATCTTCTTCCACTTCATGGATAGATTTATTCCCAGATTTAGATAGGTCTTCAATGAATCCCCCAACACTTTTAGATTTTGTTGGGCCTGGTAAAATTGAATTAACAGTTACATTAGTTCCTTTCGTTAATTCTGACAATCCTCTGCTTACAGCAATTTGAGCAGTCTTTGTCATTCCATAGTGAATCATTTCTTCAGGAATAAATACAGCAGACTCACTGGAAATAAAAATGATTCTACCCCAGTTTTTTTTAATCATTTCCGGGAAATAATGTCTTGACAATCGAATGCCACTCATAACATTGACTTCGAAAAATCTAAACCAATCTTCATCAGGAATATCCGCAAAAGGTTTTGGCTCAAATATTCCTGCATTATTTATTAATATGTCGACTTCTGGTAGTTCACTTATTAGTCTATTGACTTCATCAACTTTTGAAAAGTCCGCAAAAATGCCAGAGATTTTTGAGTGCTCAACAGATGACTTTAATTCATTTACAGCTTTGTCAACACCTTCTTTTGTTCTGCCATTGATGATGACTCGGGAGCCTTCACTTAAAAATCTTTTTGCTATTGCTAAACCTATACCAGCAGTTGAACCGCTTATAAATACAATTTTATCTTTTAGCTTTAAATCCATTTTTGTTTAAGTCTTTAATTTATGTATGGTGATATTTAGAAGAATTATGAATCAAAATAAGCTTGTTTAGCAACCGGCCAACCTGCAATTCTTCAACGTTGTTTCTATCTGTACTGTAGGATGTTGAATATTATACTTCTCCAGTAATTGAGTAACAGAAGTATATATACTTGCATTAAAATATTCATCGATGCTCTTTACAACAACGTGCAAAGAACCAACGTTGTAATTGCCATCCAGGCTCCAAACGTGTAAATCGTGAACGTTTTCAATGCCTTCAATACTGTTGAGTTCAATTGCTAATTTTTCGACATTTACATTTTCTGGAACGGATTGCAACAATACCTTCAAAGTACTGATCAGGTTTTTAATGGCATTGTATCCGATAAATGCTGCAATAGCCAAAGCGAGCACACCGTCAATCCAGTACCAACCAGTAAAATAAATAATAGTAGCTCCTATCAAAACGGCAATCCAACCCAACACATCTTCCAAAAGATGTAGCATAATTGCCCTGCTGTTATGGTTATGCGAATGCCCGTGTGAGTGGTGATGACTATGAGCGTGATGATGTCCGTTTCCGTTCCTGATTCTTAAAAATGCAAAACCATTAATCGCTACTCCCAGAACTGCCAACCACAACATTCCTACACTGTTTACTTCTTCGGGATTGAGAATTGATTTAATTGCGCTTATGGTCATCAAAATTGCCCCGGCCAATAAAAACAATGCCATTCCAAGCGCTGCCAATAGTGAAAATCGTTTGTATCCGTAGGAAAATTTTGGCGTGCGCTTCTTACCCGATATTTCTTCCAACACCACAGCTATACCAATGGCAATAGCATCCATAAAATCGTGAAAGGCATCGGCAAGAATTGCTGTTGAGTTAGTCAGTATTCCGCCAATAACTTCAACTATTGAAAATAACAGATTGAGCCAAAAGGCTAAAGAAAGTCCTTTTTTATTGAAATGACTGTGTTCGTGATGACGTTCCATATATAGTTTGTTTTTTAGCTATACCCCTCTTTTGCTAAGTTGCCTGTGTTGTTGTTAGTAAATAGGTTACAGTTCCGCCCAAAAGCTGAGGGCATTTTTCCCTTATAAATGTTTTTTATTTGACTCCCTTATATACTATATCAAATGTCTTTGCTTGTTTCGATATAAAGTTTATTTACAGTTGGTGAGCCAACAGTAACTTCGTTAAGTATTTTTTCGGCCATTTCTATTGCTCTTTCTTTTGATTCTGCAAGAAGAAGCGGATGCTTCCAGAATTTCTCATATACAGATGTAAAGAAGCTCAATCCCATACGTTTTACTTTGCTCGCCTCTATGTGGATTGTTGCTTTCGCATATTCTTTGAGGGCGGACTTATGGACTTTCATCCATGCATTTATGCGTTTGATTTCCATTTTTGAATGTTTGTGGTCTTTTTCGGGTGTCTCTCCCGTATTGATCATTACAAAAGGCTGCTCCCGACCAAGCAAGTGGGTCATCGGCTCCAGTTCATCATCATCGTACTCGTGTCCATCTTTCTCAATGTGGCTGTGCTCAAAGTCGATAAAAACGATTGGGAATTTCGAATTGTCTAGTATCATAATTTATTCTGTTTAGATAATGTAAAATTAGTCTAAATAAAAATAGAGACAGATCACTAAACAGCGTTTGTATTGGACTAATCGAGGTTTTGAACTTTTAAGAAGTAAAGAGTAGTAAGACTTTACTTTTCTTAATGGCTTTTGTTTCGGAATGCCAAAGCGGTCATTCCTGCTGTTTTTGTAAAAAGGCGGGAAAAATAAGCATAATCATTATAGCCCAATTCGTTGGCAATCTCTTTAATGGATTTATTGGAATGATAAAGCAATCTTTTTGCTTCTAAAATAATGCGTTGTTGCAGATGGTGCGAAACGGAAAATCCGGTTGCATTTCTGACGCATTCATTTAGATAGGTCGTGGAAATATGTAAGGCATTGGCAAAATCAGAAGGACGCTTAATGATGGTGAAATCCCTTTCCAAAAGCAATTTAAATTCTCTGGTAATAATGTCAAAGCGTGAAAGGCTGCTTGTTGAAATTGATTGCTCCAGATATTGAGAAACAATCAAACCTATAAAAGCATTACAGGAATCTTTAAGTAGAGAAGCATAAAGCTTATCGTTCTTTCTTTCAAAAATGGTTACACATAACGATATTGCCTGTTTGAAAACTGCGAAAATATCCGATTGTAAGGGTAGTGATTTAACAGGTACAATATTTTGTTCCAATAATTTCAGATAATGAGAATGTATCTTTTCGTTGTTTATTCTCAATAAATAGAAGTCGATATTTTCAGCTTTCAAAATGCGGTGTACCTGGTTGGGGTGAATGTATAAAATAGCTGGTGCTTTTATTTTGTGTCTTTCAAAATCAATCTCAATATGAACATTTCCCTTTTGAGCTAATATAAAGGTGTGGTAATCGTGTCTATGCGAATGCCCGGCTTCATCAAACAATTGCAAACTGTCGGATGAAATTTTTCCGATAGCAATTCCTGTCTGATATTCGTCATCTAATGTGTTTACAGGAATGGATTTCATTTTTTTATGCATCGTTTATCACTTCAGCAATTGTTGCCTTTGCCAAATTTAAGCTTCGAAAAGACGAGTTTGTCAACAATTTTCTTACTCGCTCTTTGTCTTCTTTCAGTTTTGAGCAAGGAGCTTATGAAGAAGTCATTATACTCAATCCAATACTATTGGTCAAATCTTAATCACTTTTTGATTTTGTAAGGAGAAGCAATTCACCCCTGCTTAATTCCAAATTTTGTTGCTATAACAATCTGATCACGGTTGTTCTTGAAATCAATTCTTCATTGGTGTAATGTCAAATAGCTGCATCCCAATACGCAATTGCTTTTATGCGGACAAAGTATTCTGCTTTACATAGATCATAAGATATCGTTGGTTGTGATTTAAAAGGCATTCGTTTGAGTGACGCCAGTCACTCAATGTAAAATCAATAATATATAACGATTGAAATCGCACGATCTGCTTGTTCTGTGTTCAAGTCGATACAAAATCGATCTATGTCTACACAATCGAGAAAAATAAAATAATTCTTCCTGACTTGCCGTTGGAGAGCTGATCAACTCTTAACCTATAACTTGTGCTAAAAAAATTTGCTTCACTGATTACAATCCTGTCTTTTTCGGGGTCATGTGTTTACCATGATGCTGACGTTACTTCCAGTCAATGCAGTGCCTCCGATCTTGCGCTCGTTATCAATGCAACCACTGATGCGTCATCCTGCTCGGCTGCTGACGGTAGCATCACTGTGGCTGCGAGTGGAGGTAGTGAAAACTATTCTTTCAGTATTGGTGACGGAGCCTATCAGGCTGACGGCACGTTTACAGGATTAACATCCGGCAACTATACGGTCTCTTTGAAGGATAGTATTGGTTGCGTTGTCTCCGATATCGTATCGGTTAACAATGCCCAAAGTACGTTTACCATTGACATTACCACTACCGCCAATTCAGGATGCCCTACTGCCAACGGAACACTCACCGTTTCTGTCACCGGTGGAACGGCTCCTCTCCAATACAAAATCAACTCCGGCTCTTATCAGACAAGTAATGTTTTCTCAGCTCTTGCAGCAAGTACTTATTCCGTAGCGGTAATTGATGCGTCCGGATGTCCTGTTTCAGGCTCAGGAACGGTAGCACGGAATGGCCCAGGTTTTTCAACATCCATCAGCACTATCATCACTACAAAGTGCGCCATTAGCGGATGTCACAATGGAAGCAGAAGTCCCAATCTTTCAACCTATGCGGGAGTCAGTGCCAATGCTTCTAAAGTACTATCTGAAATAACCAGCAAATCGATGCCACCTTCCAATTCATCTGCCGGTTCGTTAACCACCGAGCAGATCAACCTGATCTCGTGCTGGGTTACGGATGGCGCACTTAATAACTAAAGACGATGAAAAAGAAAACGTTCTGGACACTGCTTTTAATGCAGGTGTCATTGATCTCTATAGCACAAAAGTACGCTGTCGAAAAAAGTAATGTTGGATTCTTCTCTACCACTACCCTGGAAGACATCAAGGCGAGCAACAGCAAGAGTGCCAGTATTTTTAATACCTCTACTTCTGAAATTGTCTTTTCTATACCGATCAGCGAATTCGAGTTTGATAAATCGCTGATGAAAGAACACTTCAACGAAAAATACATGGAGACCGAAAAGTATCCCAAAGCAAAATTTCAGGGTTCGATCAACGGATTCGATCCTGCGAAGTCCGGAAGCCAGATCATCACAGCATCCGGCAAACTGACCATGCATGGCATTACAAAAGAGGTAGAAATCCCTGGAGCGATGGAGGTAAAAAATAACAGAATAGAAGCTGGAGCTAAGTTTATTGTGAAGCTGGCCGACTACCAGATAACAATTCCGCAGCTGATGTGGCAAAATATTGCCGACCAAGTTGAAGTAACTCTTACGTTCACCTACAAACCTTTATGATGACTTTTACACAAACACCACCTTTGCGACTGGCTGTGTCCTTTCGTTGTTACTTTCTGTTGACGTCTCTCCTGATCTTTGCCCATCGTGTAGCCGCACAGGATGACCTGATGAATGAGCTTGAGGAAAGCGAAAAAAAAGAAACCATTTATACCGGTCAAACCTTCAAAGGCTCACGTCTGGTTAACGGACAATCTGTTGAAACGCGTGGCAAAGGAGAACTCGAACTCATCATCTCCCACCGGTTCGGAGCTTTAAATTCAGGAGCGTACGAATTTTGGGGCCTTGATCAGGCTTCCATGAGGATCGGGTTAGAGTATGGAATCACGGACCGATTAGGTCTGTCCATTGGAAGAAGCACTAATGATAAGACTATTGACAGTTATGTTAAGTATAAGTTGGCTCGTCAAAGTACGGGATATAAAAATTTTCCTTTTACGATTACCGCTGTTGGGTCCGGTTATTACAAAACATCACCCAAGGCGTCAGATAATCCAGATGTAAAATCCGTGGATCGGTTAGCCTATGCGGCTGAGTTGCTTATCGCCCGCAAATTTTCGCCACGAGTATCGGTGCAGTTAATGCCGATCATCGTTCACCGCAATAGTGTGAGCGAATCAACAGAAAACCATGATGACATTGCGCTTGGTCTTGGAGGTCGCTATAAAATAACGAGAAGCATCACCCTGACAGGTGAGTATTTCTACCGGCTCAACCCCCATGAAGCTACTCCGTATTATAATGGCATAGGCTTCGGTGTAGATATCGAGACGGGAGGCCACGTTTTCCAGTTAATTTTTTCAAATAGTCTCGGAATGATTGATCGTTCGATTGTGGCAGAAACGGATAACAATGCTGCAGATGGTGGTATTCACTTTGGATTTAATATCACGCGTGCATTTTATCCCGGAAGAAAGAAGCACTAAGATTAGTCTCTTCAATTATTCTCATGAAGACCGGCATCATTATCGTTAAGTCAAAAAAAATTCAGACGTTTCTATCATCATAAATAATTAACGACCTTTTCATAACGCCTACAACAGTCCGCGCAGGAAGCTCAATGAATTAATGATAAATTTTTTTCGTTAACACAGGCAGGAAGTTTGTAAACCATTCTGGTAATTCGCCAAATGGGACACAAGCAATGATTTCATTATCTATAAACCGAAGCACTACTTTGTGCTGCGCTTCTGAAGTATCAATAATCTGCAGATCGTCAATAATTAAAAAGTACTGATCAAGCTTCTGAAGATTTCCGCGAAAATTCATATCGATTTCTATCGGATTTACATAGTGGCCACCGGTTTTACTTCGCTCGATTACACGCATTTCCGACAACGTCTGATCAGTCAGCCCAAAGAAGATCAGATGAATAGAATACCCGTTATCTTTGAAACGTTTAGGAATTCCCCAAGTGGCGTCATTCGTAAAGTGCCCCTCATAAACGAAATGGTCTTTCCGATTAAGTGCATCTTCTACCAGCATTTCAAAGTGATTAAGGAGCCATTCATTAGCCATATTCCTTGCTTCCTTATAAGTGCGAGCTATATTTGGATACAACTCATTCCGCTTGTTCATAAACAATTTGTCGCCATCAAATATGGTGTAGTTGCTTTGAATATGAAACCGGCAAATAATCAATACCTACGGTGGATTTACCCGCACCGTTCGAACCTGTAATGATGTGCAACTCGGGCACGTGCTTCTAAATGGAGATGCGTTCCAGGTCAAATCTGGAACGTAGGGATGAACCCTCCTCACTGGTGAGCTCACGCAGCGTGACGAAATCACGGGATTCGCTTGAATAGGTAACCAGCAATATGCGGCCATCAGGAAATTCCAGATAGCATTGATTGCTTGGTAGGGATTTGGAATTAATCATGAAAGGATTACCATGCCTGAGCTTGCTAATACGCAACCTCTTTACCGCATTTGTACCTAATCGTTCTAATTCTGTGGTTGCTGTCATTTTCAACTAGTATGACGTTGATATTTATTCTTTTTACCTGCACAATTTACAAAAAAAATAGTGTAACCTTCAGCTCCCACTAAAAAGGTTGTCTCAAAAGGACAACCTTTTTTTACTTTTAGGGATGGCTTACTTGTACATCCTATATTCTTCTGCAGCCGACAAGTTTTATATCGGCAGATCAGTCTTACTCCCTTTCACTTTCCGCCAGTAGTACTACAATCTGATCATGACCCTGAATCATTGCATAGTCGGCTACCGTTTTTCCCAACTTATCTATCATACTCGCTATTTCACACGATGGATTTTTCCAGCATAGTAGAAGTGGTATAAAATATGTAGACTATCTTTGTCCATCCATTTTTTAAACTTTGAAAACATTCCGTAAAGCACTTTTATATACACTGCTCACTGTATCGGTTATGGTGGTAGCCCTTACTGCATCGGTGTTTATCTTTAAAGACCGCATTATTCAGCAGTTTATCCGCGAAGCGAATAAAAGCCTGAATACACCCATTAAGATCGGGAAGATTGAGGTGTCGGCATGGCAGGATTTCCCCAATCTGTCCATTGTATTTACGGATGTGTATATCGAGGACAGCCATACCGGAACGTATCCCTTGCTCACCGCCCAAAGCATTTCATTCTCTCTCAATACGTATGAAGTATGGCAGGGCCAATATTCCATTCGTGGTATGAAGGTGCTGGACAGCGAAACGAACCTGAAGATCAATGCCATTGGGAAAAGTAATTATGTGATCACCAAATCGACCGGCAAAGATGGAAATGGCGCCATTACCCTCGACCTGAAGAATGTGCAGCTAAAAAATACGAAGGTCAGTTACCTCGATCAGCAGATCCATCAGCACCTTATTTTCAGCAGCGATGAGCTCACCGCTTCGATCGGAGTTGAAAACGATGTGTACCATATCGAAGCAGATGGAGATCTCACTACCGATCAGATCGGTATCCGCGAGAAGATCTTTCTGAAACAGAAGCGGTTTGGCGTTAAAGCCAGGCTTGATTATGACGATGGAAATAAAAAAGTGCTTATCAAACCTTCAACACTTACGATAAAGAAATCTTTATTCGATGTAAGAGGTACATATTCTTTCAAAGAGAAAAACGAAATCGACCTGATTACCGAAGGAAAAGATGCCGACATACAGACGATCATTAACCTGTTTCCGGAAGAAGTAAGCAACAAATTAAAATCGTACCAGAGTGACGGGGATGTTTTCTTTAAACTTGCTTTGAAAGGTGAGATCAGCTCGCGCAAAAGTCCTTTCCTTTCGGTGAGCTTTGGACTGAAAGACGCCACGCTTTATCACCCCGAGTACAAAACAAAAATCACGCATGCCAATATGGACGGCTCTTTTGCCAGCCCTTCTGTTACTGACTTTGCCAACTCAGAATTATTTCTTAAAAATATGGATGGCGAATTGAATGGCAAACCTTTTGAAGCCAATCTGTCTATTCAGGATTTTGAGAATCCTACTGTGGATTTCAATTTTAAAGGCGATCTGGATGCCGCCTCTATCCGAAGCTTCTACCCAACACCCGAAATCAAAAGTCTGGAAGGAGAAATTAAAGCCGACTTTTCTTTAGCCGGTGAAATCGGTTTATTGAAAAAGAAAGCCACCGCACAGCGGGTACGCACTAACGGATCGATTGAGCTTAAGAACATTAACTTCACCTACGGTAAAAACAATGTTCCGTTTCAAAATCTGAACGGCTCGCTGCAATTCAACAACAATGATCTTGCGCTAAGTGGTGTAGAGGGGCAGTTTGGAAAGAGTGATTTCCTGCTCAATGGGTTCTTTAAAAATATTGTGACCTATCTGTTATTTGAAAATCAGCCTATCGGTATAGAAACGGATTTGAAATCAAATTTTCTGGATCTCGACCAGCTTTTTGAAATCGGTTTTGGGCAAGCTGCTTCAGACGATTATCATTTTAGCATCTCACCTCAGATCTATCTGAATTTTAATTGCGATGTAAAAGCAATGAAGTACAAGCGTTTTACTCCGCGCAAAATCAAAGGAGATCTGTTGGTCAAAAACCAGGTAGCCGTGTCGCGCAATATCGAGTTCAATGCCATGGGTGGCCATCTTTCGCTCAATGGAATTGTGGACGCGAAAAACACCAATGCCATTGATGTGGTGAGTTCATTCAAACTGAATGGCGTGCACATGGACAGCGTATTCTATGTATTCGATAACTTCAGGCAGGAGTTCATTCAGGATAAGCACCTGAAGGGGCAGGCCTTTGCCGATGTGGCACTGGAGATGACCTTCAATGAGAAGTTGAAACTCTTTCAGGAAACATTAATCGCTGACATCGGAGTAAGCATTAAGAACGGTGAGCTCAATAATTTTGAGCCGATGCGAAGCCTGAACAAATACCTGGACGATGAAAGTTTAAGTAAAGTCCGCTTCTCTGATCTGAAGAATGACATTCATATTGAAAATAAAACCATCTACATTCCACAGATGGAAATACGTAGTAATGCTACCAACATCCTGCTGAGTGGCACACATGCCTTTGACCAGCGAATCGATTATCGTATTACTGCCCCCTTGCGCAATAAAAAGAAGGTGGATCCGGATGAAGCTTTTGGCGCTATTGAAGACGATGGCAAAGGGCAATTAAAAATTTTCCTTAAGATTTACGGCACTACCGACAAATACACTGTAAGCCTTGATAAGCAAGCTGTAAAAAAGAAAATCGCCAGCGACTTCAAAAGGGAAGTACAGGAACTGAAAGATGCGTTCAAGCAAAAGGGCAAACAGAAAAAGAAAGAGCTGGAGCTGGAAAAGGATGACTATTTTGACTGGGAGAATAACTAACAGCTGCCTGAATCAGAATATCCTTGACCAACGCTCTTCCAAAAGGGCAGTGTACTTAGTCTTCCCATCATCAGGAAGGAAACTGATAGAGATCATCTTTTTCCATACAGGCAATAATTGCTCAAATCGATGAAATATATTTTCCTTTGAACGTTCTGAAAGATCGAAATGGCTCATCGATTGAGTAAAATCTTTTCGACTTATCTTTTTCTTTTTACCATTCAATGTCAGCGCAAGATCTTCATCGTCTCCTTGTACTACTAAAGCCGTGGCTACATGATCATAGGCGGGAGATAGCAGATATCCGATACCTGGCTGATCAATCAACGAAAAGTTTTTGAGGTGCATATCTGCATTGCCTGTCAAAAACGAAAACAATACTTGCTCAAAAAAATTGATTAAATCCAGACCAGGAGTTTGTGAATGCGTTACAATTGCTTTTCCGATCTGCTCGTAAGAGCCACGGTATTTTTGTTCCGTCAATCGCTCCGTCAACTGGCACATATCTTCCATGTGGATTTTATTTTTCTTTACCCGGTCAATTCTACGGGTGATATAGGCCAATGAACCCGAACGAAGACGTATCAATGAATGAGGTACCGTTTTTATATCGGATAGCTCCGCCAGGTGCATCGTTAAGTCCTCTATCTCAGGCAATGATTGATAATGAGCAGAGGGCGGCTTGAGAATAAAATTTCCCCATAATCCGACAATAGTAAACCGTAATGGTTGATCGTGTATTTTTTTTTCTATTTCAAGTGACAATTTGGGTTGCGCTCCCGTTATCGCAAACTGGCTTCGAATAACCTGTTCGGCCAGCTCCAGCATTTGATCTTCAGAGTACGGAAGTTCAGGAACAATGGCGGAATCAAAAATCTTTTTACTACACGATGGATGAAAGTCTTTCTCTCCTTCATTTAGTTGTTCATAGCAATATAAACATCTGGCCAATGTCATTTTTCTTCAATCACACTTACGGAACCAATACAATCGTGACAGCATGCCAATAGAAGTCCCATTCGATCGCGCTCATTTAGCTTCCAGTTTTTTTCTGCTACTTCAAGCAGCCATCCTTCCGGAATCAATCCATCAAAAAAAGGAAATAGAATGGAACTACGATACGTTTTCTCAGATAATGGAAGTGTAAGACTTACTGGTTTGGAATTTCTCTTTTCCAAATAAGATACATCATATCTGAAATGATATCCTTCTTCATTTTCCAGGAGATAACCTGCCACCTCTTCATTGAAAAGAATTTTTGCGCTTCTCATTCTCTTTCAATGGATACAGGGCCCAATTCATATCCAAATAACTTCAAAACCTGGTTCACTTTATCAATTCGTAAAGTGCTTTTTCCCTGTTCCATTTCTCTTACAAAACGAAGCCCTACTCCTGCCTTCTGGGCAAGATCATTTTGAGTAAGCCCTACTTGCTTCCTCTTTTCCTTAATCAAAACCGCTGTTTTTGTAATCATGTTATACCCTATCAGGTATAAAAGTAGCAAAATTAATCAAAACATACCCGATGGGGTATATTTTATATCAATAGTATATATTTTATGCCCTATCAGGTATAAAAAATTATTTCAATCCCTTTGCCCTCTCCCAGTATTCATCCATTTCGGCAAGGGTCATTTCACCCATTTGCTTTCCGTCTTTGGCGGATTCCGTCTCCAGGTATTGAAAGCGCTTAATGAATTTTTTATTGGTGCGCTCCAGCGCTTCTTCCGGGTCGATATCGATAAAGCGGGCGTAGTTCACCAGGGAGAACAGCAGGTCTCCGAACTCAGCCATCGCTTTTTCTTTATCAACTCCTTCATTCGATGTGGTGTTCATCTCTTCTTTGAATTCCTGCATCTCCTCCTCTACCTTCATCCACACTTGCTCTTTCTTTTCCCAATCGAAACCAACGCCACGTGCTTTGTCTTGTATGCGGATGGCTTTGACCAGGGCAGGCAATGATTTGGGCACGCCACCCAACACCGATTTATTTCCGGTCTTGAGTTTTATTTTTTCCCAGTTGCGTTTTACGGCTTCATCGTCTTCGGCAATTACATCGCCATAGATATGAGGATGGCGCTCCACCAGTTTATCGCAAATTGAATTAAGCACATCGGCTACGTCAAATATCTTTTGCTCAGAGGCGATACGTGCATAGAAAACATTGTGCAGCATCAGGTCACCCAGTTCCTTTTTTACTTCGGACAGATCACCTTCGAGAATAGCATCGGAGAGCTCATACGTTTCTTCAATCGTCAGATGACGCAGGCTCTCCAGGGTTTGTTTCTTATCCCATGGGCAATTTTCACGCAGCTCATCCATAATAGTGAGCAGACGATCAAATGCTTTCAGTTTGGCTTCGCGGTTAAGATCAGGGGCAGAATATGGCTTTTTCATAAGTCCAAAAATAAACTTTGTTTCCTTTAGTATTACAGGCTGTAGTATTCGCACAGAAAACAGTTACCTCTATCTTTGCACTCAATTCTTAAACCCCGGAAAGGTGACATTAATTAAATCGATTTCAGGAATACGTGGTACTATTGGTGGCACTCCCGGCACTAACCTGACACCTGTTGATATAGTCAAATTTGCCGCGGCTTATGGCACATGGATAAAATCCCGTAAAGGCAAAAAAGTGGTCATTGGCCGGGATGCCCGTATCTCCGGTGAAATGGTAGGTTCGTTGGTTACTTCCACTCTGCAAGGTCTGGGCCTGGATATTATTGATCTCGGGTTATCCACCACCCCCACTGTAGAAATTGCTGTGCCCCTGGAAAAGGCAGCCGGAGGAATCATCCTCACCGCCAGCCATAACCCTGCGCAGTGGAATGCACTTAAGCTGCTGAACGAAAGGGGTGAGTTCATTACTGCAGAAGACGGAGCCGCTATATTGAAAATTGCAGAAGATGAAAGTTTTGACTTTGCCCCGGTAGAGCAGCTGGGCAACTATCAGTATACCGACAAGTACCTTAAAAAACACATCGACCTGGTTTTGAAACATAAGCTGGTGAATGTGAAAGCCATTCAGAATGCAAAATTTAAAATCGCGGTGGATGCAGTGAACTCCACCGGAGGAATTTTTATACCTGAGCTCTTAAAGGCGCTTGGCGTAAAAAAAGTTATCAAACTATACTGTGACCCTACCGGAAAATTCCCTCACAATCCGGAACCGTTGCCGGAGAATCTTAAAAAGATCAGCAGTATAGTAAAGAAAGAGAAATGCCATCTGGGTATTGTAGTTGATCCGGATGTAGATCGGCTGGCGTTTATACAGGAAGATGGAAAAGCCTTTGGTGAGGAATATACATTGGTAGCCGTTGCTGATTATGTGCTAAGCAAAAGAAAAGGAAATACCGTCTCCAATCTGTCATCTACACGAGCGCTGAGAGATGTGACCGAAAAAGCAAAAGGCAAATACATAGCTGCCGCAGTAGGCGAAGTGAATGTGGTAACCGCTATGAAGGAAGCAAATGCAGTAATTGGGGGAGAAGGTAATGGAGGAGTTATTGTTCCCGATTTTCATTATGGCCGCGATGCGTTGATCGGAGTTGCATTATTCCTTACGCACCTGGCCAAATCAAAGAAAAAAGTTTCTGAAATAAGAAGTGAATTACCTTCTTATTTCATCTCCAAAAACAAAATTGAACTCACACCCGATATGGATGTGGATAAGGTGCTGGAAGCGGTAAGAGAGACTTATATCAGCCACAAGATCGATACAATCGATGGCGTGAAGATTGACTTTGAAACAGAGAAGGAATGGGTGCATTTGCGAAAATCAAATACCGAACCGATTATTCGTATTTATGCCGAATCGCAAAATGAAAAGAAAGCAGCAGCACTGGCGCAGCGCGTGATAACAGCTATACAAACGATTATAAAATCGTAATTTTGTTTTCAGCATGAGCCATTCAGTAGTATTGTTCAGAAAGGAAGTAAAAGAGCAGAACAAGGGATTTGACTTCCTCGAAGATGAAGCACTGATTCCCAACTTTACTGATGAGCAATTTGAAAAGTTAAAGAAGCGATTGCTTGCCTATAAGTTCGAAATTGAAAGAGAGAATAAAGATTCGATTGAATTTAACTTCAAGGGCGGGCAGTTTGGGATAGAGGTAACGTTGTACCGGAATCAACTATCGTTTCGGTCGGGTTTTAATGAACACGGAGTTTTTGAAATCACCCAGACCGCATCTGAATTTACTGACTCCGGAGAGTTTGCCAAGCTGGACATGCAGGAAGGGAAATGGGAAGAAGAATTATAAGTAATTAAAAGAGTACAACATCACATGAGGATTTATCTTGACAATGCCGCCACTACTCCACTCGATCCTGAAGTGTTCGATGCCATGAAGCCTTTCATGCTAGAAGATTTTGGCAATCCTTCTTCCACACACGCACATGGAAGAAAAGTGAGAGCAGCCATTGAATCATCGCGCAAGAAAATTGCTGAATTGCTGAACTGCACTCCGGGGGAAATCATTTTTACATCGGGCGGCACGGAAGCAGACAATACACTTATTGTGAACAGCATTCAGGCATATGGCATACAGCATGCTATCTCTACGCCTATCGAGCATCATGCAGTAACACATACCCTGGAAATTCAGGAAAAGAAAGGTCTCATTCAGGTTCATCATGTAGATATGGATGAAAATGGTCATGTAAGCATGACTCACCTGGAAGAGTTATTAAAACAATATCCTAATGCGCTGATATCGCTCATGCAAGCCAACAATGAAATTGGAAATCTGCTGGATATTGAACGTGTTGGCGAACTGTCGAAACAATACAAATCGTTCTTTCATTCCGACACGGTACAAACCATGGGGCATTACAAGCACGACATGAAGAGCTTGTATGTGTGCGGTATAACGGCCGGAGCGCATAAGTTTCATGGACCCAAAGGAGTCGGCTTTATGTATATCCGCAAAGACCGGAAAATTGGACAACTTATTCATGGTGGCGCGCAGGAACGTAACATGCGTGGAGGGACAGAAAATACGTACGGCATCATAGGTATGGCCAAAGCATTGGAGATTGCTTACCGCGATATGGCCGGGCATGAAACACACATTAAAAAACTGAAAAGCCGCATGATTGAGAAATTGAAGGAAGTTATTCCGGGTGTTTCATTCCATGGCGACTCAGCCAATCTTGAAAAAAGTTTATACACTGTTCTCAATGTAAGCCTGCCTGAGTCAGAGGAGAATAGCATGTTGCTCTTTAATCTTGATCTGCAGGGAATCTCTGCATCAGGCGGAAGCGCCTGCAGCAGTGGGGCTTCAACGGGATCGCACGTGCTTGGCGCATTGTATCCCGGATCAAATCGCGGTGCTGTACGTTTCTCTTTCAGCAAGAACAATACGATTGAAGAAGTCGATTTCGTAGTGAATAAACTTTCGGAAATTGTTGGTGTGAAGATGGAAAAAGTGTCCTAATCATCCAATGAATGTCTCCTTCATTGGTTCTGGTAATCTTGCCTGGCATCTCGCACCTGCGCTTGACAATGCCGGCTATATTGTAAAAGAAGTATACAGCCGTAATCCCAAACATGCCGAAGCCTTAACGGAAAGACTTTACCAGGCCGAAGTAAAGGCTACGCTTGATTTTTCTACCAGCGGATCATCGGTGTTTATTATTGCCACCAGCGATGATGTGATCCAGGACATCGCCCGGGAAATTATATTACCTGAAGGAGCTTACCTGTTTCACGTATCAGGCACACAGCCACTAACTGAATTACGATTTGCTGCTACTGTCAACACCGGGGTTTTTTATCCGCTGCAGACATTTACACGAAACAAGAAGGTCGATTTCAGCACGATTCCTCTTTTTATAGAAAGCAATAATGAAGCGACAGGAAAAGTAATGATGATGCTGGCCAAAGCCATCAGTACTAACGTAAAAAAAATTGGCTCGGAAGAACGAAAAGCATTGCACGTAGCGGCAGTGTTTGCTTCCAATTTTTCCAATCACATGCTTACATTGTCAAAGAAAATTCTGGAAGCCAACGGGCTTGCATTTGATCTGCTGAAACCACTCATTATTGAAACCTTCAACAAAAGCTTATCGATGGATCCGGAGAAAGCGCAAACCGGACCCGCAGCAAGAGGCGATCTGCAAATACTGGACAAGCATCTTGATTTTCTGAAAGAGGAGGAAGAACTGTCGGCCATCTATAAAATGATCAGCCAGAACATTATTGACACTTACGAGCCGGAATAAAATAGCAGGCAGTGGCCAGTGAGGCAGTAAGCAAAGTACAGGATGCCAGCGTCCTGATCCGGTATCGAATTTCATCCTCCTTTTCTACCGCTTTTCTATTGCTTTCAACCGATTGTGTTTGCCTGGCATGAAGCGAATTTGCTTACCTTTAATTTTCATAAAAAGTAAAATCATGCGCAATACTATTATTCTGGCGTTCTGTGCGATTACCTCCGGTATATATGCACAAGCCCAACCCCGAGAGTCACTCGACCCTAAAGTGACAGAAGTATGGGATCTCAAACCAAAAAAAATAACAACCAATCCTGTCTTTGCTGAAGCGCCATCGGACGCTATTGTTCTTTTTAGTGGAAAAGACCTTGCTGAATGGACAACACTTGACGGTGCTGCCGCTGCCTGGGATGTAAAGGACGGAGCCGTTTCTGTTGCAAAAGGAAAAGGAGACATTAAAACAAAGAAGACATTTGGCGATTTTCAGCTTCACATTGAATGGCGCTCGCCTTCGCAAGTAGAAGGGGAAGGACAAGGACGTGGTAATAGTGGTATCTTTTTACAGGAGCGCTATGAGTTACAGGTGCTCGACAGCTATGAAAGTGTAACTTATTCTAACGGACAGGCAGGTGCTATTTACAAGCAATCTATACCCTTAGTAAACGCTACACGCAAGCCGGGTGAATGGCAGGCGTATGATGTGGTTTACACCGCTCCACGCTTCAGCGACAATGGAAGAGTGATTGCACCTGCTTATGTTACGGTTATTCATAATGGTGCAGTGGTGCAAAATCATACTCAGATATGGGGACCAACAGAGTACAAGGGATTACCTGTATACGTATCTCATGGTAAAGCTTCATTGAAGTTGCAGGATCACGGCAACCCGGTAAGCTTCAGAAATATCTGGATCAGAGAGCTGTAATTTATAAAGGTAGCACTGCCGGCAAGGGATAGAAGTGGAAAGCCCGGAGTGTGCGCCTCGCCACACGAGGACTTGGAGCGGATAGCCCGCCCGCATCGGGTGCCGCCCATTCGAAATTAAAATCAATGTTGTAAAACAAAAAAAGTCAGGCTTATCACCTGACTTTTTTATTGAATCTCTTTTTCTGATTACTGAACCGCAGGAACTACTTCGCCACGGATGGCCAGCTGGATAAATCCGTTCTCTACATTAGAGGTAACAGTAACTGTTTTATTAAAACCACCCGCTGCTGCTGCGTTGAATGTTGCTTTAATGAAGCCCTGTCCATTTGGAGGGATCGGATCTTTAGTCCAGTCAGGGGTAGTGCAACCACAGGATGCCTGCACGTTGGTAATCACCATAGGAACGGCTCCTTTATTAGTGAACTTGAATTCGTGAGTAACAGGTACACCTTGCTTGATTTTTCCGAAATCATAATTTTGCGAATCGAAAGCGGCTACTGCCACTACAGCTGGTGCTGCTTTTTCCGGAGCCGCCACCTGGCTGAATCCGACTTTGGCACATACTGCAAATGCCAATAGGAAGAGTAATTTTTTCATTTTCTGTTTCAATTTTGGTTTAAACTTAGTGGGTTTCCCCGAACGATACAAACGTCTTACAAATATCCGTCCATTGCTGTTAACAAACACTTAAAAGATGTTAATGTCTTGTTAAAGCCCGACCGGCCGGTATAAATACTCGTTACCTTTACAAAGTGAGCAGGTCTACTCTACGAATTATCATTATTCTGGCTGCCTTAAGCATTGCCGGAATTACGTTTACCCAGATTTATTGGGTACGCAGAGCGCTGGATATCCGCGAAAATCAATTTTACCGTGATGTGAGTTCTTCATTGCGGAGCGTGGCTCAAAAAATTTTTGAAATCAACCGCACGCCTTCTGCTGCGAACAACCCGGTAGACCAGCTATCGAGCAATTATTTTACGGTCACCATTAATGGGCCTATCGATGCCGATCTGCTGGAATTTTTGTTGAAAACGGAATTCGAAAAACGAAATGTGACGGCTGATTTTGAATATGGCATCTACGACTGCTCTGAAAAATGTATGGTGGGGGGAAATTATATCTCGCCAAAAAAAGGAAAAACGGTAGCTCATTTTCCGGAAGCCCCCAAACTTAAAAATGACGGCTATTACTTTGCTGTGCACTTTCCAGGTGTAGAAGCTAACCTGATCAGCCAGATGGGGATCTGGGGATTTTCGTCTGCGGTATTGCTGATCGTGATTTTCTTTTTTGTGTACACCCTGCTGGTTATTTTAAAGCAACGCAGGCTTTCCGAGATACAGAAAGACTTCATCAACAACATGACACATGAATTCAAGACGCCTATCTCTACGATTGCGATCTCTGCGGAAGTACTAAAGAATCCGGGCATCATTCATACGCCTGAACGACTACTTAATTATGTTACGATAATTCAAAACGAAAACCATCGGCTGAAGCAGCAAGTAGAACGCGTGTTGCAAATGGCACGACTGGATAAAGAAGATATCGGGCTAAAGAAAGAGCAGGTAGACATTCACGAATTGATTTGTGAAGCGGTGAAAAACATTACGCCTTCACTACAATCCAAAAACGGCAAGATCAACATGGACCTTAATGCCATGCATAACCTGGTGCTTGTTGACCGGCTTCATTTTATCAATGTCTTTTATAATCTTTTAGATAACGCGATTAAATACAATCACTCCTCACCGGAAATCATTATTCGCACCCATGTGGACAACAAGGTGTTGCTTATTTCCGTTTCTGATAATGGAATCGGGATCAGCGAAGAGAATCACAAAAAAATATTTCATAAATTCTATCGAGTGCCTACCGGCAATATCCACGATGTAAAAGGATTTGGGATAGGATTGAATTATGTGAAACTCATTGTAGAGAAACATGAAGGCAAAGTTTCGCTGCAAAGCGATTTAGACAAAGGAAGTACGTTCACGATAGCAATTCCATACATTGTTTGATCACCTAACTGTTCAACATGCAAAAACGAATTTTACTGGTAGAAGACGATCCCGGACTTGGGTTTGTGATCAAGGATAACCTGATGATGAAAGGCTACGAGGTTACGCTTTGTGCGGATGGCGAAGACGGCCAACGAACTTTTTATCAAAACCCTTTCGACCTTTGTATCTTCGATGTAATGATGCCTAAGAAAGACGGCTTTTCATTAGCGGAGACGGTTCGCGAAAAAAATAAGGAGATTCCCATTCTTTTTGTTACCGCCAAATCAATGATTGAAGATAAGATTGCAGGCTTCACTGCTGGTGGCGATGATTATATTGTGAAGCCTTTCAGCATGGAAGAGTTATGCCTGCGCATTGAAGTATTTCTCCGAAGATCGGGTGGGGCTTCTCAAAAAGGAGAAACCTTTCAGCTTGGTCAGTATAGTTTTGATAGCCATAATTTTGTGCTCTCCCATACAGCTGGCTCCACAAAGCCACTTACGCAAAAAGAAGCGGAGGTGCTGAAACTGCTGTGCAGCAACAAAGACCGCGTACTGAAACGTGAAGAGATTCTGAAAGCGGTGTGGGGAGATGATGATTACTTCATGGGGCGAAGCATGGATGTTTTTATTTCGAAGCTGCGCAAGTATCTGAAAGAAGACCCGGCTGTACAGATCGTGAATTATCATGGTGTAGGATTTCGACTGGAGTTTTGATCCTGATCCTATCTACTATATCTTGCTAAGACAACACTTCATGCAGTACCTGTACCGATCGCGCATCTCCAAACCCATCGATGTGGCTGGAATAAAAGCGAATCAATGCATCCAATAAATTTTTCCGTGAAGCATACGGAATAGATTTGAGAAAGAACTGATCTGAATCCAGCAGCTCTTTTAAAATTAATTCTTCCTGAATGCTCACCAGCCTTCCCCCCAATACTTCACTGATGTTTTGCGGCCCGAAGCCCAGATACCTGCTGAGCTGGATCAGGAAGGTAAGATGAAAATTCTCAACCCGATCCCCCAACTGGTCTAACGTCATCATGGAGCGAACAAGAAATTCGCACAGTTCTGCTGCATGGCTTTCTTCTTTTATGCATTTATTTATGATCTCATTAATAAACATAGCAATAGAAGATTTACGCATATCTCTGTTCAGCCATTGATAGCCATAAAAACACCGCACTTCTTTAATGCGCATGATGCTCGCATTCTCCCGATGATACACGACCAGGTCGAGAAGCGTGAGTGGCTGATATAAGGCCATCTTGCTTTTTGGAGAGTTACTTCTTACGCCATTTACAATGTAGCTCTGTAATCCAAAGAGCTCCGTGAAAATATTGACGATGATCGAAGTCTCACCGTATTTTGTATAGCGAAAAACAACTCCTTTGGTTTTATGAAGCATGGTGTGCAGACTGCGGTCGATTTCCAACTGCCAATTCGGGCATCAATAAACCGATACTTGTTACTAAGGAAGTGAATGATTTACTCATTGTGTTTTTCGTCCTTTCATCCCTTCCATGAACGACTTACGATTGCGTGCTTCGTAGGCATCTTTTTCTCCCAGCATTACCTGCGCACTATTCTCATTAAGCCGGTAAGAAAAAGAAGCAAGTTCTCCGGTTTGTGTACAGATAGCGTGTACTTTGGTAACAAACTCGGCCACCGCCAGAAGATAAGGCATCGGTCCAAAAGGTTTGCCTTCATAGTCCATATCCAGGCCAGCTACAATGACACGTTTGCCCGAGTTGGCGAGCTGATTACAAATTTCCACAATAGCCGGATCAAAAAACTGAGCTTCATCAATACCCACCACATCGCAATCGCCTGCCAGTAATAAAATGTCTCCTGCAAACTGGACAGGCGTAGATCGGATTTCACGCGAAGCATGCGATACAATTTTCTCTTCGTGATAGCGCTTGTCGATAGCCGGTTTGAAAATCTCTACTTTCTGCCGGGCAATCAATGCCCGGTTAAGTCTGCGAATCAGTTCTTCGGTTTTACCAGAGAACATGCAGCCGCAGATCACCTCTATCCACCCGCTTCTTTCCTGCCGGTCTTTACTGCCTAAATGGGGTTCAATAAACATAGATGCAAGTTATCAATTTGAAAATTGATCGATTTGAAAATCTGAAAAGGATACGATTCAAAATAAATGTCATTCTAAAATTTAATCGGTATAACTGATATGAGGAAGCTTGTACTCATCAGCAACCCGAATAAGCACCTCTCCCAAAGGTCTGGTTTGACAGGCCAGCCGTTCATTATCCTTGAGCTGGCCCTGTTCGCGGTAATTGATCTCCACCGGGCTGATTGAACTTAGATTATCCATTCCTTCCATTATTATCATCTTGCAGGTAGTGCACCGGCCTTTGCCCCCGCAGGCATGCATCCAGTCAATTCCACTTTCATGGATCAGCTTCAGTGCACTGGCCCGGCCGTCAGACCCAATAACTTCCTTTTTTGCAAGATTTTCTATCGTTATCTTTACCATGGGCGGGCAACTTAGCGCAACCCGTGGCGTTTTACAAATACCTAAAAAGCTAAATAACGGATGGACGAACGATTAAGCCTCAAGGCAGTTGATGATTACAGTGATGACTATTCTTCCAAGGTAACGGCCTCTTTCTTCTTGGGCAAGGAGCGGATTACAGGACCGGAAATTCTCGGCCTATGTCCTGTACAGCAAGTTAATCTTTTTGTGATCCGCGAGCTGCTCCATGCATGGAAACATGAAGGACAAAAACTGAGGAGCCCTTACTTTGATTACACCACTACGGAAGTAGCAGAAGCACTGACCCGGTTTCAAAACCTGCTCTCCAACAACATCTCCATTACAAAAGAAAATTTTCAGCCGCTGCTGAAAAAGGCCGTAAGCCGCACCATCTATTTAATTGTAGATCCGTACGATTTCTTCTCTGACCTGCTTGACGCGCAAATACAAACTGAAGAGCTGAAAAATGAAATCAAGTACCTGAAGATCAACCGGCCTCCTCTTGAACGCCTGGTACAACGGCTGGAGGAAAAGAAGCAAACCGAAATTAATGGCAACGAAGGCTTTGGTTTACTTGATACTATCCTCGAAGAAGTCAACTTTACACCGGAGGATCCGGAAGAATATATTCGCCAGTTTTCCATCATCACTCCTCTTTCCTTAGAAAAATTTTATGATCAAAAGACGGAGGCTCCGAAGCCGGAAGCCCCTGCTCCACCACCACCTCCGGTAGTCGCTTCTCCACCCCAGCAGCTTGAAACTCCTGTTAATAAGCCTAAGGAGGAAATCAAAAAAGATATCCGCCAACCCGCCACCAATGGTTTCGCTAAAATAGACCGCATCAAGGACAACCTGACGATCAATCAAAAATTCATGTTCACCAAGATTCTTTTCAATGGTGATTTTGAAATCTTCACCCAGGCGGTCGATCGCCTTGATACATTGGATAACATGAAACAGGCAGCGAATTATCTGGATCAGAATTATCCGGAGTGGGACAGAGAAAGCGAAGAGTATGAAGAATTTATAGAGCTCGTTCAAAAGCGGTTTGCCTGAATTGCTGCTATCTGTAATAGCCGATCATAATTGATTTTAGAATTTAAATCCGCTGCAGCACCTGGCTTCGGTGCGCATCCAGCTTAAGCAGGATGAAAAGCAAAATAGTAAAGCCCCACAGGGAAGAGCCTCCATAGCTGAAGAACGGAAGAGGAATGCCAATCACCGGAAATAAGCCCACCGTCATGGCGATGTTTACAGCAAAGTGAAAGAAGAAAATGCTTGCTACTCCATAACCGTATGCGCGCGCAAAGCGATTTTTCTGACGTTCGGCTATAAAAATGACCCGCAGCAGCAAGGCGATAAACAATCCGATAATTACCAGGCTTCCAAGCCATCCCCACTCCTCGCCTATGGTACAGAAAATAAAATCAGTGCTTTGCTCCGGCACAAAGTCGAACTTGGTTTGAGTTCCTTCCAGGAATCCTTTTCCAAAAAAGCCACCGCTGCCAATCGCAATCTTAGACTGTGTTACATTCCACCCAAAGCCTAACGGATCTGAATCAGGATTGATCAACGCCTTCAATCTATTTTGATGATGCTGGGGAAGCACATTATTAATGACATAATCCACACTCTCGATCACCCCGGCAATAATGAGTGCACCAAGAGTCAGAAGTACAATTCGTTTTATTTTTCTTTTACCGAAAAAGATCGCTGCCGCTAAAGCAATGGCAATGCCCACATGCAGGTAAATCTGGTTACTCACAAGAAGTGTAAGTATAAATATCACTGCCGCACAAAAACCCACAATAATTAAAAAGGGAGACATTCCTTCACGATAGAAGACCACTAGGAAACAACCAAACACCATAGCAGTACCGAAATCCCGTTGAAGAAAAATCAAAGCGATGGGAGCACACATGATTCCAAACACATAAGCCTGATTCCGGATATTGTCCATTCTGAATCCGACTGATCCGATAAATTTTGCTATGGCCAGTGCTGTAGCTACCTTGGCAAACTCCGAAGGCTGAACACCAAAAGAACCAAACCCAAGCCAGGCTTTATTACCACCTACTTCTTTGCCGATGATCGGTACTAATAACAAAAGGAATAATACGATACCGAAAAACACATAGGCAAACGCTTCATAAAAACGCATGTCAATAATGATAATGCCAAGAATGATTACTCCGGATGCCACGATGAACATAAGTTGCCTGCCGGAGTTGAGCGATAAATCAAAAATAGATTGATTCGCATTTTCATCGTAAACGGCTGCGTAAATATTGATCCAGCCCAAAGTAACAAGGGCCATATACAATCCTATTGCATACCAATCCAGCTTACCCGATATGTCATCGTCACGTCTCAATACAAAAACTTTCCTTTTAACACGTATTCTTCAATCATGGGCCGTTGTGTTCCGCCCAGCAGGTATTTTTCAATCATTAAACTGGCGATGGAGGCGGCTGCTCTTCCCCCTGCACCCGCATCTTCCACATAAATAGAAATGGCAATTTTAGGATTATCGCGTGGGGCAAAAGCAATAAACACGGCATGGTCAGGCAATGGTTTATTCTGAACTGTACCTGTTTTACCACACACAATAATATCTTTCAGCTTGGCGCGATAGGTGGCCGTACCGCCATCAACCACTGCCTCCATGGCATCCACCGCTATTTCAAAATAGGAAGGATCAATTGTAGTATAATGTTTTTCAGCATACTTGGGTAGCGGCTTACCATCTTTACCAATCCCTTTCACCAGATGAGGTATATAATAATAGCCACGGTTAGCGATAGTAGCTGCAAAGTTGGCCATCTGGATAGGCACTACTAAGTTTTCTCCTTCCCCGATTGCAATGGAATAAATATTGGAAAACTTCCACGGACGACCTCCATACAAACGATCATATAATGCGGGCGATGGAACAAGACCTCCCTTTTCATTGGGCAGGTCGATACCCAAACGGGATCCGAAACCAAAACTTTTTATATGCTTATCCCATTCCTCTAATCCTATGCGTGTGTCTTTAAACGGATCGTTGATCACTCCTTTATTCAGCATTCTGCGAAGCACTCCATGAAAATAGGGGTTGCATGAATTGGCAATAGCACCACGCAGATCTTCGTTGCTATGCGGGCCATGGCAATTAATTATTGAGCGGTCACAACGGATACGCGTTTCGGGAGTGATTACACCCTCTTGCAAGGCCGTCATGGCCTGGGCAATTTTAAAAATAGAACCTGGCCGATACTGTGCCATCAATGGCCGGTTGAATAGCGGCTTCAGCGTATCTGTGCTGATCTGAACAAAGTTGTTGCTATAGTTTTTTCCCGAAAGCAGGTTAGGATCGTAAGTAGGACCGGATACCAGCGAAAGAATTTCCCCGGACGATGGTTCAATGGCGACAATGCTTCCTGCCTTTCCGTTCATCAGGTATTCGGCATATTGCTGCAGGTCAAGATCAATGCCTGTGATTAAATCCTTTCCGGGAATGGATAACGTATCGTATGCCCCATTATTGAATGATCCCTTTTCAATTCCCTTTACATTGCGTAGTTTGAATCGCATACCGCGCTTGCCGCGCAGTTCCTCTTCATAGAAAGCTTCGATGCCACTTTGCCCGATGTAATCTCCCTGCTTGTAAATTCCGCTGGCATCTTTCTCTAACCTGTTTTTACTGATCTCGCTTACATAGCCCAGTGCGTTGGCCAGTGAGGGAACGGTATAGGAACGTGTAGTCCGGGCCTGAATATAAAAGCCGGTGAATTCATCCAGGTGATCCTGTACCCTGGCAAAGTCTACATTGGAAAGCTGGTCGATAAAAAGGGTGGGCTTAAACCGCGAGTATTCTTTTCGCGCCCTCATCTCCCTGAATTTCTTCCGGAGCTCTTCTCTGGAGAGCTGGAAAACATCACAGAAGCGGGCGGAGTCAAAGTCCTTCACCTCATTGAGAATAACATCAATATCAAATTCGGGAGTATTATAAACAATAAGTTTACCATTACGGTCTTTGATCAATCCACGGAAAGGATATTCGACCTGCGGAAGAACCGCATTACTATTGGCCAGGTCGGCATACTTATTACTCAATACCTGAATAGTAAAAAGCTTGACCAGGAAAATGAACCCGACCAATACGATAATTACCTGTACGATTTCCTTCCTGCCTTCGTTCATCTTCTTCTTCCTGCACTAAAGTATTGTAATACCACCATAACGGTCATCGTGAAAAACAAACTACCGATCACCTTTAGCATGGTGAACCAGAACATCGAAAAACCACCCGCCTCCACAAAAAAAAGAACGAGGTGATGTAAAAAGACCAGTGGCATAGTATAAACTAAAAACCATTGCACTCCATTTACTGCCAGTGTAGGGCCTTCGCCCGCATCGTAGCCGCCCTGCGGAGTAATAGAGTTAAGCCAGTAATTGCGGGCATAGGCTACTACCACCAGTGCTAAAGCATGCATTCCCAAACTGTCATAAAAGATATCGATACAGAAGCCCAGCAGAAATGCCGCTACCATTAAAAGAAGGTTATTTGTTTCAATGGGCAGCATCAGAATAAAGGCAACGTAGAGAAAGCAGAATGAAGTATTGAAAAGCACTAATTTTTTCAACAGCAATACCTGTAGCAGCAGGTAGACAAAGAAGGAAATAAAATGAATGATCCCGTTACGACTCATTTTGGTTCTCCAATGGTTTTTATTTCGAGCGAATCTTTTTCGTGCTTCAGATTACTTCTCACCACATTAACAAAAGCCAGCTTACTGAAGTCTTGTGCCAGCTCTACCTGAATATCCCAGAACAATGCCTCTTCCTTCAGGTTCACTTCTTTGATGATACCCACAAAAATTCCTTCCGGGAAAACAGCATTATAACCTGAAGTAATTACCGTATCGCCAACAACGGGCGTAACGTGGCGCGGAATATATTTAAGGCTTATGATGCGTGGATCAGATCCTTCCCACTGTGCGGTACCAAAATGTTGTGTCCGCTTGATCACACTTGAAACCTGCTCGTCTACATTGAGCAGCGAGATAAGTACAGCATAATGTTCCGAAACTGATTTTACCTTACCTACTGCTCCGGCCGAACTGATCACCGCCATGCCTGGCTCCAGCCCCACATTCTTCCCTTTATTGATAGTAATGTAATTCTTGAAAAGGCTCACCGAATTATTTACCACCTTGGCACTTACGTAGTCGTAACGATTGACTACGGCAATGTCTTTTATCTTCATCACCTCAAGCGCATACATACTTTGATTGCGTTGCTCCAGCTTGGCCCGAAGTGCTGCGTTTTCTTCCGCCAGTTCATCATTGATGCCTCGCAGTGAAAAATACTCGCGCACTCCATGAGAGAAACCAATGATATTGGCGGCAAGTTGATTCGATGAGTTAAAAAATTTCGTACTCTGATATTGGTTGTTTTCCACAACCAGCCAGGCACAAAACAATTCAAGTACTAAAAAAGTGAAGAATGCCCTGTATTGATAGACAAAGTTGAGCAGCCGTTCCATCTACGTCATTAACACCTTGCGATAATGATTCAGGTTTTTCAATGCTGCCCCGGTGCCACGTACCACAGCACGAAGCGGATCATCAGCAACATGAATAGGCAACTTCGTCTTCAATGAAAGACGTTTGTCAAGGCCGCGCAACATTGCGCCACCACCGGTGAGGTAAATACCGCGCTCATAGATATCGGCAGAGAGCTCCGGAGGAGAAAGCTCCAATGCTTTAAGTACTGCTTCCTCCAGTTTGGAGATCGATTTATCTAAAGCAAAAGCAACTTCGCTGTAGGAAATCTTAATGGTTTTAGGAATGCCGGTCATTAAATCACGGCCACGGATTTCAAAATCTTCAGGACCGTCATCCAGCTCCGTCAATGCAGAACCTACTTCGATCTTTACACGCTCAGCAGTGCGTTCACCAATAAGAAGGTTGTGCTGCCTGCGCATGTAGTCCAGAATATCCCTGTTGAAGGTATCCCCGGCAATACGGATCGATTGGTCGCATACAATACCCGAAAGTGCAATTACTGCGATATCGGTAGTACCTCCGCCAATATCTACAATCATATTACCAATAGGCTGTTCAATATCAATTCCAATTCCGATGGCTGCGGCAATCGGTTCGTGAATCATGTAGACTTCTTTGGCGTTGGCATGTTCGGCAGAGTCGCGCACGGCCCGTTTCTCTACCTCCGTAATCGCGGAGGGGATACAGATCACCATTCTTAAGGAAGGCGGAAAAAGGCGCTTGCCGGTATCAATCATCTTGATCAGCCCGCGAATCATCATCTCTGCCGCATGGAAGTCGGCAATTACCCCTTCCTTCAGCGGACGGATAGTCTTAATATTTTCGTGCGTTTTCTCATGCATCTGCATGGCTTCGCGGCCGATCGCCAGCACCTTACCCGTGGTTTTGTCCAGTGCAATGATGGATGGCTCGTCTACGACTACCTTGTCTTTATGAATGATGAGTGTATTTGCTGTGCCCAGATCTATAGCAACATCGCTGGTAAAGAAATCAAAAAATGCCATTCGGTGAGTCCTCCTCTAAGATGGTTTAAAAGTTGCTCGAAATTACAGAAATAATCGGGTGATTTTTTAATGAAAGCAACCTAAAAACTTACACGCCAGCAGATAGATGATATTCGATCACTTCCAACCCTGTTACCTTCTGTATTTTCTTATCAGCCGTGATAAGTGGCAGTTCAAGGCAAACCGCAGACGCAGCGATAATAGCATCCGGCAGAGACAGGTTATAAGTTTTTCTCAGGTAAGCGGATTTTCTGGATATCAGCGCATTGCTATGAATAACCTGAGCGCTTTTTAATATTTTATTAATTTGACCTTCGTCAGAAGAGGAAAGCTTTTTGAATGAGAGAAAGTTCTATTTCTGTGATAAATGAGACATAAATGTCCTTTCCGTCAAGCAGTTCGGCCGCTGTTTGATAACCCTTCAAAAGATAGATAAACAGGTTGGTGTCAACGAGAACGCTCTGCCCACTCATCTCTTAATCTCTTTTGAATTAAAAGTGGATCTTCATCTATTTTCACCTTTCCCAAAAATTGAAAAGCTGGAAACCCTTTCTTCTTTCCGGTAACAAGTTTCCTCATTTTTTTTCTATAGAGGATTTGGAGTCGCCTTCTTTTATCACAATTCTCATTCAATCTCTCTGTTTAGCTTATTAAAGTATTAAAAACAGATCAATGTTTGAAATGCCTGAAGCCGGTGAAGACCATTGCTATGTTATGCTGATCACAGAAGTCAACAGAGTCCTGATCTTTGATGGAACCTCCCGGTTGAATCACTGCCTTGATGCCTTGTTGGTGAGCAATCTCCACACAATCGGGAAACGGGAAGAACGCATCGGATGCCATTACCGCTCCTTTCAGGTCAAAGTTAAAAGCGGCAGCCTTCTCGATCGCCTGCTTCAATGCATCCACACGGCTGGTCTGACCTACACCACTTGCCAGCAGTTGCCCATCAACAGCAAGAATAATCGTATTCGATTTGGTGTGCTTACAAATCTTACTTGCAAAAAGTAAAGCTTTGATCTCCGAATCGGTAGGCGCTGTTTTGGTCACTACTTTCAGATCTTCCTTTGCATCGGTCTTCCAGTCTGCGTCCTGCTCAATCATTCCGTTCAACAAGGTCTTCACTTGCTTGACGGGAGTAAGCTGTTGCTTTTGTTTCAGGATAATGCGGTTTTTTTTCGACTTCAGCAGCTCCAGGGCATCCAATGTATAATCAGGAGCAATCAGTATCTCGAAAAACAACTTGTTGATTTCTTCGGCTGCCGCCAGATCGATTGTTTTGTTTGAAGCCAGCACTCCTCCAAAAGCAGAAGTGGTATCTGCAGCAAAGGCCTTTAAGTATGCTTCTTTTACTGAGGCTGCCGTAGCAACTCCGCAGGCATTGGTATGCTTGATAATAACAAATGCATTTTCACCTTCAAATTCTTTCACCAGCTGTACCGCAGCATCTACATCGACCAGGTTATTATAAGAAAGTTCTTTGCCATTGAGCTGATCAAACAAACCATCGAGGTCGCCAAAGAAAACTCCCTTTTGATGAGGATTTTCCCCATAGCGTAACGTTTTGCCTTTTTGCACGCTCGCCTTGAAGCTTGGAATGTTCTGCTCCTTATTAAAATAGTTGAAAATAGCCCCGTCATAATGCGAGGTTACATCAAAAGCCAGTGCGGCAAACCGTTTACGATCGGAAAGATCCGTAACACAGTTCCGGCTCCTTAGCAAGGCCAACACCTCTTCGTACTGATTGCGTGACGACACAATCAAAACATCGTTCAGGTTTTTTGCTGCTCCGCGAATTAATGAGATTCCGCCAATGTCAATCTTTTCTATTATATCTTCTTCACTTCCTCCTTTGGCTACCGTTTCTTCGAAGGGATACAAATCCACAATCACGAGGTCGATTGGTTTAATTTTATAATCGATGGCCTGTTTCACATCTCCCTGGTCGTCTCTCCGATATAGTATACCTCCAAATACAGCCGGGTGCAATGTCTTTACCCGGCCTCCAAAAATGGAAGGATAGCCTGTTAGTTGTTCTACGGGTGTTACACCATATCCCAGGTTCTCAATAAATTCCTGTGTGCCTCCGGTAGAAACAAATTCTACCCCGGCTCTTGCCAGCGCATGAATGATTGGATCAAGGTTGTCTTTGTAAAAAACAGAAATGAGCGCTCTGGAGATTTTTTTTGACGACATGCGTGAAGATTTACGATTTTAGATGTACGATTGGAATAAAAATTTACGATGAGGAATTACGGGCTTAAGTAGTCTTGGCTTGTGATGAAGGTGCTAAATCGTAATTCTAAAATCTGGAATCGTAAATCATCATTAGCTCAGACCGGAAAGCTGATCGCGTTCCTCGTATTCTTCACTTTCGATCGTAAAGTCATCGGCATCCAAAAATGCCGGAAAGCGATCACGGTAAGCCTGAAGTGAATTCGCGCTGAGCTCGATGGTTTTGATTGCTTCTTCGCCTTCTACCGTAAAAATAGATTCTCCTTTCGGAGATATGATGGATGAGTTTCCGCTATGCTCAACTCCAAGATCATCAGTACCTACACGGTTTACGCCCACTACATAGCTGAGATTTTCGATTGCCCTTGCCCTTAATAAGGTTTCCCATGCATTGGCACGAACCTGTGGCCAGTTAGCCACATATACCAATAAATCGTAGGAAGGTTTTTTTAACGAGGCATTCCAACGGTTGCGGCTCCATACCGGGAAGCGAAGGTCATAACAAATCAAAGGGCAGATTCTCCATCCTTTCCAGTGACCAATCAATAAACTTTCTCCGGGAGAATATACCTGATGCTCATCTTCCATACGGAAGAGGTGGCGTTTGTCGTAAGTTTTAAAATTGCCGCCCGGCTCCATCCACAGCAAGCGGTTATAGAAACGGTCGTGCACATTGGCAATAAAGCTGCCGAGAATAAGCGCCCCGGTCTGGTCGGCCATCTGCTTCATCCACTTAAAAGTGCGCATGTTCATCATTTCACCCAGTTTCTTGGCATTCATTGAAAAACCAGTGGTGAACATTTCGGGCAATACAATCACATCTGTCTGGCCGATTTGCCAGATCTTCTCCTCGAACATCGCCAGGTTGGCGCCTATGTCCTCCCAGTGGAGATCGGATTGTATGATGGTGATTTTGAGATCCTGCATTTGTAGTGTAATGCGAATGCAAAGAAAACAATCCCTGCCTAAAAACTGAACCCTTTTGTCAAATAAAATCCGATTAGATTTTACGAAGGATTTTACAGGCCGCTTCTATGGTCTCCTCTTTCTTGGCAAAACAGAAACGCAAAAGCCGGTGATCGGTTTGATCCTTATAAAAAACAGAGACAGGTATAGAAGCCAGTTTATGTGCTTTCGTCATCCATTCGGCCATTTCACGATCTGGCTTATCCGAAATGCGATTGTACGAGAGCACCTGGAAATAACTTCCATGACAAGGCAGCGGCTCAAAAGAAGATCCTTTGATCTGATCCAGAAAAAAATCTCGCTTTTGCTGATAGAATGATCCCAGATTTAAATAATTCTCAGGATTGGCCATATAACTTGCCAGCGCCATCTGGACGGGAGTGTTCACACTAAAGGTAATGAACTGATGCGCCTTGCGGATTTCGTTAGTTAAATGCGGTGGCGCCACGGTATAACCTACTTTCCAGCCGGTAGCATGAAACGTTTTACCAAAAGAAAATACGGCAACGCTTTGGGTGGCAAGTGCAGGATATCTTAATACGCTCTGATGCCGGATATTGTCAAAAATAATCCGCTCGTACACCTCATCGCTCAATACGATAAGACCATGTTGCAATACTATTTTTTCCAGTGATTTTAAATCCTCTTCACTCAGCACCGAACCCGTTGGGTTATGCGGAGTGTTGATCATAATCATCTTTGTCTGAGAAGTGATCTTTGACCGGACCTCTTCCCAGTCAACAGAAAAGGCAGGTGCCTTCAGGTTTACGTGAATCGGTACACCACCGTTCAGGCGGATGGCAGGATCATACGAATCGTAAGATGGATCGAAAAGAATGACCTCATCACCTGCCTGAACCAGCGCAGCGATAGCAGAATAAAGTGCTTCGGTTCCTCCTGCTGTAATAATAATTTCTGTTTCAGGGTCAGTAGGGCGCTGATAGGTTTTGTTAACTACCTCAGCGATTACCTGGCGAAGAGCTGGCACACCCGGCATAGGCGCATATTGATTATACCCTGCTTTAAGGTTGGCATAAATCAATTCCACAATTTCTTCCGATACAGGAAAGTCAGGAAAGCCTTGCGAGAGATTGATGGCACCGTGATCCAGCGCCATCTTCGACATGACTGTAAAAATAGAGGTGCCTACTTCCGGAAGCCGCGAGGTAATGTTCATCAGGATAAGAACTAAGCTTCTTTAAGTTGAGACATCACGGCCTGCAGGTTATTCATTCCCCAATGTTCAAAATATCTTCCATTACGAACACACACAATGTCAATCACATTAATGGTGACCTTTCTATTCGTGGCAGCAATGCCCATGAAATCTCCGGTGTGGGTGCCAATCAAAGCTTTGCGCGTTGTTACTTTGTCCCCTTCAGCAATCTGATCATAAATCTCCACTTTCAAATCGGGAAATCCTTTTTGAAGGTGTTTAAAAACAACGATCATTCCATCTGGCCCGCTGGAGATATTAGGAAGGGCTGTGCGGTTAACAAACGCTTCATCCATTAATTCAGCGAAAACCTCATAGTTTCCCTGTTCAATTATTTCTTTGTTAAAACGAAGAACAACAGCCTTGTTTTCTTCAATTGAAATGGTACTCATGATCCGGTTCCTTATTTCTTTGCTGCTACAATACGATACTCGGTATCCACTTCTCCCTTACTGATGTCTGCCAGTTTGCCCTTCAGCATCCGCTTCTTCAGTGGAGACAGATAATCGATAAACAGTTTCCCTTCAATGTGGTCGTATTCATGCTGGATGATACGGGCTTTCATTCCATCATATTCTTCTTCTTTCAGATTCCAGTCTTCATCGTAATAGCGGATCTTTATTTTCTCCGGCCGCGATACATTTTCACGGACGTTGGGGATACTCAAACACCCTTCCTCGAATTCCCATTTTTCACCCTGCTCTTCCAGCACCATGGGATTGATAAATACTTTTCTGAAATCGCTCATATCTTCCTCCTCATCGTCTAAGGAAGTGCCATCTACAATAAACAAACGAATTGCCTTTCCAATCTGGGGTGCCGCCAGGCCAATACCATTAGCCGCCTTCATGGTTTCAAACATGTCCTGCACCAGCGGCTTCAGGTCCGTATCTTTTTTAATGTCTTCTGCCCGTTTGCGCAAAACAGGATCGCCATACATAACGATTGGAAAAATCATAGTTCAAACAAAATTATACGGCAAAGGTAAAATTTGATTCCGGATTGTGATAACACATTTCCGGCAAAACAGACATGTGAATTACTTTTTGGCAAGCATATAATCCTGCAGGATAAGGGTGGCGCTGATCTTATCCACATTGCCTTTTACCTGGCGGTCTTTCTTTTTCATTCCTCCGGCAATCATGGTTTGCAGGGCAATGCTGCTGGTGAAGCGCTCATCGATTAATGTCAATGGCTTATCCGGGAAAGTTACTCTTAAATGTTCGGCCAGCTTATTCACAAAAGGAGTCATGTCTGTATCCGTGTTATTCAAGCGCTTGGGTAAACCCAGCACCAGTTCATCTACCGACTCTCTCTGAAAATACGCTTTAAGAAATGAAATGAGCTTAGGACTTTCCACTGTTTCCAGCGCGGTGGCAATGATGCGCATCGGATCGCTTACCGCAATGCCCGTGCGTTTCATTCCATAATCGATAGCCAGAATACGTCCCACTTTGATTTATGATTTTAGATTTACAATGTACGATTTGAATTGAGCCATTTTAAAATTGTACAGCGTACATCATGAAATCGTACACGGGGAGAGAGGACTGGTTGAAGAATGATTTCAATTAAACTTCACTTTCTCGAGGAAGGCTTGCTTCACCTGGTTTTCCAATGCCATGGCTTTAGGAAACAGAATGTCATTTTCAATCCGGGCGTGTGTCTGCAGGCTTTTCTCAAAAGCAGTCAGCTCAGAATAAATCACCTTTACATGAATAGGCGCATTGGCCGACAAATAATAATCTTTGGTTATCCTGCGGATGCCTGCCATCTCGTCATCGTGCTCTTCGTGTTCCATGGCAAACCGCTGCAACGAACTTTGCTCCATCATGTAATAGAGTTTCGCAGGATTCATTTTTCCCTTCACTGCCTTTTGCAACACTCTAATATATTTAAACAATGTGTCCTCTTCTTCGTAGATATGATGAATAAAATCTTCGAGAAAAAGAGGGAAAAGTATTTTAAGATCTTTAGCTACCAGCTCATAATCGGAATGCTCGGCCTTGAAACTCTCTACCAGCCGGCCAATATAAGGCAGCTTGTGTTTTACAAACAGGAAATGAGCATGCTTAAGGTATTCTATAATCAGGTCAATCGGATACGAAATCAACGGCAGGTCGGCTTCAGGGAAGTTTTCTTTGGGCGACTCCAATCCGCGCACCACCTGCTCCAATTTCAATCCCTTTTCTTTACAAACCTGTTCTAAAGTCTGCTCCGAATATTCGTAAAACTTAATGCCGAAATAAAACAGAACATAAGCCCGGACATTGTCCTGATCCACCAACTCTCCTATTCGCCTGTTTCTTAGCATTGTGCTCTCCGTAATTGGGTAAATATACTAAAACTGCCTTGAATGCCTGAGGAGAAAAATCACAGGAATTTAACTCTCTTTCTGCCTTGGAAATTGGTCTTTAAGCAATTGTTTTCCCAGCAATCGCGTTCTATTTGCTAAACTTTCAACGAAAAATCAGGGTTAACCATTATTTTGGAGCCTCGTTAAATCAGAACAATCCGTAAGAAACATGAGTGAACCCGTAAAGAACTCCAATTTTCAAATAAAATTACCCCTTGTACTCTGCATAGGTCTGGCAGCCGGTGTGCTGATTGGCGCCAGCCTGAATAGCAAAAAAGTAACAGGCCAGGCCAACGGTGACGTTCAGAAATTCAAAGAAGTGCTGGGCCTAATCCAAAAAGAATATGTAGACGAAGCTCAAACCAGCAAGCTGGTAGATGAAGCAATTCAGCACATGCTTTCCAAGCTCGACCCTCACTCTGCCTACATTACTGCCAGCGATCGTGAAGAAGCCAACGAAGACCTGCGCGGAAATTTTGAAGGCATCGGAATAGAGTTCAATATTTTTCATGATACGCTTGTGGTGGTCTCTGCTCTCAGTGGCGGTCCATCCGAAGCGGTGGGCCTCCGTTCGGGTGATCAGATCATTAACGTGAACGACACCACTATTGCGGGAGTAGGCTTAAGCAACCTGGATGTAATGAAGCATCTGAAAGGGCCGAAGGGATCAGAAGTAAAAATTGAAGTAAAAAGAAAGAATGTAAAAGAGCCAGTCAGGTTCACTATCATCCGCGATAAAATTCCACAGTTTTCATTGGATGCATCTTATATGGTCGATCCTGAGATCGGATATATTAAGATCAGCCGCTTTTCACAAACTACTTATGATGAGTTTAAAAAAGCATTGGATACGCTGAGAGGTAAAGGAATGAAGAAACTGGTGCTTGACCTTCAGGGGAATCCGGGCGGCTATATGAATCAGGCTATTGATTTAGCCGATGAGTTTCTTCCGGAAGGAGAAAAGATCGTTTTTACCAAGGGCAAAGACAAAAATTACAACTCCGAAGCATTCTCTACCAAGAAAGGCGATTTCGAACAAGGAGATTTAATCGTACTGGTGAATGAAGGAAGCGCTTCTGCTTCTGAAATTGTTTCCGGAGCGCTGCAGGATAACGATCGTGCTTTGATTGTAGGCCGCAGATCCTTTGGCAAAGGATTAGTACAGTCTCCTTTCGATCTGAACGATGGCTCCGAATTACGATTAACGATTTCGAGATACTATACGCCCAGTGGCCGATCCATCCAAAAACCGTATACCGATGAAGAAGAATATTCGAAAGACATTGTTCATCGCTACAAGCATGGAGAGTTTTTTCATGCGGATAGTGTGAAGTTCAATGACTCATTAAAATATACTACGCTAAACGGCCGCACGGTATATGGAGGCGGGGGCATTATGCCTGACTATTTCGTTCCGCTCGATACCACTTTAAACAGCCGCTACTTAAATGAGTTGTATAACAGTAATTCTATCGCTGAGTATGCATTCAATTATGCGAATAGCCATCAGGCAGAATTAAAGAACGGAGGGTATCCCAATTTCTATAAAAATTTCGAGGTAACGGATGAATTATTGAATCAGCTTGTGATTACGGGTGAGCGCAACAAGGTAAAGGCGGACAGGAAAGATTTAAACAGGAATAAAAAAATATTCCAGATTCATGTGAAGGCACAGATCGCACGAAGAATCTGGCGCAACGATGGCTTCTATCCGATCTTTAACGAAACCAACGAAGTGCTTCAGCAGGCAATTAAGTTATTCGATCGCATTCCTGACTTGAAGAGAAGACAGATGTAAACAGCAACACCATAAAAGGTGATCACGGTGATTTTTCTTTAATTTTGTTAGATAACAAAACTTTCACAATGAGTACGGCACAAATCCAGGAGAAGCTTAAATTGGTTATTAAGAATGGCGATACCCGTCTTCTTAAAATGCTGTATGCCCTGGCGAAAGAATACAACGCTGAAAACTATATTCTTCCCGGCAAACCAATGAGTGCACGTGAACTGAAGCTTCGTGCTAAGGCAGCAAAGGGAAGAATAAAATCCGGTCAATTCACTTCTCAGGAAGATCTCGAAAAGGAAATGAATGAGTGGTAAAAAACCGACTAAGCGGAAAATCTTATGGGACAATGAGGCCAAGCGTTCTCTCAAAAGTATTTATGTATATCTAAAGCACAAAGAATCTGTCAACATTGCCCGTAAGGTCAGAAATGAGATTGTCAATCAAACTAAAAGATTAGACCTGTTCCCTGAAAAATTTGCTACTGAACCTCATCTTAAAAATGAACGGGGAAATTTCCGATACAAAGTGATTTGGAGCTATAAAATCATTTACGAAATAACCCTCAACACGATCTTTATTATAGATATTTTTCATACCAGCAGAAATCCTTTGGAGCTTAACCCAGAAGACGATAACCCCTTCACCTGAATTCAGATTCAATCAGAGCACCTTTTCTCAGATGCTTTTATCTCCAGTGATTTTAAAAGGTTTAAAAATGCCGATCCTATTACAGCTGATCTAGAATACAGGGCCAATATTCAGACTCACTTCCATAGCAGGTCAAAATTAGAATTCAGGAAGAAAGATAGACGCATGTTGCTGTTGGGCATGAAATGATTTTGACTTGGTATGCAACCATGCGAAGCTGATCTTGTTTTAACTTTATACAACACTCCTCCCTCGTCTATGAAAAATGTCTTACTCCTCTTCGCACTACTTCTATTTCTGCACGTGGCCGCTCAGAAGAAAACGGACACACTCACCACCAGGATAGACGCAATCTTTAAAAATTATAATAACAAGACCGGACCGGGTTTAGCAGCGGGTATCGTGAAAGATGGTAAAATCCTTTTCACGAAGGGATATGGATTGGCGAACCTCGAGTACGACATAGCCAACACACCCGCAACCATCTTCGATATCGCTTCCATATCCAAACAGTTTACAGGACTGGCAATCTCTATATTAGTACAGGAAGGAAAGATTTCTTTACAGGACGATGTTCATAAATACTTACCCGAAGTGCCCGACTTCGGCAAAGTGATTACAATCAATCATCTCATCCATCATACCAGCGGATTGCGCGACTGGCCGGAAGGATTGAATGCAGCCGGATGGAGATGGGACGAAGTTTTTTCCTTTCAGGATATACTTCGCATGGTAAAACATCAGAAAGAGCTGGACTTTGAGCCCGGTGCAAAATATTCGTACTCCAACACTGGTTATAATCTGTTGGCACTGACTGTTGAAAGGGTGACCGGCCAGTCGTTTCGTGAATGGACAGATGCGCAGATCTTCACGCCACTACAAATGACCCACTCTCATTTTCTGGACGACCACAACAAGCTGGTAAAAAACATGGCCTACTCCTATTCACGCGAAGGAAATGAATACCGTAAGAACATGACAGGGCTCACTGCACTGGGATCAAGTTCGCTGTTCACCTCGATCGATGACTTATGCAAATGGGTGATTCATTTCGATCAGCAGGTAACGGCTAAAAATCCTGTTTACCTGCGCATGCTGGAAGACGGAGTGCTTAGCAATGGGAACAAAACCAATTATGCATTTGGCCTGGGGCTTGGAGAAGCCGGAGGATTGAAAACGGTGAATCACACCGGAGGATGGGCAGGCTATCGCACAGTGATCATGAACTTCCCTGAAGAAAAACTTTCTATCCTGCTGCTTGGCAACACAGCCGAATTTGATTCGTATGGAAGCGCTCTTGATCTTGCAAAGCTATTGTTGAAAGAGAAATTTAAATTAACCCCTCAAAACGCAGATCGTGCTAAAACGCTTCCTTCTATAAAACTCAATGAAACAGTGGCTAAAAAGCAAGAAGGTCTTTACCAATTAGGCGAAGGATGGTATGTAACACTATCTCTTGAAAACGGAACACTGATGACACAAGCAAATGGAGAGGATAAATTCCCCACTCAACCTAAGTCCGATTCGGTCATCTGGATTGATGCTTATAATGCTTCCATGACCTTTGTGAAAAACAAAGAAGGAATAATCCATGCGCTACGTTACAAGGGCAAACTCTCACCTAAAATAACACCACTAAAGGCAGATGTTTCGCAACTATCCAACTACACCGGAACTTATTATAGTGAAGAGCTCGGAACGGAATATAAAATTGATTTTGAAAACAACAAGCTGACGATGCATCACATGCGGCTGGGTGATTTTGAGCTGTCAGGTGATCCCATTACGCCCGGGCGATTCACCAGTCCCATTGGCTCACTGTTATTCTCTAACGAAAACGGCAAAGCGGGATTCCGGCTTTCGCGCGGAAGAGTGAAGAATCTGAGGTTTGATAAGCGATAGCAGCTACGCAGCTGCAGGCAGCGTATCAGAATGAGGTAAATGCCGCCTTTATCATTACTTTGTGGAAGACGTTTACCGATGAAAATCAAGGCTTCTCTCTTACTTATTTCTGCTTTCAGCTTCTGCTTTGCCATTGGCCAGAGCACAACACAACTCTCTTCTCCGAACGGAAAAATAGTATGCACCCTGCGGGTAAGCAAAGAGGGAATACACTACCGCGTAACGTTTGACAAAAAGGTGCTCGTTGATTTCTCCCGCCGGCATTGCAATTCGAGGGCAGGGATTTCTATTCCAATCTTTCTGCCTCTGCCGCCTTGCTCAGCAACACCACGGAACATTATGAGCTCATGACCGGAAAAGCCAGCCGGGTAACCACTCAATATAAAGAAGCAACCATTACACTTCAGGAGAAAGAAGCTCCGCATCAAAAAGTAAGGATGACGTTCCGGGCATTCGATGATGGCGTTGCCTTTCGTTACGAGTTCATCAGTCGGGATCAATCAACTTCCTTTCTGTTGACAGACGAATGGGATGAATTCCGCCTGACGGACAATCCTGTTTGCAAAGTATTACCTCTACCGGGTTATACCAGTTCGCACGAAGGAGTGTATACCACTGCTCCGCTCAGTGATCTACCCGCCAATACCTTAATGGATATGCCTGCGCTGTTCCAGTTTCCCGGCAAGGCATTCATGGCAATTACAGAAGCATCCTTATTGGATTACGCAGGTATGTACCTGATGAAAGAAAACAACGTGCTGAGAAGTAAACTCTCTCCGTTGCCATCACAACCTTCGGCTAAAGTGAAAGGAGCTTTTCCTCATACAAGCCCGTGGCGGGTCATAATGATTAGTCATGAGGTAGGCGACCTGATCTCTTCCAACCTGCTTACTTCTTTATGTCCTCCCAACAGAATCAAAGAGACAGGCTGGATCAAACCAGGTAAAACTACTTTCCCCTGGTGGAATGGCAATGTAGTGCCTGATACGCTCAATGCGCCTGGCAATAATTTTATCACACAGAAATATTATATCGACTTCTGTAAACGCAGTGGCATCGAATACCATTCGGTAGTGGAATATGGGCTGCATCAATGGTATGTCGATGATGGCGTTGGGTTTCAACCCGGCCCTCATTCGGATGTGACCACACCTGTGCCCGGCCTCGACATGAAAGAAGTATGTGATTATGCGCACTCACAAGGTGTAGGTGTGCGGGTATGGGTACACTGGGCTGCTTTGTATCCTAAGCTTGATGCTGCTTTTACCAACTTTGAAAAATGGGGACTAAGTGGAATGATGATTGATTTTATGGACCGCGATGACCAGGAGATGGTGAATATACAAACAGAAATGCTCGAGAAAGCAGCAAAGCATCATTTACATGTCCAGTTCCATGGCGCATATAAGCCGACCGGATTGAACCGTACCTATCCCAATGAATTCACGCGCGAAGGCACGCTTAATTATGAAGTACACAAATGGAGCAAGGGTCTATCGGCAGAGCATGATCTCGATATCGTGTTTACCCGATTGCTGGCCGGCTCTACCGATTATCATTTAGGCGGATTTCGTGCAGTGCCGGATTCACTCTATCAAATACAATACACGCGCCCTTTAATGCACAATACACGCTGTCACATGCTGGCCATGTACGTGGTGCTTGAAAATCCGCAAGGCATGGTATGCGATTATCCCGAAGCCTATGAAGGGCAGGAGGGATTCGACTTCCTGCAAAAAGTGCCTACCACCTGGAATGAAACAAAAGTGCTCGATGCCAAAGTAGACGAATACATTGTTATCGCACGAAGAAAAGGAAACGACTGGTACGTGGGATCGATCAATAACAGCGTGGCCCGTGAGCTGTCGTTACCTCTTGACTTTCTTTCAAAGACAGCATATACAGCGTTTATCTATGCAGATAGTGATGATGCCAGACGATATCCTGATCAGGTAAAACGAAACGACCAACCCGTGCAGGCTTCAGACTATTTAACGATTCGCCTGGCAGCCAAAGGAGGAACGGTGATTCATTTCAAAGCAAAATAAGAAATGCATCATTGGCTGTGTAGCAGGCTTTTGCCACCGGTGATGACCGGTATTTATGGCTTCACAAAATGATCGTAGCACACCCTGGTAATCGCTGCGATGATCTTTGCATTTGCCTCATCCGTTTCTTTGGAGTTATTCACAAAGACAGAGATAGAAAAATGAGTTCCATCAGGTAGCATAACAATACCTATATCATTAAAGGCTGCCCTCACTCCTTCTTCGTTTTTTCCTGATGTACCCGGCTTATGAGCGACAATAACGGATTCAGGTAAAAGCCCTTTGATCCGATCCGTCTTAACAGAAGCAACCAGCAATGACCACAAATAATCATGACTGCTTTTACGAAGAGCAGATGAGTTGTACCATTTTTCCAACAATAAAGTAGCTGCCCGCGGAGTAGACCAGTTGGTGAATTGTACCTGCCATTCCTTTTTCATTTCGCCTTCTGTGGTGGCAATGGCTACATCGTTTATGCCAAGGGAACGAATGTAATCGTTTACTTTTCCCGTTCCTCCTGCCAGCTCAAACAATACGTCACAGGCATTATTGTCGCTAAGCGAAACAGAATAGCGCAATAGTTCTTTGATGCTGATAGCAATGTCCTGATCCGGGTGAGCATCGCGCAGGGGGCTATGCGTATCTTTATCGATGTCTTCTTTCTTTATGGTAATAATCTGCTCCAGGTGCAAACTTCCCTCGCCCACCAGGTGCAGCACGGCCAGAGCAAGATGAAATTTGTACACACTCTGCATAGCAAAGTGTGTATCACCATTTACAGTGACTACTTCTTTACCATCCGGGCCGGTTACTGCGACACCTACGGCAGCCCGATGCGTTTCTATAATCGTTGTAATTTTCTGATGAAGCTGCTGCGGAGTTTGAGCAAATAGGGTACCCGTTGAAAAAAGAATAACCAGAAACAGGAAGAAGAAATTCGTTTGCTTCGTCAGCATCCTGTTTCTCATTACTATCTCTGGTTATACACCGATCAATGAATGATCAGCTATTATTTCTTCAGCTTATCGATGGCATTCAGTTCCTTAAAGGAAAGCGCCAGTCTTTCTCTGATGGAAGTCTCACCTTCTCTTAACCAAACGCGTGGATCATAATATTTTTTGTTTGGAGAATCTTTTCCTTCCGGATTACCCAATTGCGATTCGAGATAAGGTTGATTCTTCTTATAGTACTTCTGAATTCCTTCCCAGTAGGCCCATTGAATATCGGTATCGATGTTCATTTTCACTACACCATATCCAATTGCTTCTGCAATCTTTTCCGGCTCACTGCCCGATCCACCGTGGAATACAAAGTTGACAGGGTTAGCTGCTGTGTTATATTTCTTCTGAATGAAAACCTGTGAATTATTCAGGATGGCTGGCTCCAGCTTTACATTACCCGGCTTATACACACCGTGCACATTCCCGAAGGAAGCCGCAATCACGAAGTTTTCACTCACCTTGCTTAGCTCTTCGTACGCATAGGCCACTTCTTCCGGCTGCGTGTACAATTTAGAGCTGTCCACATCGCTGTTATCCACACCATCTTCTTCACCACCGGTTACACCCAGCTCAATCTCGAGGTACATGTTCAGCTTGGTCAGCTTTTCAAGGTAGCGTTTGCTGATTTCAATATTTTCATGAAGAGGCTCTTCGGAAAGATCGAGCATGTGGGAAGTGAACAAAGGCTTACCATTTGCCTTAAAGAATTTTTCGCCTTCTGTAATCATTCCATCCACCCAGGGAATTAATTTCTTTGCTGCGTGATCGGTATTCAAAAGCACAGGCACTTCGTACAAATCAGATACTTCATGTACATACTTTGCTGCTGCGATAGCACCGAGGATAGAAGATTGCTGATTGGTGTTTGCCACTGACTTACCCAGAAAGAAGCTTGCTCCTCCGTTGGATAGCTGGATGATGATAGGAGAGTTGACCGACTTGGCCGTTTCAAGGCTCGCATTGATCGTGTTTGAATTTGTAACGTTAACAGCAGGCAATGCATAGTGCCTGGCCTTTGCATCATTAAAAACGGCTTTAGCTTCCGTGTAGTTAAGAACCTTTGACATTTTGTTAATTTATTAGAATGAAATAAAACAATCCTGAACAAGAGTGTCGTTAACTACTCCTATATCGCGGCAAACGTACATAAAAAAACTGCCTGTACATTCGTTAGGTGCTGATTAATGCGGCTATTCTTCGGGCGGCAATATGAAAATCCAAAGAATCAATTGCGCTATCGATTGTACAGAAGGAGTAAGCCAAATATTCTTTTTATCCTTTGCTCTTTTATCTTCAATGGTTGTTCACCATGGTGTAAACGAAATGCTTTTTCATACACTAGTTTCAGAGCTTTGTTGTCTTCCTTCTGAAACCCTATGTTTTCCCCAAAGAATGAGATGCATTACTCCTTGCTATTTAATTGCCCCTAGGGTTGGCCATAATAAAAATGCTGGTTATCTTCATAAATAAGTTTCTCTAACCCGATGCTTCTCAGCGCCTGAACTGGCTTTCTGCGGGTTTTCTCACTCTTGATTATACTGACCTTATACTGTCCTTATAGGGACATTATAGCGACCTTATAGCGACTTTCCTCCTGTATTCGTTCGATTTATATTCGCTCACGAGTCGTACATGAACCGGATATCAGGCATCAGCCCCACCTGTGAAGATCAATAACGTCTCTAAAATTTACCCTGGACAGGAGTGATCTCCACCAGATTATTTGCCAAGTAGCTCCACCAGTTTTGCTTCCAGGTTCTTGCCTCTCAGGTTTTTAGCAATGATGCGCCCTTCTTTGTCTAAAAGAAAGCTATTGGGGATAGCTGACACTGTATACAGCGCTGCTGTCGCAGACGCATAGCCGCTGAGTTCGGAAACATTCTGCCACAGATACCCGTCTTTTTTATTGCTCCTTTCCATTTGTCTTCACTAGTATCAATCGACACGCTAAGGATAGTAAAGCCTTTTTCTTTATATGTGTTATATAGTCGCACCAGCGTAGGGCTTTCCTGACGGCAAGGTCCACACCACGATGCCCAGAAATCCAGCAGTGTATACTGACCACGGTATTCTTTTAAGTCAATGGTTTCCCCTTCCGTGTTCTTCGACTGGAACTCCGGAGCAATAGCGCCAATGGCAATACGTCTGGTGCTGTTTACTTTGCTTACCAATTGGCGTGTCAGCTCATATTTGGAATACTTATGCTGAAGGATATTCACCATGGAATCCATCAACGCAAGATCATTATCAGAATGCCAGCGCATACTGTGATGAACCGCAGCAAGGGAGTTTATAAAAAACGGTTGCTTCACCCACACAGCCAGTTCGGCTTTGTAGTTTTCGGATGCCTTCTCGTGTTCCACATTCCAGTATTCAATTCTTTCTTTGTTGCCGGCTTTTACTGCTGCTGAAGAAGAATCGTACGTGGGCTGCAGCCATTTCACAAATACCTTCTTGCGATTGGTTTCATAGTCGATGAGGTATTGCGTATCGGGAGAACCCTTGCTGATAATTGCGTCTTTACGTAGACTGAGCGTAATGACATCACCCGGCTTCACCAGCAGGTGCAACAGGCTGGAGTCATTAACAGTTAAGTCATAAATGACAGGCTCTTTTAAGGGTATAGTAAAGGCAAAAGCTCCGCTCTTATCAGCTTTGGTTTCGTGAACGGGCTTATCCTTTCGCGTCTCATAGTTCATGAGTGTAAGCACTAACGTTTTGCCGGAATATGAAGCAGGCAGCGAACCCTTGATTCGACCTTCCTGTGCCTGAATAGTATAAAATGTACAAGTGAAGAGTAGAGATAAGAAAATGATTTTCATCAGACAGGATTAAGCAGTAAAGCTATTCAATGTTTACAATTAAATAGGGAGCAGGTTACCACACATGGTTAAAGGGAACAACTATGAGGGCACCTTATCATACATCTTCAGTCCCCGCAAGAGGCGATTGATGGCCCTGGCAAGGCGATCAATCTTTGTTTCTTCTTTCTTCGCAGAAGAAACCCATTGGATATAATACTTTTGCTCACTCTCGGAGAGGGATTTGAAAAACCGTAATGCCATGGGTTCATCCTGAAGGCAAATCATCATTTCGTCTGGCACTTCCAGTGGCTCAGTATCAGGATAAAGAATAACATGAACGTAATCGCCTGCCTGTTTTTTTATTTTCTTACGGATCTCCGCTTTCACCGGCAGGAATAGTTTGCCTTCACCCATTGGCATCAAATGGTATTTTCTTATTTCAAAGCCATCGATAGTACCGCATACTTTCAATGAACCTGTTCTGGTCTTCTTTTCTTTTAAAAGATCAGGAATGCGGGCAAAAGTCCAGCCACCTTTACCAGGGAATTTCTCCAGCAGGTATTTCTTATTGACAAGGGGCTTCATTAAAGAAGTTCTGTTTCATTGATGAAGGTAATCTGACTTCAATAAAGTTATCCTTTTTTCACCAGTCGCTTTATTTTCAACTTTGCCGCTTCTTTGTATCCATTGGCAAGGTCGTAGTTCATCTGCGCCTGCAGCCAGAACTCGGGGGTGGTATCAAATGCCTGGCTGAGTTTAAAAGCCATATCAACGGAAATGGAATATTCTCCGCTGATAATGGCATATAGATTTTTGCGTGCCACACCCAGGGCCTCCGCTACTTCAGTGATAGTCAGTTGATGAGGTTTAATGTAAAGCTCTTCAAGAATCTGACCGGGCCGGGAGGGACTGTGTATTCGTGGCATAGTGTTTACTTTGAGTCCTGCTTATAATTGAGTTGCCGTACCTCCCCATTCATAAAACGGAACGAAAATGTTCCTACACCCTGTACCCGGAGACGATAACTACTTTGTTCCTTTTCCAGGATGCTAACCGCTGCAATGGAAAGGTCACGAAGATCTTTGGCCGCATGCATAACCGAAAGCCATAGCAATAAAGAATCCTTCAGCTCCCGTGATATACCGGAAGCCGTTCCTTTCTCGAACAGGTTCTTCAAAATACGATGTCGAACAGATACAATCATAAAACCTTAACATTGCTTTTTGCGTTAAGGAATGCAAAAGTAAAAAAAATAGTGTCACCTTTTAGGTAACACTTTAAAAAGTAGTATATCTTTGTATCACAATAGAAGAGAAATGAAACCGGCAATTAAAATAGCAAATCATCCATCGCACGATCAGGACAATTGTTTCCTGATAAAGAGTGGTGATGTGGTATGCCCGGGTATAACTATTTATATATAGAAATTTAAATTCATTATAAATAAAAGCCCCGGGTGAATAGCCCGGGGCTTTTTGTTTTATGACGATATAGAAAAAATTAGAAGGACATATAGCTCAGTCGGTAGAGCGGCACGCTGTTAACGTGCAGGTCGATGGATCGTACCCATCTGTGTCCTCATATATTCGACCCGTGGATTTTTCCAGTGCAGCACACGTAGTACTGCTAGGGTCGGATTGCGTAATTGATAAATATAAACGAGGTGTATCGGCTCATGCTTATATCATGCCGAAACCGTAGCCTGGTTACACGTTGGTTCAAATCCAGCCACCTCGACATTAAAAAGTTGAACTAAAAAATAGCAGTATGGAAACGGATAAAATAACCGGAGATAAAATTTTCCGGTCAAAGCATTAAGGTGATGCTCTTGCCTTTTAAGCAGGGGAACACGGATCGTTACCGTGTGGCCGGACATTTATAATGGAGATTAAGCTAACTAAGTAGAAGCGTAGTTCTGAAAAAGCTAAAGATCTGGAGCGTTACCAGAAATCTCCACCAGGGTAAGTTCATTGTATAACAGCACTGAACAATACCGGTGGTGCAATAGCATAGACGCTGACAAATGCGTTCCTGTTCTGATTTCAGATGATGAACGGGAAAGATCGAGGTTAAAGCCTGCCTTTGCCGAAACAGCTTCGTGCAGGCAGGCCCTCTGCACCACAAATTATTATTGAATAAATTAACTAAACACAAACCAGTATGCAGCACAGGTATGTAGTTCATGCCGCCAGCGGAAAAGAACTGATCGAGTTGACCGAAGTCGATACGGTTATTTCTTCCGCACAGGATTTCTTGCAACTAATGATGAATCTGCCTGCAGACATCATCATTCTTCATAAAGAAAATCTGGATGAATCATTTTTTGATTTACGTAGCGGGCTAGCGGGAGAGCTCTTACAAAAGGTGTCGAATTATTCCAGGCAACTGGCACTGGTAGGTGACTTCTCGATATATAACAGCAAGAGCTTGCGCGATTTCATTTATGAAAGCAATGAATCAAATCGTGTTGTGTTTGTGGCAACGGTGGAAGAAGCAATAAAAAAATTAAGTGCTAATTAAAAATAATTGTTACCTAATAGGTAACACATAAGAAAAAGAAACGTATATTTACATCATGATCAAAAGATATTCACATAGTCCGTATCAACAACCCTCATCGTCACTAACGGAGGCCGGACAGCGTATGTATTATTGTTAATGATCATCATTAAGTAAAACATCGAAGAGCCTCCCGACACGGAGGCTCTTTTATTTTATATCAATAACAAAACACATAGGGTAATGGAAGAGTTGGTCGTCTTCGCTCGCCTTGGACGCGAGAGTTCCCTGGTTCGAATCCAGGTTACCCTACAATATTATTACCGGAGAGTAGTCCGTAAGTGGAAGCGGGCCACTCTGTAAAAGTGGTGCCTTCAGTGCCTTGGGTGTTCGATTCACCCCTCTCCGACTATACTTCATTTCGGGATCGTCTAAGGGCAGGACGGTTGATTTTGACTCAGCAGATGTACGGTTCAAATCCTACTCCCGAAACACATGGTGATGTAACGCAAACAGGCACAGCGGCAAGATTGTGGATCTTGTGTTTATGAGTTCGATCCTCATGCATCACCCATAGTATAAAAAGGAGAGCAGGTAAATGCTGGCTTGTTACACTGTCCTGCTAAGACAGGTCTCATAATCGTGAGATGAAGGTTCGATTCCTTCGCTCTCCGCATAATTATAATAGAGGGTATCCGGCCGGATGAGGAGCTTGTCTTGAAAACAAGTAGCGGTTCGCCCCGTTGTGAGTTCGAGTCTCACACCCTCTGCTTTATATGAATAGCCGTAGCGACTTGCAATAACGGATACCGGGAGCATGATTCCACATGTAATCCACATTCGCTCAACTGTTAAGGAAGAATCTAACTAATACTTCTCCTTCATAAATTATTTTTTAATATGTTTGAGACATCACCTGATGCTTCATGTTTTTCAAGAAAGATTCACACTCCAAGGCTGCGAAATTCTGGAAATGGTTTGCGGCCAACAATCACAGCTATCTCTTTTTAAATGAAGTGGACGAGCAGGAGAAAGAACGGATTATAGACGATCTCCTTGTTCACCTGCATCACTACTCCGAACATCTTTTTTTTGAAATCGGTGGGCTGCCTGGAGATGACCGCATGGAACTGGTGATTACGGCCGAAGGGGTGCACGAATATTTTCCTAAAGTAGAAGAGCTGGCAGACGCAGCCCCTGAGCTTCCGCGATGGAAGGTGGTAAAATTCAAACAACCTAACGGTCCGGGATTTACATTGGAATACCACGGAAAGAAATTTAATCCGGACACCATTCTATTTGTGCCGTTGCACAGTGAGGATAATCCGGAGTCCATTGGGTTACGCGTTTGCTACCCCGATTACACTGAAGAAGAGAAGAACATCTACCTGAACGGAACATATATTATTATCGACAGTCTGATCGGAGAGCAGTCGGCCGTGCTCGACATCGACTACCTTGAAGTAGCTGCCCTGCCCGATGATGTGGAAGAAGGAGATTATCCAATGCTCTCTACGCTTGGTCAACTCATAAAAGAACGAAAGCATTTCAAATATCCGATAGAACGGTTCCGCGTGATCGAATCTGCTGACAGCAACGGATACCTGATTTTTATCACGGCTAATTTCTCTTACCTCGACTTCAGCTATAAAAAAGAATTTCCCTGGTTGTTGTTGATTACGCTTGATATTGAGCAATACAATGAAAACGGACATCCCACAGGAGACGAAGCGGAAGCACTGAATTCATTTGAAAATTTTCTGGAATCTCAAATCAGAGATACTTGTATTGCCCACTATATCGGGCGTGTCACTCTCTATAAGAAAAGAGAACTCTATTACCATGTCAATACCCCCGAAGCGCTGGATCAGCGGCTCAAACAATTACTCCTTCAGCCTGACGTAACGCGTCATTTTGAATACCGTATTGAAAAAGACGAGGAATGGAAAACCGCGTTATCAATTTTGAGAGAAAATTAATTCATTAATGCGATAATCAGGATGAATTCAATGTAGAGCACTTGTTTACATCAACTCACCCTGATTTTGACAATGTTAATTTCTTTTCCTTTTAAGAAAGAGGAGTCTTTAGGTTATAAGGCTGTTGCGGTCACCGCCCTTCTTCTTTTTTATATATCGAAAAACGGAAGCACCAATTGCCATTAACATGAGCCAGGGCCACAAGTAAGTGAGCGCTAATGCCACAGCAACCATACCACTCCATCCTGACAATACGGCTTCACCAAATTGTTTTCGTAGTGGAATTTCATGTGCCGCTGCAACTTCCTGTGAAATGGTTTGATAGAATTCCAGATGAATGGTGCTGTAACTTACTTCATCTTTTAAATAGTTAATCCGGCTGATGGTGGCTTCAATCTCTTCATGCAATTCTCCGATCTGTCTTTCCGCATTCAGCAGCTCTTCGATGGTACCTGCTTTTTTGCGCAGGATCTCTATGTAGCGGTCTTCTACTTCACGCTTGGTCTTCAGCCGCGATTCGAGATCCACAAATTGTTTGGCTACGTCTTCGGTTTTCACATCACGATAGTTAACAAAGCGTGCCTGCTGATCGATTTCTTTCAACAGATCCTGGAAGAACTCGTTGCGCACGCGAATGGTCATCTTGTTTTCGAGCACCGGATTCTCCAGCCGTGTATCGGAAGCGGAGATGTAAGCCGGATACTTCCTGATCGCCAGTTCAATGGCTTCGGAGCTTTGCTTTACGTTGGCTACTTCAAAGCGGTAGTTCACGGTTTTAATCAGTTTCGTTTGCCCGTTCGAATACAGGTCGGTATTGGGCGTGGCCGCGAGCTGCGCTTTGGCATCCACTTCGGCTACAGCAGCAGTATCCTGCTGTTCCATTCCTTCTTTTTGTGCACATGAAAATGGCAGCACAACAGCGGCCATAAGAAAAACAATCAATGACTTTTTCATTCATTAAAAATTTAAATGTTGGACATACTTTTCCTGATCTCTGTCAGGAAATAATTAAAAAGCAGAAGAATCGATCTTTAAAAGAAAGTGATGGGCTTGATTTAAAAATCAAGCAAAGAATTTAAAGAAGGGTGTTTTCACAGAAATGGAAAACACCCGAACTTAATGAGAGGAAATTATTTTGCTACAGCAGTAGTATCTGCAGGAACAACAGCAGCTGTAGTGTCAGCAGCGACCTCAGTAGTGTCAACAGCTTCAACTTTCACTGTATCTTGTTCAGTTGTAGTTTCAGTTTTAGGAGTACATGCCGCTACCACAGCAGCAATAAACAAAGCAGCGAAAACAGATTTTAATGCGTTTTTCATAGTTAGATGTTAAAATTTCCCTTCATACCGCATTTTTGAAAAGGTCACCCATATAAAAAGATGTTTTTCTTTGGGTTACCTTCGGGGCATAATTGTATCAAACCGACCTTACTAAATACTGTGTATTACTTTGATGAGCTGATCGTGGCCGAGATCAGAAAGAAAAGCGAGGTGGCCCTGCGGGAATTGTATAAAATGCATTTCCCCATGATTGCGAACCTGATCTGTACCAACAGCGGCACAGAGCAGGAGGCCAAAGATGTTTACCAGGAAGCGGTGATTGCCTTTTATGAAAAAGTGCAGCAGCCGCAGTTTGTGCTCACCTGCAAGATTAAAACCTACCTGTTTGCCGTATGCAGAAGGTTGTGGCTGAAGCGATTGGCCGAAAAGAAACGCTTCACCGGCAAAATTGAAGAGACCGAATCTTTTCTGGAAATAGAAGAAGAGATGACAGACATTCACGAAAAGGAGAAGCGCTACATCACCATGAGCAAGGCCATGGAAAGATTGGGCGAACCCTGCCTGAGTATCATCAAGGATTTTTACATCCATGACCTCTCGATGGAAGTAATCGGTAACAAATTTGGCTATACCAATGCCGACAATGCCAAGAACCAGAAGTATAAATGCCTGCAACGGCTGAAGAAATTATTTTTTGAAGAACATAAAGAGAAGTAAAAACATGAATTTGGAACAGGAACAGATTGATTTGCTGGATAAATACATAAAGGGTGACCTCAGTGCGGAAGAAGCCGCTGCCGTAGATCAGCGTTTGAATACCGATAGTGAATTCCGTGAAAAAGTCGGACAGCATTTTACAATGATCCGGGAAATGAAATTCCAGGACCAGCGCAATCAGCTTCGTGTGGTATTAAACGAAGCGCATGATGAAATAGAAAACCCTGTTCGCATACTTGTGCAGGAAAAATCAATGCCCGCACGTGCTGCAAAAAATTACTGGGCGATCTCCGGCATTGCAGCAACCGTTGCTATTATCAGTGTCGTGTCTACCTTCTTTATTACCCGATCATTGAAGAATGAGCAGAGCGCCATTTATCGTGAGCTGCGAAGAAATGTGGAGAAGATAGAAAAATCACAAAAGATCATATTGGCCGACATCGATAAAGAAAAGAAAGAAAAGAAATCGCCCGGCAATTATGCAGGTACCGGTTTTCTTATTTCGGCTAACGGCTATTTAACGACCAGTTATCATGTAGTAAAAGAATACGACTCCGTATATATAGAGAATGAAAAATACGGAAGCCTGAAAGCTACTGTCATTCATAGCGATCCGGCCAACGATGTGTCTATTTTAAAGATTGAAGGAGTGGAACAACTGCACCTTACACTTCCTTATACTATCGCAAAGACAGAAACCAGCCTGGCAGAGGAGGTGTACACGCTTGGCTATCCGCGTGAAGATGTGGTGTTTGGAGCAGGTTCTATCAGCGCGATGACGGGATACAAAGGTAATCTCAATGCCTACCAGGTATCGGTACCGGTGAATCCGGGAAATAGCGGAGGCCCGTTGTTCAATAGCAAGGGTGATCTGGTAGGAATCATCAGCGGTATCCAAACGGAAACTGCCGGTGTTGCCTTTGCTACGAAATCAACCGTTTTGCTTGAAGTGATTAAGAATGAAGCATTGGATTCTCTATCTAATCCACCCACGCTTTCGAAACAAAATACCATGCGTAATGCAACACGTGTAGAGCAGGTAAAACGCTGGAAAGATTACGTATTTATGGTGCGCGTGTACAAAAACTAAATCCCGAAAATCTTCCTCTTTTTTTAAAGGTTTGCTTTTGTGCGAATCAAACACAATCTTGTGTATTGATGCGTTGGCTGCCGTTGATTTTACTGTGCTTATGTGGATTTTATCCAATGCAGGCTCAAAACCTGGATAGCCTGAGGTTGCTGATTGCAAATAAAAACCTGCCCGATACCAGCAGAATATTGACGATGGCCGAATATGGCTACGAGCTGAGACGCATGGCCCCCGACAGCTCACTGCTGATTGCTGAACAAGCCCTCGCACTTTCAAAAGAAATAGGTTACGTGAAAGGAGAAGGCAGAGCTATTCGCATCATTGGCATATCCCACTATCTCAAGTCGGAATATGCCGTTGCTCTTGGCTTCTATGAGGAAGCGCTGCAGTATTCGCTGTTGGCCAGAGATATTAAAAATGTCGCCAATTGCTATAACAATATAGGCACTATATATCATGGGTTAACGGAATATGATCAGGCAATTGCCATCTTTTCAAAATCGCTGTCCATACGCGAACAAATTAATGATTTACGAGGTATTGCCCAGGTCCACAGCAATCTGGCTACTGTGTACCAGGATAGAAGTGATTATGATGAGGCCCTCCTCGCCTATCGTAAATCATTAGAGATTTATGAACGGATTCACGACAAAGAAGGCATTGCCTCCGCCTACCGGAACATTGGTACTGTCTACCGCAACTATGGCAATTCGGAAGAAGCATTGCGTTATTTTCTGATTTCGCTGGAAAAGCGAAAAAACATGAATGAGGATAAATACGGTATGGCTTTTCTTCTTAACGATCTGGGAAGTATCTATAAAGAGCGCGGTAACTATGAGAAGGCATTGGAATATTTTTTTAATGCATTGCGAATACAGGAAGCAATTGGAAGCAAACAAGGCATAGCGGCTTCGCATAATAATATCGGCAACATCTATAAGGGATCAGGGTAATTATGAAAAGGCGTTAGGCTATCTCACCAGTTCATTGAAGATCAAAGAAGAGATCGGCAGCAAAATAGGGATCGCCAACTCATATAGTGAAATAGGTTCCTTACATGGCGAGCGCAAAGAATTCAAACAGGCAAATGAGAACTATCTTAAAAGTCTGGAAATCAGAGAGAGTGTGGGAGATAAATCAGGTGTGGCATTTACTTGTGCCCGTCTGGCCGAAATTGCTATCCTGATGAATGATCATCCGAAGGCGCTTTCCTTCCTGGAGAGAGGATCGAAAATCATACAATCTGTAAAATCGGATCCGGTCATGTGTACTCTTTATATTGGATACGCTACGTACTACAATGCCACAAATAATTCCAATCTGGCTTATGAGTATTCAGTGAAATCATATGACCTGGCTGATAAAATGAACAACATTGATTACATGCGCAGTGCGGTGGGTCAGAAATTAATAGCAGCGGAAAAACTGGGGCTTTACAAAGAAGCACTTAATGACCATAAATTGTTTTTAAAGCTCAACGACAGTATTGAAGATTTGAACAGCATTAAGAAATCGCTGGCGCTGGAATATATGTTCAAGGAAGAGAAAACGAAAATTGAAGCAGAGAAGAACCAATTGGAACTGCGTGCTGATACCGAACGTCAAAAAAGAATCACTTATTCTTTTGCAGGTATTGCCATTGCCTTTATCGTGATCTCGCTGCTGGTCTTCCGCAGCAGCAGGCAAAACCGCAAGGCAAACAGGATACTTACCGTACAGAAACAGGAAATCGAAAAAGTAAATGAGGAGCTGGCCAAAGCCGATTCGATTAAAAACCGGTTGCTCTCTATTATTTCTCATGATGTACGCAGCCCGCTTAATTCACTGAAGGGTGTACTCTATCTGTTTAACAATAATGCTCTTACACAGGAAGAACTTAAAGGCGTAACGACCAATGTAAGCGACCAGGTGATGCATCTCAATTATTTCCTTGATAACTTATTGCGCTGGACCAACAACCAGATGAATGAAGCGGAGCCCTTACTTAAAAATCTGTCCGTTACTTCGCTGATAAAGGATACTACCGATCTGATGCTGTTTAGCGCCATGACTAAAAAACTTTCTGTTGAAACGGGCATTGCACCCGATCTGTTTATTTATGCCGATGAAGAAATGATCAAATGCGTGCTGCGTAATCTGTTGTCTAATGCGATTAAATTTTGTAATGAGCAAGATGTGATACGTGTAGTTGCTATTCAACAAGGTGCAGACGTACTGATTACAGTGGAAGACACCGGTACAGGTATTCATCCCGAAGACTTACCTTTATTGTTTGCGATCTCGCACCTTAGTAAAAAAGGAACCCGCGATGAAGTGGGCACCGGCCTGGGATTAGTGTTGTGTAAAGAGTTTGTAGAAAAAAATGGTGGCACCATTTCCGTAAGCAGCGAGGTTCATAAAGGAAGTAAATTTTCTTTTACCGTACCGGTGGGGCAGGCTGTACACATATAGACAGTACAAACGACAAATACCGATTATAAATCTAAAATTGTATTCTCCCGATAATCACTGAACTTAAGCAAAAGTTACACGATAGCAGAAAGGCTTTGGTTATGATATTCCAATCGAAAAGAGTTATCGCCCCTTCTCTGCTCTTCGCATATTCTCCTGGGTGGCCTGCATCTCTTCCATATTCTGGCGCAGTTCTTCTTCCTGCGCTTTCAATGCTTCTGCCTGTTCCTGTGTTTCCGAAAGAAGCCTTGCTGTACGTTCGTTGGTAATGGTTGCACTGATCGAAGAGGCGATCACCTCTCCTGCTCTTTCAAGAAAATCGACTTCATGTGGTTCAAATTTTTTGAAGCTGGCCATCTCCAGTATAGCTTCCACTTTGTCGTTGTATTTCATCGGCACGATAACCAGCCAGCTCGGTGTGGCATCACCCAGTCCCGAAGTGATCGTGATGTATCCTGCGGGAAGTTCGGTGAGTAGTATCGTCTGCCGTTCCAGATACGCCTGCCCAACGAGCCCCGTACCTATTTCCACCCTTTTATCAATGAATTTTTTTCTTTCAAAAGCATAACACGCAGTAAGCTCAAGATAAGAATCCTCGCCTTTTTCGTTACGTATTAAAAACAAGCTTGCCTGCTGTGCTTTTAAATGTTTGCTTAAAAAGCGCACTACCTCGTTCGAAAGCTTTTCAATATTATTCTGATTGGTGCGCGCTACATCAGAAAATTTGGCAAGCCCGTCTGTACTCCAGATCCGCTTCTCATCGGCTTCCTTCACTTTCTTCATCTGATCACGCATACGCACGAGATCACCGGCAAGGTTATCTGAATTTAAATCTTTATTGCTCTCACTCAGCCCTTCCCAGCTGGTGGAGTAATCCCCCTGTGCCATCGACTTGATGAAAGCAGAAGCCTTCTTCAGGTTATCAATTGAATTGCCAATGATGAGTTGCGCATTATCATCGGGCAATCCGGTACCCGGATGAAACATGTGTCTTCTGTTATTCTCTTCAAAGTCAAGCAACAGTTTCTTACGTGCTTTTACATCTCTCCGAATGCGGTAGATGACACCAATAAGTGAAGGTATGGCAATCAGCACAAGTATAGCCTGGAAGATCACATTACGATTGAGTGCGCCTTGATAACGGTCACGTGCATCTTGCAACAGGGTATCCTGGTATTTTAAAATATTGAAATACATGGGAGAGTACGCCTGCCACAGATCATAACCCTTGTCCTGATTTAACAAACGCACAAAATCTTTAATGCTGTCTTTCTCCGCATAGGTCAGCATCTCTCCTGCATAAGTAAGGTAATCATTGACTCGTGGTGAAAACGCAGCAAACTTCTCGCGGAGGGTATCCAGTTTTTGTACGCCTAATAAACTATCGATATGCCTTAATGTAACAGGCAAATCGGCAACTCCTGAATAATAAGGACCAAGAATCTGTTTGTTTTTAGTAAGGGCATAGCCACGAAGACCGAGATCCATTCTGCGAAGATCACTTTCAAATATGTTCGTCCAGTTTTTTCTTACTTCTTCGGTTTGTTTTTGCAGCAGATTGTTTTCAATCATTACTGAGCGGTTGTAAAAAATAAGTCCTGAATTAAGAACAATCAACACCATTAATACCGTGAGCGACACGTTGATGAAATGTTCTTTCACTTTTTCAATCATGATACCTGAAGGTTAGTCAAAAAAATATACCAAACTTAAAGGGCCGATAGCTGAGGTAGCTAAATGTACAAGATTTTAATTATTCGTCAATAAACGGATGTGGTGTTTATTTTGAAGCCAATTTATAATGTGAATTTGTTTTATAACTTACCAAATAGCTCAAGAAAATCCTTCTTTTTAGCAGACGACACTTCCAGCTCCTGATTATTTTTCATGGTAACATACCCGCCTTTCCCTTTGGAATAACGTATTACATAGTCGGGGTTGATCAGGTGAGAACGATGGATACGCAGAAAGCGATGCTCCTGAAGTATGTCTTCAAAGTATTTCAACGTACGGCAGATCAGCAGCGGAGGTTGATTTTCAAAATAAAAGCGGGTGAAGTTATCTACTGCCTCACAATAGAGAATAGTAGAAATGGTCACGATCTCGAAACCTTCCAGCGTGGGGAGCATGATCTTCTGCTGCCTGCTGCTATTCCTGTTTTCAAGCAACACGCGTGCATGCTGAATATAGTTTTTATCTGCCTGCTCCTCCTTGATCTTTTCTACTGCCTTGATCAATTCATCAATGTCGATGGGTTTTAAAAGATAATAGGCAGCACTCTGGTTGAGCGCCTGTATGGCATAGTTATCAAAAGCGGTAACAAAGATGGTCTCGAAGGTGATATTCCCGATTTGATCGAGCAGATCGAACCCGTTGCCATAAGGCATTTCAATATCAAGGAATACAATATCCGGCTGATGTTTTTGTATCGCTTCTATCCCGGTAGCAACCGATTCGCCAAAGCCGCTTACGGTTACATCCGGACAATACTTAACGAGGTAGCTGGAAAGTATCTGCCGGCTGTCTTTTTCGTCATCAATGATTACCGCTTTCATATTAATTTATTCTTTGATGAATCGGAAGATAGAGACGTACCCGTGTTCCACAATCATTGACCAGATCATCAATCACTACTTTGTAATTCGCTTTGTATACTTTGTTGATGATGGCCAATCGTTCCTCAATGTTTTTTAATCCGGTGGACTGATGCTTCTTCTGGTTAGCTGTCTTCAACTCTTTTGATTTTTTTCTTCCTATGCCATCATCGGTAATCTCAACGACCAGTGTTTCTTCTTCCCGATGAATGCGCAATGCCAATTTTCCTTTTTCTTCGCGGTAGCGCAGGCCATGCCATACTGCATTTTCTATGTAGGGCTGTATCAGCATGGGGGGTACTTCAATGGTTTCTGTATTGAGTTCTTTATCGATCTCTATTTCGTATTCAAATTTGTCGCGGAAACGGTAATGTTCCAGTTTGAGATAAAGCGAAAGAATCTCCTGTTCTTTCTGTAGCGGAATAAAGTCTTCCTGAGAGTTTTCAAGTACCAGGCGCATGAGTTGAGAGAATTCAGATAAGAATTTGTTGGCGGTACGTTCGTCCTGCTGCGCAATAAAATGATTGACAGAATTGAGTGCATTAAATATGAAATGAGGATTCATCTGGCTACGCAATGATTTCAGCGCAAGTAATTGATTAGCCACCTTGCTCGCCTGCGCATTTTTATAAATAAAATAGGAAGCTACACCGATTACAAGTATAATAAAGAGTAGTCCGTAAATGATAAGCTGCTGGCGGAATACGGTAGCTTTTTCGATGGTTTCTTCCTGCTGGCCGAGAGATACATCTTTGGTAAGTTCTTCGATGTCTTTTTGCTTGCGGATAAGCTGTGATGTTTCGGTGAGGCGTACTTCATTTTCTTTATCAGCAAGGCCTACCGCATTGCTATATTTATTGTATGCGGATAGCGCCTGATTGATTTTTCCGTTCTTTTCATACTGCTGGGCAAGGGTAAGGAAAGCGCTGGCCTGTTCTTTAGGATTACTTAACTTCTCGGCAATACGTGCAGCTTCTTCGATTTCTTTCAAAGCAGCGGAAGCATTTCCTTTTGCTTCGAGTGTTTTACTGATGGCTGCTTTATCTTTTGCTACTTCCAACAAATTATTGGATTCTAAATTATATTCGATGGATTGGTTGCGCAGATCGATTTCATCGTCATACCGTTTCTGTTGGCGATACACATCGGCAATTTCTTCTTTGGCCGATTGTAATGACTGCTGATCCTGAAGATTGGTTCCTGCACTTTTGTTCGACCGCAATGTGCTGATGGAATTCTGATACAGGTCTTTTGTTTTCGTCAGCTCATTCAGGCGCGCATAGATCTTTGCTTTCTGATTCTGTAATCGCGCAGAAAACGAACCTTCTTCTTCTGCCCATTTATTTACAGCAATCGCATCGGTCAGCGAAAGCGCTTCCATGTATTTACCCATCTGATAGTAGACTTCGGAAAGATGCAGTTGTGTTTCGGCCTTTTCACTATTACCAAGGTCCAGGGTTAACAACTCTTTGAAATAGGTGAGTGCGATTTCAAAGTGTCCCAGTTTTAAATGCATTTGTGCTAAACCGGAAAGCGCTTTCTGATATTCTACCGAAACGGAGTATGCGTTCTTTAATTTTTGGTAGGCGTGGTCATAGTTTTCCAAAGCAAGTTTCCATTCTTCTATACTTTCATTGATTTCGGCCAGCAACACGTAGCATTTTCCTTCATTGAATTCATCCCGCTGAGCAAGACTCACGCCAAGGGCCTCTTCTACTTTGTTCAGCGCTTCGGCAGGATTGGTGGCTTTTAATGCGGCTGCTTCCTTCAATAAATTACTTGCATCATTTACTGACGATCTGAGCTTAAAGCTTTTATAGGATTGACTCTTCTTTTCCTCCTTTTGTGCGCTACTATCCCACGCCAGTGTAATGGTGGTAAGAAGAACTACAAAGGTGATTGCTTTTTGCATTTCTAAAACGGTTGGCGGGCAAGTTAACACTTTCTATAATACGTGTTTCCGATGGTTTTGGCTGTACAGGCCGGTTCACTAAGTGGGCATGCCTTTTCACTCAGTGTGCTGCCGCGTTCACGGAGTAGTGCTATCTAAAAAAATATTTCTGCGTAAAATTTACCAAAACAAACATTATGAAAACCGTACGCGCCTGCTATCATCGCCTCTCCAAAATCATTGTACCTGTAGTCATGATTTTTATGCTCACTGCTTCTGTCTATGCGGAACCAGTCCCCAAAGAAACGCCTTCCAAAGATCAAACCATTATGCTGGCCCTGCTGCTGGATACCAGCAACAGTATGGACGGGTTGATTGACCAGGCAAAGTCACAATTGTGGAAAATTGTAAATGAACTATCTGCAGCTAAATGCAACGATGGCTCGCGGCCGCATATTAAGATCGCTCTTTACGAATATGGTAATGACGGGCTCTCTTCTTCCGCAGGGTACATTCGCCAGGTAAATGCACTCACCGATGACCTGGATGTGATCTCGGAAAAATTATTTGCCCTGACTACCAATGGGGGCAATGAGTTTTGCGGACATGTGATCCAGACCTCACTGCAGCAGCTGGCATGGTCATCATCGAATGCCGATCTGAAAATGATTTTTATCGCGGGCAACGAACCGTTTACACAAGGACATGTTTCGTATCGCGCTGCCTGCTCATTAGCCAAAGAAAAGGATGTCGTGGTGAACACGATTTTTTGTGGAGGATTTGACGAAGGTCTGCAAACCGACTGGAAGAGCGGTGCTGACCTGACTGGCGGAACCTATATGAGTATTGAACAGAACCGTAAAACTGTGTACATCGCCACGCCTTACGATCAGCAGATCGAAGCAATGAATAACCAGCTTAATGATACTTATGTGTACTACGGAAGTTCGGGTGCATATAAAAAACAACTCCAATCTACGCAGGATAGAAATGCGGAAAGCTATGGCCAATCCAATAAGGTAGAGCGTGCGGTCTCCAAAAGCTCGCATGCCTATCGCAACTCTACCTGGGACCTGGTGGATGCAGCCAAAGACGATGAGAAAGTGATCAGTGAAACAAAAGAGGAAGAATTGCCTAAGGAGATGAAAGGCATGACTGTGCAGCAGCGCACGATCTATGTAAAACAAAAGGCAGCAGAACGAAGCAGGATTCAGAGTGAGATTCAGTCGTTGAATCAAAAACGTCAGGCATACATTACCTCGCATACCTCGCAGGAAAGTAAAGATGCTATGCTGGATGCTGCCATGATCAAAGCGGTAAAAGCACAGGCAAAAACAAAAGAGCTAATCTGGAAATAACCACCATCAGATCACTAAGTCATTGCCATACCCGTCCTATTATTTGAACAATCATTCTCTTAAACTCACGATACGTATGAAATCATTCCTTGCCAGCTTCCTGGTCCTCTTGTTTGTGCTTACCGCTATTATCCCCATGCAAGCTCAATACAATCAGGTGAATCTTAAACTGGATCAGCAGACTCCACAGAACAAATACCGGTTTGAGAAGCTCCAGCTTTACCCGATCAGGGCAAATCAGGCTTTTGAACAGTATCACAAAGATGTAAGCAGCTATGTCATGCTAAAAGAAGCGCTGGAAAAAAAGAAAGTAGTCATTACGGAATATAACGGGCGTTCAGGCGGAGAAGTGAACACCTTATATATAGAGAATATCTCGAAAGACACGATTATGGTCCTCTCCGGTGAGGTGGTGCAGGGTGGCAAGCAAGACCGGGTGATTGCCCAGGACTTTGTTCTCTATCCGCATAGCGGCAAAAAAGACATCTCTGTGTTTTGTGTAGAGCATGGCCGGTGGCAGCAAAAAGAAGACGGAATGGCGTTCAATAATTATTTTTCTATTTCTTCTAACGAAGTGAGGAAGGCAGCTACGGTTTCAAAAGATCAGCAAACCGTTTGGATGAAAGTAGCCGAGAC
>Ga0307515_10000412_pt1 | contig 103361 bp, 94 predicted proteins | sample 17_EM_MG_FD_194513 | JGI IMG/M metagenome (GOLD analysis project Ga0307515, IMG submission 194513) | Populus trichocarpa ectomycorrhiza microbial communities from riparian zone in the Pacific Northwest, United States - 17_EM | ecosystem: Host-associated > Plants > Roots > Unclassified | place...
GCTTGCTGTGATGCTAATTAGCCCAGGTTAGCACTTAAAACACAACACACAACACAATTTTTTCAGCCGCAGGTTCGCAGATTAATTGTCTCGATTAAGATTTACAGGATTACAGGTTTGTATGAACCTCTTTTGCTCCAAAAAATGGCCGCAGATTCGCAGATTACATAACACTCAACACACGACACAATTTTTTCAGCCGCAGATTCGCAGATTTACAAATTGCGCTTGCTGTGATGCTAATTAGCCCAGGTTAGCACTTAAAACACAACACACAACACAATTTTTTCAGCCGCAGATTACATAACACTTAACACACAACACACAACACAATTTTTTTAGCATTCAAAATAATTCCCCGCCCTTCTGCCTACCTTTATTGAATTAAGGCAAAACAGTTACATGGCAATGCTCAGACAATCGGATGATCCCTTTGCTTCAATAAAACAAAAAGAATTTCGTACACTGCTTACCGGCAGATTCCTTTTTATTACCGGGTTGCGCATGATGAGCACCCTGGTGGGCTGGTGGATTTACAATCTTACCAATGCCCCGCTGGCGATAGGCCTCGTAGGCTTATCCGAATTTTTACCGGCATTTTCCATGGCACTCTATGCCGGGCATACCATTGATATCAGTGAAAAAAGAAAACTGATCCTGCGTGGTGTGGCACTCTACCTGCTGGCCGCCTGCGCTTTGCTTGGACTGTCTACCCATTATACTGCTGCACATATCAGCAATCACTGGATTGCCATTGGTATTTACGCCACCATATTTGGTACCGGTATCGTGCGATCATTTGTTGGTCCTACGTTTAACGTTATCCTGGCTTCCATTGTGCCTAAAAAAAATTTACAAAATGCCACCACCTGGAACCAGGGCACCTGGCTTACCGCATCCGTTTGCGGGCATGCTGCAGGCGGCTTCATCATTGCGGAACTGGGCAATACCGGCACCCTCTGTTGTATTGCCAGCCTGATTGCTTTCGCATTGCTGGCACTGTTTCAATTAAAACCAAAACCGCCATTGAATGAACGGGGTGACCAAAAAACATGGGACAGTGTAAAAGACGGTTTGCGTTTTGTTTTGCATACCAAAGAAGTACTGGGCGCACTATCGCTCGACCTGTTTGCCGTTTTATTTGGTGGCGCCGTGGCGCTTGTACCAGTGTTTGCCCGCGATATACTTCAAATTGGACCCCGGGGGTTTGGTTTTTTAAATGCCGCTTCCGATATCGGCTCCATCTGCATCGTTGTTATTTTAACCCTCTTTCCCATGCAAAGGCAACAGGGAAAGAAATTGTTGTTTGCAGTGGCAGGTTTTGGCATCTGTATTATTACATTCGCTGTTTCAAAAGTGTTCTGGCTATCATTTTCAGCGCTGCTCATTGCCGGTATGCTGGACGGTGTGAGCGTGGTGGTAAGGGGCACTATCATGCAATTAAAAACTCCCGACAACATGCGCGGGCGAGTAATGAGTGTAAATTCCATGTTTATCAATTCCAGCAACGAACTCGGGCAGTTTGAGAGCGGCGTCACTGCCAAAATGATGGGCGTGGTGCCTTCTGTAATTTTCGGCGGCTGTATGACCTTACTGGTGGTTATCATTACTGCTGCCAGGGCGCCATCGCTCCGGAAACTGGAATATTGATACATTTGGCAGCTGCAACATAATTCCGAATAGATATTAACACAGATGGCAGCTGTTCAAAAACAGGGCTGGTAAACAATGGACCGATTACAATTACGGCCCCATAGTAGTTCCAGTAGATTTTTATTTTTTACTGGGCGACTACCGGGTGCTGCAAAAGACTCCGGGTTCATAGGCGGTAAATGAAAAAGACATTACCGGTGTAGTCATGGGCCATAAATAATTAGAAGTATTGGCTATTTGGCAGCAGACAGTAATTTTTCCATTACATAAAAAGTAATCGGGCAAAAACTCACATTCTTCAATGTTATCAGGGGCCTGTCTATCAGCACATCTTCATCTGTGTACGGAAAACGGTGACAATCGGAAGGCCTTTCTTCATAGATACTGCAATAATTATCATCGCCCAGAAATGGACATGGTGCAGATTTGGCAACATAATCGCCTTCTTTATCAAGGCGCAGGTAAGATTCTATAAAAACACCTTCCTTCATTTTCAGGTGTTTGGCGATCCTTTTTATGTCGGGTGTTTTAAACCGGGGCGAGTAATTTTTGCAACAGGCGCCACATTGCAGGCAATCAATTTTTTCAAACGCAGCTTCATGCAATTCCGGCAATTGCTTCAACACCTTTTTCCTGTTGGGACGCTGCAGGAATTGTTTGTATTTTTTTTCGTGTTCTTCCGCTTTTTTTTGCCAGTTCTCAGGCAGTTCTTCATCCATGCAATAAAATTAACTGATTTTTTCGATCGTCCGGCTATTCCGGTTTGAATGGTAATACGTCCCGTTACCATCGGATTCGATAGGTTACACCTTCACGGACAATGGATTCGAACGGTTAAAATCCTTCTCTGTCTGGCGCCCTTTCGCGGCTAAATTGCCATTTTTTTATATTCGAAGGGCTTCGCCCTTCGCTATTGCTCTCGCCCTTTCAGGGCTTGGATATAACCATGTCCATCAACACCGTAATTACTTCATCATCTTGGGTTTCAGTTTTCACTGTGAGAAGGCACCTCTAATTACTTCAACATATCATACGTTAATTGCTCGTTAATTGCTGCGTTCCTGTTGCCATGAAAGGACGTTTTATCATTAACACAGCGCAACGCCTTGTGAATGTGCAGAGCAGCCTTCGCTATTGCGCTCGCCCTTTCAGGGCTTGGTTATAACCATGTCCATCAACACCGAAATTACTTCATCATCTTGGGTTTCAGTTTTCACCGTGAGAAGGCGCTCGAAATTACTTCATCATCTTGGGTTTCAGTTTTCACCGTGAGAAGGCACCTTTAATTACTTCAACATATCATACTTTAATTGCTCTTTAATTGCTGCGTTACGGTTGCCCTGAAAGGGCGTTATCATTAACACAGCGCAACCCTCTGTGAATGTGCAGACCAGCCTTCGCTATTGCTCTCGCCCTTTCAAGGCTTGGTTATAACCATGTCCATCAACACCGAAATTACTTCATCATCTTGGGTTTCAGTTTTCACCGTGAGAAGGCACCTCTAATTACTTCAACATATCATACGTTAATTGCTCTTTAATTGCTGCGTTACGGTTGCCATGAAAGGACGTTTTATCATTAACACAGCGCAACGCCTTGTGAATGTGCAGACCAGCCTTCGCTATTGCTCTCGCCCTTTCAGGGCTTGGTTATAACCATGTCCATCAACACCGAAATTACTTCATCATTTTGGGTTTCAGTTTTCACCGTGAGAAGGCGCTCGAAATTACTTCATCATCATCGGTTTCAGTTTTCACTGTGAGAAGGCACCTCTAATTACTTCAACATATCATACGTTAATTGCTCTTTAATTGCTGCGTTCCTGTTGCCATGAAAGGACGTTTTATCATTAACACGCGAAACGCCTTGTGAATGTGCAGACCAGCCTTCGCTATTGCTCTCGCCCTTTCAGGGCTTAAAATATAATCATGTCCATCAACACCGAAATTACTTCATCATTTTGGGTTTCAGTTTTCACCGTGAGAAGGCACCTCTGTTTACTTCAACATGTCATACTTTAATTGCTGCGTTACGGTTGCCCTGAAAGGGCGTTATCATTAACACTGCGCAACCCTCTGTGAATGTGCAGACCAGCCTTCGCTATTGCTCTCGCCCTTTCAGGGCTTGGATATAACCATGTCCATCAACACCGAAATTACTTCATCATTTTGGGTTTCAGTTTTCACCGTGAGAAGGCGCTCGAAATTACTTCATCATCATCGGTTTCAGTTTTCACTGTGAGAAGGCACCTCTGTTTACTTCAACATGTCATACTTTAATTGCTGCGTTCCTGTTGCCATGAAAGGGCGTTATCATTAACACAGCGCAACCCGCTGTGAATGTGCAGACCAGCCCTTCGCTATTGCTCTCGCCCTTTCAGGGCTTGGTTATAACCATGTCTATCAACACCGAAATTACTTCATCATCATGGGTTTCAGTTTTCACCGTGAGAAGGCACCTTTAATTACTTCAACATATCATACTTTAATTGCTGCGTTCCGGTTGCCCTGAAAGGGCGTTATCATTAACACAGGGCAACGCCCTGTGAATCTACAGAGCAGCCCACGCCAGCCCTGCAAGGGCGTCAGCACCTAATCCCAGACATAACGTTCATCATAATCAACATTGTTTTAGAAAAGCCCGATATTCCGCCTGGAATGTCATTTTTTGATGATGACTGTGCTGGTTTGCAATATAGTTGACTACATTATCCGTTTGGGAGGGGCTGACAGAAAATGCGCCATAACCATCCTGCCAGTAAAAGTGCTGCAACTGACTGTCACGTGTCTTAATCCATTTAGAAGACGATGCTTTTACTTCCTGGATCAGCTTCATTAACATCACCTTTTTTGAAAGTACACAAAGAATATGTACATGATCTCTATATCCACCCACTTTTACGGGCCAACAATCCATCTGTTTACAAATACCACCCAGGTATTCGTATAATGAATGTTCAATGGCCGTTGTGATGAGCGGCTGACGATACTTGGTACTGAAAACAATGTGCAGGTAATTTTTTACCAATGACTGTCCCATAAAGTAGATTGATGGTTTGCATTCCAAATTTATTATGCATTCCCCAGAATCGTATGGTGAAAACATCGGTTCACTATTGTATTTTTCTCTTCAATCCATGTTGTAAACACGTTATAACAAAAACCCAAAAAATGCCTTCCCCGGCATTTTTAGCAACTGTTTAGGCATTGTGTAGTATTTTTGCCGGTCTTTCACTGGGTTCCGGCAATGCATGCCGGGGCAGACATAGCAATTATGGGAACAACTTTAAGGGAGACATGGCTGATTCTTATCAGCACCCCTTTATACATTATTGTAATTGGTTTTGAGATTCTGCTCAGCAATTTGCAGAAACAGGCTTCCTATACCCTTAAGGATACAGTTCAGAATATTTACCTGATGCTTGCCAATGCCGCTATTGACATATTGTTCAGGGGTATTTATATCGGCATTATCCTTACTTTTTTTTACAATCACCGGTTCAATGAATTACAGAATGGCTGGCTGTATTGGACAGTCCTGTTTATTGCCGAAGATTTTATGTATTACTGGCTGCACCGCGCCGACCATCATATACGTTTGTTCTGGGCCACCCATGTAACCCACCACTCTTCTGAAAAATTTAATTTTACAGTAGGTTTCCGATCTTCTGTAATGGAGCCGCTGTACCGGTTTATTTATTTTATACCCATTGCCTGTTGCGGATTTAAACCACTGGATATTGCTTTTGTATATGCCGCCACGCAAATATGGGGCATATTAGTGCACACCGAAAAAATAAACAAACTCGGATGGCTGGAGTACATTTTGGTAACCCCCTCTCACCACCGGGTACACCACGCTTCCAACCCGAAATACCTCGATAAAAATATGGGCATGTTTCTTATTATCTGGGATAAAATGTTTGGAACCTTCCAGGCCGAACTGCCTGCCAATGATTACCAGACATTAAAATATGGCCTTACAAAAAATTTGGCCGATCACTCCCCCGCCAATGTCATTTTTCATGAATGGAAAAATATCTGGACCGATTTCCGGCGCCAGGATATTTCTCTTAAACACAAACTGGGGTATCTTTTTGGGCCTCCCGGCTGGAGCCACGACGGAAGCCGCCAGACCAGCCACCAAATGCGGCAAACAGAAAACGGAGAAGACAACAATACAGTCCCCTTAATTGTTCATTCAGAAACGCAGCTTCCTGCCGCTTCCTGAAGGTGTAACCCGGCACCAGCGCTGGTTGCCAAAGATTTCCCCACGCTGTACACGGCTTGTACAAAGGCCTGTTTATCTGCCGTTCAAGCATTACCTTTGCACCACTTTTAAAGGCATAACCCTTATACATATTTATGAATCTTTTTGAGCAGCAATCAACAGAATTCCAGGCCAGACATATTGGAGTAAATAAAAACGATACCCGCGAAATGCTGAAGGTGACAGGCGTTACAGATATTGGAGAACTGATAAATAAAACCATTCCGGCCTCCATTCGCTTAAAAACACCACTGGAAGAACCCGCCCCGCAGGGGGAATTTGAATACCTCCGGGAACTGCAGACCATTGCCGCAAAGAACAAACTATTTAAAAATTATATCGGCCAGGGTTACTATGGCACCATTACGCCCAGCGTTATATTGCGAAATATTTTTGAAAACCCGGGCTGGTACACCCAATACACGCCCTACCAGGCTGAAATTTCGCAGGGAAGGCTGGAGAGCCTGCTGAATTTTCAGACCGTAGTGACCGACCTAACAGCCATGCCTATTGCAAATGCTTCGCTGCTGGACGAAGGCACCGCTGCCGCAGAAGCCATGGCCATGTTTTTTCATCATGTAAACAAAACAGATGAAATTAAACAACCCAAATTCTTTGTAGACAACGCCGTATTTCCGCAAACAAAAGATGTTTTGTTTACCAGGGCTGCGCCCATTGGCATCGAGATTGTATACGGCGATTATGCTTCTGCTGCTGTAGACAACAGCTTTTTCGGCGCATTGCTGCAATATCCAGACGACAATGGTTCGGTTCGTGATTACCGCGCATTCATAGATAAAGTACATGGCGCGGGTGGCTTTGTGGTAATGGCCACCGATTTACTGGCATTAACTTTATTAACGCCTCCCGGCGAACTTGGCGCCGATGCCGCCATTGGTTCGGCACAGCGCTTTGGTGTACCCATGGGCTTTGGCGGACCGCACGCCGCTTTCTTTGCCACCAAAGATGAATTTAAACGCGCTATACCAGGTCGTTTAATTGGCGTGAGCATCGATACCAAAGGCAACCGCGCATTGCGCATGGCCTTGCAAACAAGGGAACAGCATATAAAAAGGGAAAAAGCAACATCCAATATTTGCACTGCACAGGCATTACTAGCTAATATGGCCGCTATGTATGCGGTGTACCACGGCGCGGAAGGCCTTAAGAAAATAGCCCAGCGCATTGCATTGCTGGCAAATACTTTGTCAACAGAATTAAATGAACGTGGTTATACCAACACCAATATCGTTTTCTTTGATACGTTAAAAATTAAAGTAACAGATGCGGCCAGGATACGATCGGTGGCAGAACAAAACGAAATCAATTTCCGCTATTTCGCAGACAATTGCATCGGTATCAGTATCGATGAAACTACCATGCAAAAAGATTTGCTGCAGATAGTTTCCGTTTTTGAAACCGCCAATGGAAAAGATGTTGCCGCCATCAGTTTTAGTAATGATGATACTGTACCCGGTTATCCCGGAAACCTGCAGAGAACTTCTCCTTTCCTGATTCAATCTGTCTTTAACACGCACCACAGCGAAAGCCAGATGATGCGTTATATCAAATTCCTGGAGAATAAAGATTTATCGCTCAATACATCCATGATATCGCTGGGCAGCTGTACCATGAAATTAAATGCAGCTACCGAACTCATTCCGGTAAGCTGGCCGCAATTTGGCAGCCTTCACCCATTTGTACCAGCCAGCCAGGCTATGGGTTACCAGCAAATAACTGATGAGCTGAGCGATTACCTGTGCAAAATAACCGGGTTTACCGCCTGCAGCCTGCAACCCAACAGCGGGGCGCAGGGAGAATATGCCGGCCTGCTGGCCATCCGCGATTATCATATAGATAAAGGCCATGCACACCGCAATGTTGTACTGATACCCATATCTGCACATGGCACAAACCCCGCAAGCGCAGTAATGGCCGGTATGAAAGTAGTGGTTGTAAAAAGTGACGATGAAGGACATATTGATGTAGCAGACCTGAAAACAAAAGCCGCCCAATACAAAGACAGTCTTTCCGCGCTGATGGTTACTTACCCTTCCACCCACGGCGTTTTTGAAGAAAGCATCATAGATATCTGCGCAACCATTCACGAAAACGGCGGACTTGTTTACATGGATGGCGCCAATATGAATGCACAGGTGGGGCTTACCTCGCCCGGTATGATTGGGGCCGATGTTTGTCATCTTAACCTGCATAAAACATTTGCCATACCGCATGGCGGTGGCGGCCCCGGCATGGGACCAATCTGTGTAAACGATAAATTAAAACCTTACCTCCCCGGCCATGTAACTACCAGTGATGGCTCCGCGCAAAAAGCAACGGGAGCGGTATCCTCAGCCACGTTTGGTTCTGCATCCATTTTACTTATCAGCTACGCGTATATTAAATTGCTGGGTGCGGAAGGTATGAAACGCTCTACCGAATACGCCATCCTGAACGCCAACTATATGCGCGCAAGGCTTGAAAAATATTATCCCATTTTGTACCTGGGAAACAACGGCACCTGCGCACATGAGTTCATAGTGGATCTGCGCCCTTTTAAATCCAGTGCAGGTATTGAAGCGGAAGATGTAGCAAAACGATTGATAGATTATGGTTTTCATGCGCCTACCATGAGCTTCCCGGTACCCGGCACCATCATGATTGAACCAACAGAAAGCGAAGACAAGGCAGAACTGGATCGGTTCTGCGACGCTATGATAAGCATTCACGAAGAAATAAAAGCCATTGAGTCCGGCAAATCAGATAGAACAAACAATGTCCTTAAAAATGCGCCACATACCCAATGGACTATTTGCAGCACCGAATGGAACTACCCGTATACACGCGAAGAAGCGGCATTTCCGCTGGCCTATGTAGTAAAAAATAAATTCTGGCCAAGCGTGGCGAGGATTAACAATACTTATGGCGACAGAAATCTTATCTGTACCTGCGAGCCAATGGAAAGTTATATGAGCTGATCTGTATATGAACGAACATAAAAAAACCGGCAGTTGCCGGTTTTTTTTATATCTGTTTGATCATAAAAATAATATTATAATGCCTTCATGCCGGTTTAGCGGATATGCCTTATTCGGTAAAAATACTGTAACGTATTCCCAGGCTCGCGGCTGCATGACTGGCAAATACATCGTAGTACTTGCTGTTGCTGCCATAGTCTGAAGCACTGAAGTTGAACTGATAAGTATAGCCGGCATCCAGCTTCAATGAAAAACGCTCACTCAGCGCATAGATACAACCCGCCCCGGCCCTGAATCCTGTGCTAAAGCCGCTACTCCTCACATATTTTTCCAGCTCAAACCCTTCCGGACTCTCGGTTGTCTCCTTTGCCCTTCCAGACAATACCACATTGAAACCGGCTGTTACAAACGGTTTGAATTTCAGATTGTTTTCCGGCTTTTTCAGAAAAACACCCACATTAAAAGCATACAGGAAAATCATATTGGTTTTACCGGTAACGGTTACCGTCTTGTTCTCGGTCTGGTCATAACTTTGGCCAGGCGTCTGGTAAGAGAATTTATACGATGGTATAACGGATATGGTTCCGTACGTAAATGTTCTGTTGCGACCGCTTTCACGGCCACCTTCGTAAAAGAAGCCAACGGGACTGCCTTTACCGTCGCCCATCACAAAAACAGTACTACCTAAACTAATGGTACGGCCTTTACTACTAAAAAAACCGGCTTTCTGATACTGGCTGAAACCGGCAAACGAGATGGCACTAAAAAAAATAGCCAACAGTGATTTTTTCATAGGGTGTTTTTACAATTAATATTTAAGTTTAATTTTTAGGTTTTAACAATACATATTTATAAGAAGTATTATAGGCTGCATCAATAAATGACAGCATATTTTTCCATTTGTCTTTCTCAATGTTTGCCTGCTTGTATATTTTAGTCAGCTTCAAAACGATGCTGCCATTTTCTTCTTTTGCTTCGCAACTGAATTTACCGGTCTCATTTTCTACAGTGGAATTCAGTTCACTGATACCGGCTGCAGTATACCCATCCGGAATTTTCAGGCTGATGTTCCAGTTAATGGTTCTTGCATAGCCAACATTGATATCAAATTTTCTTTCTCTTTCGTCTTTTTTAACCTGTAGCTGCGGACCAATTAAACCAGTAAGGTTTACCAGGTATTTCTTTCCGGCTTTTCTAACCTGGCCGGGCAATTCAAATTCTTCGGTAAAAACAAGCTCTTTTTTCTTGTCGCTGCGTCCGTCACTGCTGATTTTAAAATCAGTAAATTTTACTTTCTGATGGAATTCCTTTTCCAGTTCCTCTTTTACAAAATCTGGTTTGGCTTTTTTAAATTCTTCTTTTATAGCCTTAACAGATTTGTCGTACTCCTCTTCTTCGCGTGGCTTCATCCTGGAAGCGGGCGATTCGCCGCCATAATATTTATAATCATCAAGCATATACGTTGTGAGCCGCATTATATTGCTGATACTATTGGTTTTTACCAACCCGGTGTATGCACTTGTTCTTGATACTACGGTATTATTAAAATCAGGCGATAAGGAAGCCTTAATGGAATAATTAATGGTATTATCGGCCGCAGCAGCATCGGGCAGCGTAAAAGGCTTTATATCCTGGGTATGTTTCTTTTTATCGGGTTCTGCAATGATAAAAGCTTCATTGCCGAGTAAAGTTTGCACCAGCTCACCGGGATTTGAGTGGTCGGTACAATTAAAATACAATTGCCCGTTCACCCGAATGGCATAACGAATTTCCTGGTCGAACAGCACATTTTTTACTTTACCAATACTGTTGGATGTGCTGATAACAAGTTCGGACCGTATATCGCGCTGATAAAGCAAAGAACCGAACATAAATGCAAACACCTTATCGTTCAGGTAATTGTTCTGAAATACCACTTTGTTCCTCACATAATAATATGCGTTGCTGATATACTTTTGCTCCGGCCAGTCTTTGGCGCCCATTTTCTTAAGTTCTGCCCAGGATGCATTTACAAAAGCCTGTACAGTATAAAAATTACTGTACCAGCTATTGCCTACTTCAATATAATTCTCCCAGGCTTTCTGGGCCAGTTCTTCTTTTGTGAAACCGGTTTTCAATTCGCCTTTTCCACCAATCAGCAACCCTTTCACATTTTCACTATTGGCGTATACAACCTGGAATTTAACCATTGGATAGACCAGGAAACGATTAACAAAATTTACATCCTTTTCCACGCCCCGATCCCTGTCTATAAATACGTACTGAAAAAAATCCTTGTCGGTCGAATTTTCTTTTTTGAACTCGGGAGCTCCGTTGAGTGACAAAGATTTAAAAAACGATTTGTCGTCCGTTTCAATGTCTATTTCATTGTACATAACCGGGTACCCCTTGCTGCATATTTCATACTGCGGGTCAAATTCCACAAATCCGGATCCACGTACATCCAGTTTACTTTTTGTATAGGAAGCATATTCCAGTATATCGCCGGGTTCCAGGTTGGGTATGGCAACTTTATAGTACCGGGACTGCGCACCGGAAGTCTGGTCAAAAAAGCTTTTAAAGAATTCGGGTATATCGCTGCCACCTTCCAGCTCCACGGCCTCTTTTAAATCAATTGCCGAAATTTCACCACCGGGTTTTATAATACGCGCCACAAACCCGTCGTCTTTGGTACTGTACCTGAAATATATTTCAGAAAAAGCCTGCACAGAATTTCTGTCGTGCAGTTGTATTTTGAAACGAACTTTTTCAAAGAAAAAAACATTTTTCTGCCTGGCCGAGAAAAAGCCACCGCTCGTTTTTTTATCAAACAGGATGCTGCGTTTGTATCCCATCACCACAGCCGATTCATCATTCCATTTTTCAGGCGATGTGGCAACGGAAAACGCAGCCACCGGTTCGCCCAGGATAAATTTGGCGTTGGCTTCAATATTTTCCAGGAAATCTTCGTCAATAAAATCCTGCGCATGCGCAGCGATTGAAAAGCAGCAGGCTGTTATAACTATGGCACCTGCCATTAATTGCTTCAACATTTTTTTCATGCCCCGGGATTATTTTTTTGTAACACTTATTAAATACTTGCTGAATTCTTTTATAGAACTGAGAAACTTTTTCCAGTTCTCAAAATCGTTCTTCTTAATGATGCTATTCTTAATGACTATTTTCTTTTTCAGCAAAATCTTGTTACCCGTTACGGTGTATTCGCCCCTGAATTCGTAACCATCATAGGTGAGTTCAGTTTTTTCGGGTATGTCAACAAATTTCATGGTTGCAGGAACGGTCAGCGAAATCTCATCCTCGTAGGTCATTACATCATCGAAATCATACCCGCCGGTCCTTTTCTCGTCGGGCATATAACGTTCAAGCGTTTTGGGAAAAAAGTCGATGCTGATGTATTTATCACCCGAAATGGTGTTTACGTAATTGCTCAGGTCCACATCCCCTTCGATGGTCACGGGCACTTCCCTGTTTTTTAAATCGCTTGTTTTAATATTGGCAGCCTGCATATTGTCATTACCAAATTCCAGGAACCCGTTTAAAAAATCTTTTTGAGAACTGATGGGCAGGTCCTGGTAAGACTGATGAAAATCTTTTCTTTCGTTGCCGGTTAGGGTTACTTTCATTTTGCCCGATAATACATCGCCCGACAAATTAAAATCTGCCTTTGAAATTAACTTATGTTCATTGCCGGTAGTAAGCGGAACAGTTTTTAAATCATATTTTTCTCCTTTGGCAATCATGGCTTCCTTACCCTGTATGCGGTAAGCGTTTTCACCGAAAGGTGCATATTTTTCCGTGCCATCTAAAAAATAGGTTTGTCCCTGGAAATAAAGCGTGGTGATAGCGTGGTTGTTTACACATAAAGCGGGCATAGATTGCTGGTAGGGTATCGACCTTGTACCGATCCACGTAAAATGTGCGTCATAACCGGCCATTACCAGCAACTCCGTGAGCAGGTTGGCCATACCTTTGCAGTCGCCAAATTTTTTGGCCAGTACATCCTGCACACTGGCCGGTATATAACCCGAATAACCGTCTTCATAAGCTATGTACCGGATATTGTCCTGTACCCAATAGTAAATGGACTTAATTTTTTCCAGGTCGCTTGTTTTGCCCTGTGTAATTTTTGCGAGTACTGGTTGCAGGTTTTCCTTTTTGTTGGCCGCCATTCCATACAACCGGTTATTCCAGGCGTACAGATCATCGGTCTTGTCGAATCCTTTTAAGGTTTCTCCTTTATTGTCGAAAGATTTTATCTGTATAATGATATGCGGTTCTGTGTAGGCGTGACCGATGCTTTTAAATTCCTGTTTGCTGGCAGGAATATCTTTCATGGTAAATACATAATTTACATACCCGCCTTTTTTGTTCTCCTGTTTGTCAATCTTATACCCGTCAAAATTGATAGGCTTAAAATCCACTGTCAGCCATTCAGGCACTTTAAATTCATATACCTGTTCTTTAACGGGATAATTTTCGCTGAAAAAAAGCCGGGTCAGGTAACGGCCATCGGAATACTCTTTTTTTACCGTGATTCTCGCCATGCTCCCTTTCTCGGAAAAACGGATGGGATAATACTGAACACGGCTGTCATCAAAAAATACACCGTCGCTGGTCACCGACCGGTCCAAAGCAGGCATCCTGGAAACAGAATACTTAGAACCGGCCTTAATGGCCTTTCTGAATGACTTTATTTCAATAAACTTATTGTAAAACTCCGGATAGGTAAGCGATGCGAATTTTTTGAGCGATAAAAATTCCGATTCTGATTCTTCTTCAATCACCACCACTTTGTCGTTCAGGGTATTTTTGCCTTTATCGAACGTAAAATAATGATGAGAAGAGGTGCACATGACATCATCGTCTTTGTATTTCCTGGCAAACGATTCGGCATTTGCGGCATCTTCATCGTTTACCCTTATCTGGGCATTTACCAATACAGGCTGCACCATTATAAAGGCTGCCAACATATAATACCTGAGACGAACAGGTAAATTAAACCTGGACGGGAAAAAGAACAAGCAGATTAATCGGTTGAGGGTTGTCTCCATGATTTGAAAAGGGTTATTCAGCTATAAAACGTACCAATTGCTGGCCTTAAAAATACAACGAAAAATAAATAAGATAATTGTGTTTAAAACCAGGGATTTAATTGGTAAACAAATCACTGCATACGCTTGTGAAAATTCGGTTTGATTCTTTGGCCGGCAGCAGCGGCCGGCAAAGTTGACGCAGGTCAATTTTGCTGACTGCATTAACAAAAAGTCGCGCCATATTAGTACCGCCTATGAGGAATTATTTCCCCGGGCCCGTTTAAAGAATATTTTTTCCGGGTTACCGCTCATACCGGCCATCCACTGCGGCTGTCCCCTGGCCTTTACTGCCAGCGGGTTAGCGCCGGCAAGGGCAATTACCAGCCTGCCAACCACCCTGTCTGGCATAATTTTTAAAACCAGTACCGGTATTGTTAACCGCAAAAATGACCAAAATGAAAAAAAGAAAAACAGCGAAAACAGGCGATCTGACAGACGTGAAAAAAGATCAGCAGCAATCGCCTGAATCGTTTACAATGGATATGCCCGAAGTAAAAGATATACCCGGCCAGGAAAATATTGTTCCGCCGAAATTCCGTGAAATGCAGGATACCACCATTTCTTCGGCAGGTGAAGAGGGTGAAGGCATACTGGACGATCTCAATGAAGATGACGATATCGTTAGCAGCAATACTTCGAATGTTTCGCCACAGGAAAAAAAATTATTGAAAAAAAGCGCCGGCCATCAGCCAACCGAAGAATCGGAAGATTTCAAACAAATGGCGCTGGATGACAAGGATGAGGATGGTGAATTACTGAATGAAAAAGGTATAAAACAGGATCGCAGTGGCAACGATCTTGATACGCCGGGCACCGAACTGGACGACGATGATGAAAACATTGGAGAAGAAGACGAAGAAAACAATATTTATAGCCAGAGCCAGAAAGATTAATCTGTTACCAGAATCGTATTTATGCATTACCTGCAAAAGTTTTATGACCAGGCCTTTCATTGGTTAATTACGTTTGGTCCAAAGATTATTGTTGCTATCATTGTTTTAATAATTGGCCAGTGGTTGTTACGCATAGTAAACCGATGGCTGAAAGGCCTTATGGACACGCGGAATATCAATCCATCTGTAAGAACCTTTCTTGCCAACCTGCTGGCGGTGTTTATGCAGGTGTTACTGATACTGCTGCTGATGCAGATATTGGGTATTGGAATGACGCTTTTTGCAACGCTGATTGCAGGTTTCAGTGTGGCTGCCGGCCTTGCATTGTCGGGCACCCTTCAAAATTTTGCCAGTGGTGTACTTATCCTGTTGCTCCGGCCGTATAAAGTGGGCGACAATATCATCACCCAGGGACAGGAAGGCGCGGTAACATCCATACAATTATTCTATACGGTGATTCTTACATTCGATAACAAAACAGTGATTGTACCCAACAGTAAATTATCCAATGAAATTATCCAGAACCTGAGCCGCCAGGGAAACCGGCGCGTAGACATCGAATTAAAATTTAAATACAGATTTGACTATGAAAAAATTAAAGAAATTGTATACAATTCATTTGAGTCGCTGAGCAACACCTTAAAAGAACCGCCGCTGCGAATGGGCGTATCAAAACTGGATGCGGAAGATTATTATGTGATGATAAACACCTGGATTCCGGCGCACGGCTTTGAAGATGGAAGGTTGATGATCAACGAAAAAATAATGGCTGATCTTAAAAAAGCTGGCATAATAGGGGCTGCCTGAGCGGTAGTTTCCTGTTAAAACGGGCTTCCAGCGCTTTTTAAGAAGGGCTTTTTGCGTTATCTGGCAAATCAATCGTATATTTGCCGTCTAATTTTATTATCAACACAATTTACAATGAGCACAAAAACAAAAGGAACCGTAAAGTTTTTCAACGGTGAAAAAGGCTTCGGTTTTATTAAACACGATGATTCCAACAAGGAAACCTTTGTACACGCCAGCGGTCTTATAGACCAGGTTACTGAAGGCGACAAAGTTGAATTTGATTTACAGGAAGGTAAGAAAGGAATGAACGCGGTGAACGTAAAAAAGATCTAACTCCCTTTATTTAAACAAATTTGTAAGGCTGCCATGAGGTGGCCTTTTTTTTTCGCCTGCGGCGATGGACCTGGAACACAGATGACACGGATGGGAAAGGTGTACACGGATTTTCTTATAGCATTTGATCCTAATCATTCCGGAAATATTTCGCGAAAAAATCCCTGCAAATCCATTGAATCCGTGTAATCCGTGTTCAAAAAAAACGCCGGGATAGAGAACACAGTTGACACCGATGTGAAAGATGTACACGGATTTTCTGATAGTATTTGATCCTAATCATTCCGGAAATATATCGCGAAAAAATCCCTGCAAATCCATTGAATCCGTGTAATCCGTGTTCAAAAAAAGCGTCGGGATAGTGAACACAGATGACACCAATGGGAAAGATGTACACGGATTTTCTTATAGCATTTGATCCTAATCATTCCGGAGATATTTCGCGAAAAAATTCTTGCAAATCCATTGAATCCGTGTAATCCGTGTTCAAAAAAAGCGTCGGGATAGTGAACACAGATGACACCAATGGGAAAGATGTACACGGATTTTCTGATAACATTTATTGCTAATCATTCCGGAGATATTTCGCGAAAAAATTCTTGCAAATCCATTGAATCCGTGTAATCCGTGTTCAAAAAAAGCGCCGGGATAGTGAACACAGATGACACCAATGGGAAAGATGTACACGGATTTTCTTATAGCATTTGATCCTAATCATTCCGGAGATATTTCGCGAAAAAATCCCTGCAAATCCATTGAATCCGTGTAATCCGTGTTCAAAAAAAGCGCCGGAGGCGCCACCTGATCAGAAAGTGCGGTTCATCCATGCCTTTAGATTGCCAGCCGTCCATGCACCCGGAACAATCATGCGCCTTATCGTAAACAACGGATCATTTTCATCGCGCTTTTCCGATAGCTGGAAGGCCGCAATAAAACCATGTTTTTTCAATTGGGGTATTGCCGCAGTATTCCACAAACCAAACGGATAGGCAAAATACTTCACCTGCCTGCCGGTAATGGTTTCCAGGGTTTTGGTGGGTTTATCAATTTGAATGGCCCAGTCTACGTCTGTAAATTTCTTGATGTTTTTATGATCCCATGTATGCGAACCTATTTCATTGCCCGCGTCGGACAATTGTTTTACCTGGTCTTTTGTCATATAATTGGGCCGCCCCAATGAAACGGTCATGATAAAGAACAAACCTTTAAAACCATATTTTTCCATAACGGGTTTGGCAATGGTATACTGGGGCAGATCGGTATCATCGAACGTAAGCATAACGGGTTTGGCAGGTAGTGCCGCGCCGTAAATGAGATAATTATTGAGCTGGTCTGCAGAAATGGTATGATAGCCGCTGTCTGCCAGCATTTTTATCTGTGCTTCAAATGCCGCCACCGGCACAATATAATCGCGGGCTTGTTTAGAATCGGTAACGCGCCAGTCGCGTATCTGGTGATAACACAAAATAGGCACCTGCGTGCGGGTCATAATGGTTGCGGAGCTGGCCGGATCTTTTAAAAGAGCAGGGTCGGTTTTTTTTATTTCCAATGAATCTTTTGATACTATACTGGCCGCTGCATTTGCAGATGGCACAAACTGGCAACCGGTAGAAATAAGCAATACGGCTAACACAAAAGCCACTAACCGGCGGAAATAGTGAAACGGGAGGATTTTCATAGATTATACGGATATAACTTGCCTTTTATCGAATGACCTGAAAAACGTGTAAAACAAACTTTTGTTGTGTTTTTTGCTATGAAAAATTGAGAAGTGGCGGGATAATTTTATTGGCCCTTTTAACGGCTTTGCGCAATGCGGCTGGGGGTTATAACATGCCCCTGTCTTTATAGCTGCGGTAGCCTTTTGCAAGCGCATCTTCCATCTGTTTAAAAATTTCCTGGTCCATTTTTTTGATGTGAAAGCAACCTTTCCCTTTCAGGCATTTCAGCAATTCCGGTTTAAAAATTTCTTTTTTTGCTGAAGCATCCTGCACTGGCATGAAATAAAAACCTACATATCCCTTTTGCACCAATGCACCGGCAAACCATAGTTCATCCCTTTTTTTGCCGGCAATTTCTACCGGCCTATCACTCACCAGCACTATTTGTCCGCCCGAACCGCCGCGTACTTTGATACTCCCTTTTTCATAGGGCAGTAATATTTTTTTTATTGCATTGAAGATGGGCACCAGTTCCGGCTGGTCAGTAGATTTATCGCTGTATTTAATGCCTGTTTCACTTTTTCCGGCGGCCGGTTTTTTGGGGGATGCTTTTGCCGTGGCAATCTTTTTTGCAGTTGCTTTTTTAACAGCCTTTTTTTTGGTGGATTTCGGGGATGTGGCCATATGACTGAATTATTGCAAAATTATTATTTTATTTCGATGTGTTCATTAAGTTTATGCAATTCCAGGATGGTTGTTTTACCGTCATCGCTTTCGCGGTACATGGGTTTAAACTTACGGTTGTATTGTATTTCTTCATAGGTGTAGGAAGTTCGCTTCAGCACAATATTGGAATATACATCGTCAAACCCGCGTACCAGCACATACAGCTCCACATCGGCGGCTTTCATGTCTTCTGCGGTAAAACCAGCCAATGGACTATCCTGGTCTATTGGATGCACTACCGTCCAGTTCATGGGCAGGCTGTCTACCCTGCTGCGTTCCAGCTGAAGATCGAAAAATTTATATACGGCCTTTCCAGATTCTTCAACTATCAGTCCGATGTTCACTTTTATCTCCACATTGGTCAAAATATGGTTGTCTTTATAAGAAACAAAACGGAACATGAGCGCGGTCTTATCCTGGTAAGGAGCTATCAGCGCAAAATCACTGAAGACCAGGAAAGATTTTGGTTTTGAAAACCGGCCGTAAATTAAACCCGTAGCCACTGCAAATGACAAAAAACCGCTCATGGCTTCAATGGACGCCACAAAATTGGCACCATCGCCAATAGGGTTTACGCGCCCATACCCAACCGTTGTAAATGTTTCCGTACTGAAGAAATATATTTCTTTGACCTTTTCCCAGTTGGTTCCTGCAATCATGCCTGTAAACTGGTCTGTGCCTATAATAAGATAAATAAGGGTATATAATAAGTTGATGGCAAGGAAAAATCCAATTATCAGGCAGATAAATTTCCAACGCGGCAGATTCAACATGCTGTGAAAGACGCTGAACCGGCCCAGGAATGGTACACCTTCCTTGCGCAGGTTAAAGGTACCATCGCGATTGACAAACCGTCCGCCGTAGTCGCCGGCATTGGTACCAAAACCCGTATCATTATTTACTTTAGAAAACGGGTTTATCCGTTTAATCAATGCCATATCAAATCGTATAAGTAATGGGTAAAACCTGCGTAACAAAAACAAGGCATAAGGGCTTTCCTTCCCTTTGCCACTTTACTTTTATTATACCTCAGATATCCGAATAGGGTGCAGCACGCAGTAGGATAATTTCTGCTTTGGAAACATTGTGCTGGTATTCGGGCATCGCGGATAATTTTTTCCAGGCTGTATCGGCACTGAAGTTTTTCCAGTGCTGTTCGCGCGAAGCCATATTGTCGAAGCTGGTCATGTACATCAAATTGGGCATATGGCTGCCGCTGATTACCTCTCCATAAAAAACGGCGTTAAACTCCAGCCGTTTAAAAAGCGGCACTTCGCCACCTTCATTGAACATGTGCACTTTGTTGACATACAATTTTTCCGTTGGACTTTCATAACTACGCAATTCATAAATACGCTCTGCAAGCGGACTGGTAAGACCAGGCAACTGCATTTGCGGGGCCATGCGAAACGATTTCAGTATGATGGATTCCATTCTTGTATAGGGCGGATTGTTGTAAGCAGCATTTAAATACACACTGCCGGCGGTGTTATAGCCGGCATCTTTTTCTAGTTTACCGGGCAAAGACAACAATTGTTCAAAAGATTTCAGCGGCATAAATACATAGACCAGTTTGTCGGCAGCGGTATCGTTGGCAAGCGGTTTAAATACCCCTGTTTTGGCAATCCCTATTTTATGGAGGGCAGGTATTAAAGCATTCTGCAGATAATCATCCAGTCCCTTTTCCTGTTCGGCTGTTTTAAAATGATACACTTTTATTTCATAGAATTCTCCGGCCGGAGGTTTACCCATTGAATAAGCGGGCAGTGCCAAAAGAAAGGCCAGCAATACATATATAAACCTGTTGTAGGCCAATGCGGCATGTTTCATATTAATGTTGATTTTATTTTTTTAGCAGATCGATCATTGAGGTTTTAAAGCTACTTAAATTTGAACATACCGTAAATTACTGTTACGGCTGTTGCTCACCGTTCAGCGCTGGTATTTTTTATAATGATGGATTGGTATGTTTACCGGCCCCTTACATTTCTGATCACCTTATCAAGCGGCCGGAGCCTTTTCGACCATGTATTACCTGGTGCAAACCGCTTTGCGAGCGTAAGCCGCACATTGCCACTGCTCAGTAAATATTTATCTTTTGTAGTGGCTGCAGCAACGGTGAGCTGGTTGCCTACCAGGGCCAGGTTAATATTCCAGTTGTTTTTGTCGTAACCAGCAACCAACCGGTAAATAAACCCTTTGTTCACATCAAATTTTTCAGCCTTGCCAACAGACCCCTGCTGGTAACTATAATCGAGGCTTAAACTGGCGCACAGCGAGCCGGTAAGAAAAAAATGTTGTTTGATAACAAAAGTGTAGGCATAACCGATACCCGGTCCTGCTTTTATAAAGTTGAGCTGCCGCACAGATTTTTGTCCATAGTTTTCCGATATTACCGGAGGCACCAATGAACTGTCTGCTTTTATGATTCCATAATATATTTCGGCGCCTATAAGGATGGAACCCGCGGATTTTTCTTGTTTTTCGTTTTGCAGGTGGGCTGCCCGGTAAGAAAAGCGGTCTGCATTGAGCAGGTGATAAGCAGAAGCGCCAAACAAACGTATCCGCAGATCGGGCCGAACATAATAGCTTTGCGGATCGGTTGCGGCAAGTCCCTTTGGTTTGAGGTAGTATCCTTTATAAAATTGCCCGAGGAGGTCGATGGTCCATTTACGGCCGTAGATATGCGATTGCAGATCCAGGTAACTGGTTTTTCCTTTTACATGATCAGTATTTAAAAAACCAAATCCATATCCGAGGTTAACGGATATAGATTGATAAGTTATACCAACCCCCATGGTGAGTGAAGTATTGGGTACATACCTGAAACGCGAAACATTGCTTGCTTTCTCCAGCTCCAGGCCGGCAAATTTTTGAGAGAAATAAAACCTGGTGGTAATATACCGGTCAAAAGAATGATAGTAGGAGCTGTCGTGATCAGGCGTTTCCGCAGGTGCTGCCTGTGCGGCCGGCAATAATTCGATCTTATTTTGTTTTGGCTGCGGTTTGTTAGACTGGGAAAGAATCTGCTGGCAAAATACCAGGCATACCATAACTAAGAGCAAAATATTTTTTTGTAACAGGGCTGAATGTGTACAAACCATATTTCACAAAAATTTAAACCAGCAATACTGTGTCCGGCGTAAACTTATTTTACAACAACTGGTGTAAGCCTGGTAATTTCTGCCCCGTTAAAAATTTTCGCAAGGTTATTATCATGTGAAGTTTTCCAGTTGTCGATATGGGTCTCGGAAACAATGCGCCAGAAATTTTTTGATTTCAGTTCGTCGTAATCATTGGTTTTGATAAAGAGTCCTACAATAGATTGACGGGTTTTAAAATCGATCTTAACATTGTGTTTGGTAAGATGGCCGGCATCTAAAAACTTCCCTATCTGATCGTTAGTCATGCTTAAAAAATTTGTGCAAATATAGTTTATTACCAGCGGATAACCGCATCTATTTAGAGGAGTCTAGTTCGTTCATTCTCAGGCAACTGTTGCGGTTAATCGCAACCGGGTACCCATGCAAGCAACACAAATAGTATTTTCGCCTTTTTTAGCGGACAGTCAGGCTTACTATGCAATTGAAAGATTATTATAAGACACTCGGAATACCTCCCGCGGCTTCGGCTCTGCAGGTTAAAAAATCTTTTCGCCAGCTGGCGCTACAACACCATCCGGATAAAAACCCCGACAATGCAACTGCAGCTGCAACATTCAGGGAAATACAAGAGGCCTATGAAATACTTTCCGACCCCGGTAAAAGAGAAGAATACAATTATAAACGATGGTATAACCGCACGCTGAAAAAACAATTCAACAGCGGCCCGGTAAACGCAGCCGATGTATTGGCGGAATATGCGCGGCTGTATAATTATGTGCGCACAGCCAATACTATGGCAATAGACTACGACGGGCTCAGTTATCATATCCGGCAATTGCTGAGCGATAACAATATTGCTCTGCTGCAACAGGCCGAAGACACCGGTATTGCAGGCCGCGCCATTGAAAAATTATTACTGCCCGTAAGCGCCCTTCCATATAAGTATATTGAGCCCATTGCAGAATTGCTGCGGCGGGTTGCCGGCAATGACCATGTGCTATTGGAAAAAATTGCATTTTTTACACGGCAGCATCTGCAAAAAAGCAATTGGCAAAAATACCGGGTGGTTCTTGTGGTGCTGGTTACCCTGTTGCTATGCTGGCTAATATATTGGGTGAGCTGATCTGCGGCGCTGCCACGCTTCAATGAATACGGAGCTGCGCTTAATCGCTTATCTTTGCAGCATGCATTATGTTTCGGTAGAAGGACTTAGTAAAAGTTATGGCATCAAGCCACTGTTTAACAACATTTCATTCCATATAGAAGAAGGTGATAAAATTGCGCTGGTGGCCAAAAATGGCAGTGGCAAATCTACCCTGCTCAAAATAATTTCGGGTACGGAAACCGCCGAAAGTGGTAAAGTATGGGTGCACAAAGACGTTACCGTTGCCTTGTTTGAACAGGACCCACAGTTCCTTGAACACAAATCTATCCTGGATAATATTTTCCACCACAACCACCCGGTTATCAATGCCATTAAAGAGTACGAAGCGGCCAGCGATGCAGAAGATGCCGACCGCATCGGGGATGCTATTGTGTTATTGGATGAACTGAATGCCTGGGATTTTGATACCAAAGTAAAACAGATACTGGGCAAGCTCAATATTCACCATCTCAACCAGCTGGCAGGCACACTCAGCGGCGGTCAGCGTAAAAGAGTGGCGCTGGCAAAAACGCTGATAGATATTGGTTTCGAACACAAACATGTTTTACTAATCATGGACGAACCTACCAATCACCTGGACGTGGAAATGGTGGAATGGCTGGAGCATTACCTGAACCAGGAAAAAGTAACCCTGCTGATGGTAACCCATGATCGCTATTTCCTGGATTCTGTTTGCAATGAGATCCTGGAAATAGATGGCGACAGTCTCTATGTGTACAAAGGCGATTACGAAAATTTTATGGAGAAAAAGGCGGCCCGCATTGAAAGCGAATCCGCCAGCATCGATAAAGCAAAAAATCTTTTTCGCAAAGAACTGGAATGGATGCGCAAACAGCCCAAAGCCAGAACAACTAAAAGCAAAAGCCGCCAGGATAGTTTCTATGTGGTAGAAGCAAAAGCCAAACAAAAAATAGAAGACCAGCGTGTACAGCTACAGGTAAAGATGACCCGGCTGGGAGGCAAAGTGGCCGAACTGAAAAAAGTGTACAAGAGCTATGGCAATAAAGTAATCCTGCGCGGGTTTGATTATACATTCAAAAAAGGGGACCGTATTGGAATTGTAGGTAAGAATGGCGCCGGTAAATCTACTTTTCTGAATATACTGCAGGGGCTGGAACCGGCAGACAGTGGCAAGATAAATATTGGCGACACCGTGGTTTTTGGAAACTATGCGCAACAGGGACTGGAAATAAAAGAAGACAAGCGGGTGATAGAATTTGTAAAAGACATTGCAGAACATTTTCCGCTGGCCGATGGCAGTTCACTGAGCGCCGCACAATTTTTACAATTGTTTTTATTTACTCCCGATCAGCAATACACCTATGTTTCCAGGCTGAGTGGTGGCGAAAAAAGAAGACTGCATTTACTGTCTATCTTGTTTAGAAATCCGAACTTTTTAATTCTGGACGAACCTACCAACGACCTGGATCTTCAGACACTGGGAGTACTGGAAAATTTCCTGAGCGATTACCAGGGTTGTATCATCATTGTATCGCACGACCGGTATTTTATGGACAGGCTGGTAGATCATTTGTTTGTTTTCCAGGGCGATGGCGATATCCGGGATTTTCCGGGCAATTATTCTCAATACCGACTGGCGCTAAAAGACAATGAACTGCTCACCGATGCAGGTACGCAGATGTCTGATGCCAAACAGGAAAAAATACTTACGCAAGCTTCGGCGGCATCGCCTGCAGAAAAAAAGAAATTATCCTTTAAAGAAAAAAGGGCGTTTGAACAACTGGAAGCAGACATAGCTGCGCTTACCAGGGAGAAAGAAACCATTACTGAAAAATTGAACAGCGGTACTGCGGCTTTTGACGAATTGCAGCAACTCTCGCAACGCATTGGCGAAGTAACTGCCTTGCTCGACGAAAAAGAACTGCAATGGCTTGAACTCAGCGAGCTGGCCGGGTAAAAGCACCTTCGGTGCTGATGGAACGCAGATTTTCATGATTTTGATGATTGATTATGTTGCATCTGCGATGCTTTGAATACAGCACACGGATGACACGGATTGAAAGGATATTCACAGATCTTCTTTGACGCAAAAATCTGTGTTCCATTTAAGCGAAGCGCTGCTCCAATTTACAAAAATCTGCATGGAATATGATGTTGCATGCTATCCTTATACATCCGTGGTTATCCATCCGTGGTTATCCAATTAATCCGTGTCATCCGTGTTCCATATAGCGAAGCGCGACAATCATAATAATTCATAATAACCATAAAAATCTGTGTTCCATTTAAGCGAAGCGCTGCTCCAATTTACAAAAATTTGCATGGAATATGATGTTGCATGCTATCCTTATACATCCGTGGTTATCCATCCGTGGTTATCCAATTAATCCGTGTCATCCGTGTTCCATATAAGCGAAGCGCGACAATCATAATAATTCATAATAACCATAAAAATCTGTGTTCCATATAAGCGAAGCGCCGCTCCAATTTACAAAAATCTGCATGGAATATGATGTTGCATGCTATCCTTATCCATCCGTGGTTATCCAATTAATCCGTGTCATCCGTGTTCCATATAAGCGAAGCGCGACAATCATAATAACCATAAAAATCTGTGTGCCATATAAGCGAAGCGCCGCTCCAATCAAAATTTTGCCGGTTTAATGATTAAACAATAGCTTTATAGAGATTCCTCCCCCCATCCAAACTATTCGTGCGTTCCTCCCGGCATGTCACAAACACCTAAACAATAAATTGCACCACCATGAAAAAGTACATTTTCCTGGCAGCGGGGTATTTGCTCCTGCTTGCCTGTAACAACCAACCCGCGGAACCAGCCAAAACTGATAGCGCCGCTGCTGCAGAAACCAAACCAGAAGCGCCGAAAGACGTAGAGTTTGCAGACCCTAAATATGCAGAACTTGGTAAAGCAACGCTGGCGGCCCTTTCAAAAGGCGATATTGCCGGATATCTCAGCAACTATGCCGAAAATGCTGTCTATTCCTATTCTTCGGGCGATAGCCTGGCAGGTTTGCCCGCTATTACCAAATACTGGACAGAACGCCGCACCAAAGTCATCGACAGCCTTACCTTTTCCAATGATATATGGTTGGCCATTAAAGTAAACAAACCCCAGAAAGGACCGGATATGCCAGGTGTCTGGCTGATGGCCTGGTACCAGTTTAACTCAAAATACAAAAATGGAAAAAGGGCCGGAGGATGGATACACACCGATATGCATTTTAATGATGCTGGCAAAATTGACCGCACCGTAATGTACATTGACAGGGCACCCATCAATGCCGCACTGGGCGTCAAATAAAAAAAGAATCGATTATACGTCCTGGCTAGATACCGGTTGGTTATATAAAAAAAGCACAGTGTTCGCTGTGCTTTTTTTATAATAGTGTTTAAGAATCAGCTATGGTTTGAACTCAACGAGCTGGCCGGGTAACCAAGCGTACTTAATATAATTTTCCCGTGGTCCAGTCCAGCTGAAATGGCTTGAGTTCCAGACTGGTTTTTACAGTATAATAATCGGTACCATACAATACACCGCTATCCGTTGACCGGATAACGTTCTTAGCGCCAAAAATATAGAAAGCTTTATCTAATTGCTGTAAAAGAAAGAAATTGTCAACGGATTTGATAAAGGCATTCGTTCCGTCGCAGTATCCCCATACGTCCCGGGCAACATATTCATTTCCTCCCACCCCCTGAATGTATAGGATATCCGCCAGTTTTTCCTTTCGAATGCTGTAAGCTTCGTGTGACGGACTATTGTTTTTAAACTCCGTAAACGAGCTGTATACGCCTTTCTTCAAAACGCTGTCTTTAAGCACAGGTAAATTGAAAGCACCGCAGTTACGCTCATTGATCTCATCAATGTTAAAGTTCCTTTTATGGCGGATGGCCTCCAATCGCGTTAGCATCTGCGGCATTCTTTGGAGTGAAGAGGCTATGGCAAGTGATAAGAATTGCGGTGCATATTCAGACACAGTCAACTTCTTCGTAATAATACTGTCGAACCGGTATAGTGGAAAATAAACTTCTTTCTCTCGTATATACCACTCAATATTGACGTCAATACCGCTTGTCCATTGATCTGTTCTCAGTTCCGCCCTTTGTACTCTGTCATTGTTACCTACTTTTCCAGCCATCTCCAATTCGTCTGAGAGCCATAACTTTTTTATTACCATTAGTAACTGCGGAAGAGAATCATTGGCCGACAGTTGTAAGTAATCATGCAGAAACAATTCAATTTCTTTTTTTGTGCCATTGCCGAGTCGTACAATAGTTGGTCTCGTGGTTTTAATTTGCTCTTTGCCTTCGTAGATCCTTTCGTTCTCCCCATATAAAGGCGACACGTTTGCTTCCAGAAAGGGTATTTTTATTCTCCTTTGCATAAAGCCTATATGACTGGTATCTGCGCGCGCATCAATGACCGAGATACCGCTAAAGCCAGTCATCGACAGTTGTTCAGCTGGCTTTATAAGATGGATTTGCTTGTCATGGAACTCATGCACATCAAAATTTTCTTTACGGCGTGTATGTGAAGTCTGACCGCCAACTGCCAGCGCGGAAACTTGCACAACTGCCAACAAAAAAATAATTTTTGTTACAGCGCCGCCACAGCGCATAAAAAAATAAGCATTACATTGATTTGTCATGTCGCAAGTAAATTACTATCCGTTTTTCATATATACAATACGTCACGCAACCTATCAGAGGGTACAAAAGACTATATAACAGGCTCTTCCGAACTGGCCAGCAGTTGCGCATTATTATTCAGATCTTCTTTCTTTATTATTACCGGCTCCTTCTTTGCAGTGTATATATGCAGCCGCAGGAAACCGAATGCGGCCAGCACCGAAAGTCCGGTTACAATCCACCACAGCCAGTTAAACCCCAGGTGTTCTGCTACCTGTGCTCCCGTCATGGGCCCAAAAGTTTGTGCGGCAGACCAGGCCATGGTATACAATGCCGCATACTGTCCGCGGTTGTGTGGCTTGCTTCTGCCAATCCAGTAACTGTTCATGAACGGCATAGCCAGAATCTCGGCAAACGTAATAAAGATGATCATCACAAATGCCATGGCAGCAGTTATATAAAACACATTGAGCATGCAATAGGCTGCAGCCATCAGCAGCGTGCCCATCATAATGTAGACCGTGTTCTTCTGTTTGCCTTCCAGTTTGTAGACTATCACCATTTCTATAACCACTATAATCAAACCATTGGTGGCCATCAGCATACCAATAAACGGTTCCGTAAAATGCAGGTTTAATTTATAGTGCACGGAAAGGTTGGTAAACAACTGGAAAAAACAAGTGGCAAACAAGGTAGCCAGTACAATAAACCACATATAAACGCTGTCGTGCAGGGCCGATTGCCTTGCATTGGCAACCGTTTTTTTGTGCGGGACTGGTTTATATCCTACCGGTTTTACAAACATCAGCATTAGCAGGGCAGCACCCATATTGGTTATACCATCTACCCAGAACAACAAACCATAGTTGTATTTGGCAATGATGCCGCCAACAGCACTTCCCACGGCCCAGCCCATGTTGATGGCCAGCCTGTTGAGTGAATAAGAGCGCGTTCTGTTTTCTTCCTTACTGTAAAATGCGATGGCCGTTGAATTGGCTGGGCGGAAAGCCTCGTTTATAAAACTCAGTATAAAAGATACTACGCAAATGGCCGGGAAACTTTTCATTTGTCCGAGCACGATAAACAACAGTCCCCCACCTGTTAACGTGATAAGCTGTACCGGGTAAAAACCAATTTTATCTGTGAGTTTTCCACCCAGCCACGCGCCTGTAAATGCGCCTGCTCCAAACAGACCATATACAAAACCAGCTTTGCCAATGCTGTATCCCATACCGCTGCTCGTGAGATAGAGACTCATAAAAGGCACCACCATGGTTCCGCTCCGGTTGATCAGCATTACCAGTGATAGCAACCATGTATCGCGCGATAAGCCTGCATAGGCGTCTTTGTACGTAGTGATGGTTTTGCTGAACATAAAGTTTGCAAAAATCCGTAAAGACCGTTACCCGGCAAAATACTATTTTACCGATGGTAATTGTCAATAAAAAATTATACTTTTATAAGGCATGCTCAAAAAACAAATTGCCTTCATTGCCCTTTTGTTGTTTTTCCTTTCCCAGTTTGGCAGGATGATTAATTATTCATATTGTAAAATTGCTGTTTATCAGCAAACAAATACGTTTGTGTGCGATTGTGAAAAAATGTTGTACACCGCAATAAAGACCGACAATACATCCAAAGAGCAGGCACCCCAAAATATTTCCGCACAAGCTTCATCCGAAGAATTGTTTCACCCGGTACTGCTGCCTGTAATTACGCGGCCATATACGCTGTTAACTGCCCATTGGCCTTTACAAACTACCGGCAAACGCCTCTTTATCTTCACCAGGAATATCTTTCACCCTCCGCTGCAGGTTTGCTGAACATTCCCGCAAGATTGTAACAAACAGAAACGGCAGCCCTTCCGGTGAGGCCGGACCCTGCCTGTTTATTCATTAATGCATTCATAAAAATATTGTATGAAACTTATCTGCATAGCCGCAATGGCATTGTTATTTCATTCCTGCAACCGTAAAATGGGCGCGATTGCTTCCATTGTTACACCCTCTTCTTATACCGATGCAAATGGCAATAAAATACTTCTCGGCATCCATCAAAAAGAAGATTTAGAGCAAGCGCCTTTTGCAACATGGTACAACAAAAATTATTCGGATTACAACATTGATTCAGTGACTGCCGGTGCATTGCCACCACTGGTAAAGAATAAATCCTTTGAAATTTTTATGGGCACATGGTGTGGAGACAGTAAAAGAGAAGTTCCCCGTATGTTAAAACTACTGTCGTATGCCGGTGTGCCACCCGGGAAGGTAAAACTTATAATGGTAGATAACCGCGACAGCGTTTACAAGCAAAGCCCGGGTCATGAAGAGCAGGGAAAATCAATTCACCGGGTACCCACCATGCTGGTATATGACGGCAAAAAAGAAATGAACCGTCTGGTTGAATACCCCATAGTATCGCTTGAAAAAGACCTGTTGTCTATTCTTACGGCATCACCCTATCAACCGAATTACAAAGGGGCTGCATACCTGTTACAGCTCAGCAAAGAAAAAAAACCAACCGATATTGTAAAAGACAGTACTGGCCTGGCGGAACAATTAAAAAGCCTGGTGCGCAACAGTGCAGAATTGAATTCGCTGGGTTATGTATGGATGTCTGCCGGTGAGATGGACAAAGCATTGCTGGCATTTGAATTAAATGCAGTAATGTTTCCCAATACGGTTAATGTGTACGATAGCCTTGGTGAGGTAAATGCGAAAATGAACAACAAAGAAGCTGCCAGGAAATATTATAATAAGGTGATAGGCATGCAACCAGGCCATACCAATGCAATTAAGAAGCTGGCACAACTGCAGTAAATCCAACCCTTCCCCTCTCCGCATTTGCGGGGAGGGGCGGGTATAAGGGAATTAATTACCAAATACTTTTTTCAATATATCGCTTACCCTTGCTGCAGGATTGCTGCGTATTTTCTTTTCTTCGTCTGCTACATAAAAGAAAATACCACTCAATGCTTTCTGGGTAACATAAGAAGGCAGGTCAGAATTCACTTTATTAAAAGTGGTGGGCAAACTATTGTATTTATCTACTACCAGCGACCAATACCTGGTGGCGCCAACTTTTGCCAGCGATGAATCTATTGTAGGTTTAAATGCTGCTGTAAGATTGGAAGTGGTTGCTTTTTTAAGATAAGAGGTGGCCGATGTATCGGAACCCCTCAATATGCCGAGCGCATCCTGGATACTCATATTTTTTACCGCATCCACAAAAATAGGTGCGGCAGATTTAGAAGCATCTTCTGCGGCGCGGTTAAAACTGAGAATGGCATCGTCTACCAGTTTGCCTGCGCCAATGCTACGCAATGTTTTTTCAATTTTCTGTGCTTCGGGTGGCATCAGTACTTTAACTGCCGCATCTTTAAAAAAACCATCGGCTGCTGATAATTTATCAGCACTTTTTTTTGCGCCAAGGCTAAGCGCTTCTTTCAGTCCGCTTACAATTTCCTCATTGCTCAGCGATCCGCCTTTGCCACCCTTTACTGAACTAACTGCACTGCTAACTTTTCCAAACAGAGAGGTCTTCTTTTTTGCAGTATCCTGGGCCATTGCGCAAGCCGCTACCGAAAACAAAAGACCAGTTAAACATATCCTTTTCATAGAGTATTTATTTATCATTTTTTACGTTTTTCATGTAATGCTATTGATGCGTATTCCGTGCTATTTGCATTTTCAAACCATCCATTCAAACCCTTCTGCTTTTGGTCCCAGCAGAAAAGTTTCCTGTACTTCCGGCGGCGGAATCGTCAACTTTCTCTTGTTGGTATCAATCCACGCCCCATCTAACGTAAGAATGGCCGCTGCTATTTCATTATTTTTAAAAAACTGGTGCTGCATGGTCCAGCGACTGCCATCTTTACGGCATTTTAACAGTTTTACATCGATCGTAACCCTGTCCGAAACCAATATTTCCTTCTTAAATACACATTCCTCCCTGAAAATGATAGGACCGAAGTGCTGCTGGTGCATAAACTGTGCCGTGATGCCGTGCGTAGCCAGGAACTGAATGCGGCAATAAGCCCCATAATCGTAATAAACGGAGTGCCGCAGGTGAAAATTGGGATCTAAATCAGACCAGCGCACTTCCACAGAAGTGTTAAATTGACTCATACCGGCAAGATAAAACAGAATAAGTTTATCCCTTTGAACGTTTACAGGAAGATTTGTTAAAAAAAAATTTGATAATTTCGCGCCAAATTAAATTTCAATGAAAAAACTACTTACAGGAATTGCAGCGGTTTGCATAATGAGTGCGGTGGCTGCCCAGACAAAGACAGTAAAGAAACCAGTGGCAAAAACGGCTGGTCCTGTTTTCAAATCTCAAAATGATTCGCTCAGCTACTCGATAGGTATGAGCCTGGCTGGTTTTTATAAACAACAGGGCATTACCGATATCAATACGGCCATGCTGAACCGGGCCATCAGTGATACAAAAACCGGTAAGACCCTGCTTACTGAAGAGCAAATGCAAAGTTGTGTGAACAATTTCCTGCAAAAAAAGCAGCTTGAAAAAATGGAAACCAGCCGCAAGGCCAATGCCGGCATTATCGAGATCAACCACAAAGCGGGAGAGGCTTTCCTGGCAGAAAATAAAACAAAACCCGGTGTGGTAACCACTGCCAGTGGATTACAATACCAGGTTATAAAAGAAGGCACCGGGCCAAAACCCCTGCCTACCGATAAAGTGAAATGTCATTACCACGGCACCCTGCTCGACGGAACTGTTTTTGATAGTTCAGTAGACCGCGGCCAGCCCATCGATTTTGGCGTAACCGGTGTTATACAGGGTTGGGTGGAAGCATTGCAATTAATGCCCGTTGGCAGCAAATGGAAATTATTTGTGCCTGCTGACCTGGCTTATGGCGACAATGCCGCAGGTCCAAAAATTACAGCCGGTTCTACCCTTATTTTTGATGTAGAATTACTGGAGATAGTGAAGGAGTAATTCAGATGTGCTGGGTGTTGTGTGCTATGTTTTAAGTGTTGTGTAGTATGTGTTATGTGTTGTGTGTTAGGTGTTGTGTGCTAGGTGTTCAGTGTGAGCAAAAGAACTTAACACATAACACTTAAAACTAATTCCCGCCAGACAATGTACTTGCCTGAATAAGGTTGACTTTTCGCTATTTAATTTAATCTGATTTCAATCGCCTATTACTCTTGACTTCTAAGTTATCGGAGAAGTCGGTCAGATGGGGACGTCAGACCGGTGTCTTGCCATTTTTTGCATTTTTCATTTTGAATTTTGCATTATACCTGGCAAAGGCCTACTAGCCACTTACCACTACCTACTCCCAATCTGGCAAAAGCACTTAACACTTACCACTTAAAACTTACCACTTCTTACCACTGAGCAAACGCACTTAACACCTAACACACAACACTTAAAACAATTTTTTCCTCACCGGATATTCCCCTTCATTTCTTCTATCTGTGCCCTTGTGCCCAGCACAATTACTTTCATGCCTTCTTCAATGATAATATCATCTGGTGGATTGATTACAAATTTGCCATCCTTGCTTTTTATGCCGATGCAGTTAACACCTGTAATTTTCCAGTTCATGATTTCGCGCAGGGTCTTGTCTTTTATTTCGTTGGGCAGTTGAAACCAGGGCACCGATTCCATATTGATGCTCTCCCCTTCTTCGCCAGACAGATAATCAATGAATTCAATTACATCCGGCTTTGATACAAGCGTAGCCATATGCGTGCCACCAATACGGTCTGGCATGATAACACTGTCGGCCCCCGCTTTTTTTAATTTGGCAATAGAATTACCATTGGTGGCGCGGCTGATGATCTGCATCGTTGCGTTCATCGATCGTGCAGAAAGCACGATAAATACATTGTCTGCATCAGTGGGCAAAGCAGATATCAGCGCCTTTGCGCGGTCAATTCCGGCTCGTCGCAGCACGTCATCGTCGGTGCCGTCTCCCTGCAGATAAATAAGATCGGGGTGATCTGCCAGGTTTTTAGCAATCAGTTCTTCATTACGTTCTATCACTACAAATGGCTCTCCATGCACTCTTAATGTTTGGGCAGCCTGCTGTCCGTTGCGACCGTAGCCACATACAATCACGTGGCCGTTCATTTTATCTATAGCACCCATAAGCTTCCGGTATTTAAAAAATTTATTGATTTCACCACTGATGATGTATTGGGTAATACGGGTAAGCGCAAACGCAAATGAACCCCAGCTGGTAATCAGCAATAGCACAGTAAACATGCGTCCGGACGGACTTAAGGTATGCACTTCCGTAAAACCTGCTGTGGTAACGGTAATGGTGGTCATGTAAATGGCTTCCACAAAACTAAAATGCTCTATCAGCATATAACCCACTATACCCAGGGTAATAATGCAATGCAGTATAATAAAGGGCTGCAAAAGCCGCCAGAGCGATTGGTTCACGAGTAGTTGTGGTTTTAGTAAATATAAACAAAGAGAAGGAAAAGCCCTGCTGAAATGCATGAAAAGCAGCCGCGCCATATTGTACCCGGAATAGTTTTACTGATGCGGGCAGGAAGTCTTTCAGGAATACCGTTCCCTCAGCAGATTCATCATAAACACATTGATATCCCACTGACTTACGATGGGTTGCTGCGTATAAGGAAACAATGCCAAATAGGGAGGCGCCCCAAATTCCGGTGTAATGGTAAAAAATGAATCGCCTTTTTTTCTTTTCAGATCGATGATCTTATCCCAGCACTCCAGGTGAAAATTCAATGCATCCTGGTATTCGGGTGCGCGCGGGTCCATTACCTGCGGCCCCTGGGTGTGGCCAATCCTGGCATGAATATGATCGGTATGCTGTACCGCCGTCTCAATCGCCGTCTGCTGGTCGTGCAGCAGCGTTTCTGCTACGGCGCACCAGTGCGAGATATCCAGCGTAATTCTCAAAGATGGTATGCGCACCAGGTAGTCCTGCATGATATGCGCTGCAAAACTAAATTTTCCGCGGTGTGTTTCATGTACAACCGGAATACCCGTAGCTTGTGCAACAGCAGCGGCAGTGTTTATCAGTTGTTCATTTTGTGCAAATGAAAAATAATCTTTGCCGGTTTGTGAATTAATGAATAGCGGGCCTGCCACTGCCAGTTGCCGGAGCCTGTTTTCATATTGCAACCGGTGTATTTCAAAATTATTATCCACTGTTTGCCAGTGCTGGCCAATAAACCGTAAGCCGTGCTTTCCAAGCCCGTTCACCAGTTGCTCCTGCTCCTGTTCATCATCGGGTAAGCTACACTCCACGCCATCATAGCCCGCTTTTTTTACCTGTGCCAGAAAATTATGCACGGGTAATTTTTCCTGGCCCCACCTGGGGCAAAAAAATAATATTTTCATATGATGGCTATGGTGTATTTAAGGGTAAACTTTCAGACGGCCTGATTGGCCAACGCAAATATAAGCGATACCATAAATATAGCCGGTGATGCTAATTGTTATACCGTAATACAAGCGGTGACTGCAGGCGATGAAAATGAATGACGGTCGTTTACTTTAAACCTTGCAGCCATTCCACTTAAAAAATCATTAGGTTTGCGCCTTATAAACCTGCCGGTATTTTATATATCGGCATTTCTTTCATTACCAATTTAATTTTTTGACTATGGGCATTCCCTGCAACAAAATTATTTTTCTTGATATTGGCGGCGTGCTTTTATCCAATGGCTGGGGCCATGAATCGAGGGAAGCAGCCGCAAAAAAATTTGGCTTCGATTACACCGAAATGAATATCCTGCATGAATTTATTTTCAATGTATATGAAATTGGAAAAATTTCGCTGGATGAATACCTCAATACCACATTGTTTTACAGGCCGCGCAATTTTAACAAGGATGCGTTTATTGATTTTATGTACCAGCAATCTGTTGAACTGCCCGGCACCCTGCAATGGCTGATAGAATGGAAAAAACAGCATCCGGGCAAATTCAGGATAATCTCTATAAATAACGAGGGCAAGGAGTTGAACGATTACCGTATTAAAAAATTCGGGCTGCACAATTGTTTTGACGCCTTTGTTTCTTCATGCGAAGTGGGCATGCGCAAACCCGATCCCGGTATATTCAGGCTGGCGATGGGTATAGCACAGGCAAACCCCGATGAATGTATCTATTTTGACGACCGCCAGATTTTGGTGGATGCTGCAGCCAAGACCGGCATGGAATGTTACCGGCATAAAGGGCTTGCCTCAACCCGCGAAGTTTTAGAAAAACTGCTGTAACAACAACGGGGAATGTAGATACATTCCCCGTGATAATTAAAACTGCTACTGCTAGCTATTTTGAAACACCTGCTGCTATTTTATTCATTACTGGATAATGAGTTGGTTGACTGATTTTGGCGTGATACGTTCAAATTTTATTTTGCGACGCATGGTATTTGCGCCGTCTGAGATCACCAGTGTATACAAACCTTCATCAGCACCGGCGAAATTGTAGTTCTTGCTCATTTTGACAAACTTGCGGCCTGTAAAAAAATTATCCAGCATAATACCATCCGGACCGTTTAAGGAGATGGACAAATTTTTTCTGCCCGGGTTTTCAATATTAACCGTTACAATATCCTCGGTGCCCTGCTGTTGTAATGATATATTAAATTTATTTTCTGCATCGAAGGAATGATCAATAGCGGCAAACCACCTGTAAGGCCCACCGTTGGCTTTTGCCGGCTGAATAAATGCTGTCATCATCAATGCAACTGCTATGGTTGCGGTCAGTGCAAACTTTTTCATACTTTTTATTTTTTCTTTTTTAGAATAATAGTTCGCATGATACATTGCTGTAAACGTGCCAGACAGAAAGCATTGTAAATCAATCTGTTTTTTTTGTGTCCGCAAAAAGATTGTCCGGTTCCGATGCATCGGCTGTCCGATTTCGTTATATTTTTCAATTCAAAGTTTCCATGACCTGCATTTTTGCTGACAACTGTCTTTTATGCCTCATCCATTATTGCCTCCAACGCGGTGTGACAACTGTTAATTAAATGTAAAATTGAATCAATAACTTTAAGCGGCCGTTCGTCAACCATTTAAAAATTATTTTATATGCAGGTAGGTGTATTACTCTTTCCTAATTATGAAACGCTGGATGTTTTTGGTCCCGTTGAAATTTTGGGCCGACTTACAGACAAGTATGCCATTCATTTTTATTCTTATGATGGCGGCCTCACAGGTAATGCACACGGAGTGGCTGTACAGACGGAACCACTTTCAAATATTGAAAACGGTACCGGCATATTTATTATACCAGGCGGTTTCGGAACACGGGCGGCTGTTAACAATACTGCGCTTATAGATGCCGTTAGAACCACCGCTTTGCTAAGCACGTATGTGCTTACGGTTTGCACCGGCACTGCATTGCTGGCAAAAACGGGCTTACTGGACGGCAGAAAAGCGACTTCCAACAAACGCGCATTTGACTGGGTAACCACCAACAGTGACAAGGTACACTGGGTAAGACGTGCCCGCTGGGTTGTAGATGGTAAATACTATACTTCTTCCGGAGTAAGTGCCGGAATGGATATGACGCTGGGACTGCTGAACGATTTACATGGATATGCGTTTGCTAAAGATGTTGCCCACCAGATAGAATACAACTGGCAGGAGGATAAGGAAGAGGATAATTTTTGCGATTAAGCTACTGTTTGTTGTGTTGAGTGTTGTGTGCTGTGGGTTGTGTGTTGTGTGTTGTGTGTTGTGTGTTGTGCTGGAACCTCGGGTAGCGTAAACGCTACCGCACCACATCAGACATAATCACATCAGACATCAGACATTTTACTTACCACTTAAAACTTAAAAACTTAAAACTATTCTTACTTCCCTCTTACCCTGGCTACTTCTCCGCCCAGCAAATGCACCTGGAAGCCGATTCGGAACAGGAAGCCATTGGTGGGATCATAAGTTTCTATTTTAATGCGGTTGTACCCTGCCAGCGCTTCCAGCGCCACATTGCGGTTAATGAAATAAGCACCGCCTGCTCCAATAAAAAAGCTGGTGGTAGTGGTAGTGGTCTTGTCGAACGAAGGCACTTTTACACCGGTACTGCCCACGTTAAAATCTGCGTGAAAAAATGGTTTGAAATCGGAGTCTTTGATATTAATATAATAACGGGCAAACGGACCTACTGAAAAGGTGGAATATTTGGTGTCTTCCTGCTTGGCAAAACTGAGTGTAAGCTGGGCGCCAGCCACAAAATTATTTGCAAAGAAATAACCGGCAGAAGGCTGAAACGTAAACTCGCTGTTGCCTCTGGTAGTATTGATGGTCATATTGCCGCCAACCATCCAGTCGCTTTTTTCAGTTTGGGCATTTATTGCAGTATACATGACCGTTACAGCCATCAGGCTCATTATAATTTTCTTCATAAACATTTAATATAGGTTAAAAAAAAGGGCAACAGGTAAATAATTTACCAATCAGACAGTATTAAATCTGGCAAAGTTGCATGGCGGGCTGTTTTTCATGATACTTTTTTTACTTCGTACACAGGGCTGAATAAATAAAGCTTACCTGTTTTTACTTCGGTACACTGATACCGTTTACGGAGTTGTTTGCCTTTTTTAAAAATTTTGCCGTCATTCAGCGCGAACAACGCGCCATCGGGCAACTCTTCTACCAGCAGCATACCGTCCTCATTTTTATCGTAACGGCGCAGCACGCGCATCAGACCCTCATCTGCGCAACTGCTGGCTGGCAGGTTGTGCAATGATGACTGCAGGGCAGCCAGTATGTCCTGCGGAAAGATGGCCAGTTCCAGGAATTGCAGCAGTAAGACTTTGTATACATGTTTCCACTCACGGCCATGCGCATTTACCCTGTTGCCATATTCAAGAAAAGTAACGAGGTGAGCCAGTTCGTGGATTAAAGTGATGAGAAAAGCATAGGGGTTGAGATTGCCGTTTACACTGATGCGGTGTGCGGCGTTGTTGTGGGCATGGCGGTAATCGCCCAGCACTGTTTTTCGTTCCCTGGTGATAGTCAGGTGAACTTTATATTGTTCCAGCAGCGCCAGGGCCGGTGGCGCGGCGTTTACAGGTATATAATTTTCGAGGTAATTGAGCGGATATTCGTGCTTAGGCATTCCGGCGTGCTTTGTTCCAGTGCAAGAGGCTGCGCATTTCCAGCACAGTATACAGGAAATATAAAAAAATGCAGGCAAACAAAGCGGGTTTATTAACGTGTTCCTTTGACACCAGTGCATAAATCATTACTGCAAATATGCAAATCAGCAGTTTGAGAAAAAGCCCGCTGTAGGTATTTCTCAGAAATCCATTGGTGGTGGGATGCAACATGGCGCGCTGGTATAACAAAAGAGAGGTAACGCTCACCAGGAACAATAGCAGGTTGCCAATGATTACCACTGTTGGGTCTACACCCCATTGCACTAACCATTTTTTGCCCAGCACCACAAAAGCGGTGGATATGCAATAAACGATGATAAGGGGAAGCGCTATTTTATTTTTCTGAAATTGCTGGTTAATGCTCATTGTTCTTTGGGCCGGTTGCTTTAATAATCTGGTAGATAATAGCGACCAGTACCAGCAAAGGTAATAACCACGACAATACCGGAAAAGAAAGCCCGAGCCATTTATCGGCTTTTAAGCCAATAAACACGGCTATGCCAAGACTTACCAGCATTTGGGTGGCAAGCCCGGCATATCGCATTAAATCTTTATTGCTGTTATTTTGCTGCGGCGACATTGTTTTTCTCCAACAACTTTGCATCCTCTTTTTCTTTCTCTGCCATTTTCTCTGCAACTGCGGGCGACAAAGTCATATGGCATTCACCATTAAAAGTAGCGGTGGGTTCCACCTGCAGTTTGCCTGCATGAATATTGCCCTGTACCACGCTGCTGCCTTTCAGCTGCAGTAATTCTTTCACTTTTACAGACCCGGTAACTTTACCCAGTATATCGGCCAGCTGACCATTGATATCTCCCTTTACGGTACCATTGGCGCCAATGATTACTTTGGCAGAGCTGTTGATATTGCCTACCAGGGTGCCGTCGATGCGTAAATCGGAATTGGAATTGAGATCTCCGGTGAGTGTGGTGCCGGCGCTGATAAGGCTGGCGGCTGTGCTTCCGCTTGTTTCAGCGAAAAATTCGGATTTGGATTTTCCTTTAAACATAAGTATCAGATTTTAGTCGTTTATTTTCTCAGGAGCGGGCAGGTTCAGTGCTGTTGTATCCAGCTTAACCGACGTATTGCCCTGTAATACACCCTTCAATCCCTGCAGGTACTCGTCTTTGTACCTGACTGCATGTTCCAGCGAATCGGTCCGTATTTTCAGTTCCCGCAACTCCCTGGTACTGTTCACATCGCCATAACCGGGTATATACAGCTTAAGCGGTGTAAACACTATTAAAGCCACCGTAAGCCCGGTTAGCACAACAAATATTGTGCTCAATAATATATAGACGCTCATTCTGGATAACTTAAATGTGACCACCTCTTCATAGGTGTCGTCATTCATTACTACCAGTCGGTAACGGTTGCGCAGGCGTTTTAGTGTAGTGTCGGCATCAAATAATTTGGCCATAAAGTAAAATTACCCGTTTTCGGGTTTAAAGTTAGTCAGATTTGTCTGATTTGGAAATGGTTGTTGACCAAAATAGCCGCATGTTTTGATCTCGGTCAGTTTCGGGGTAAGCGCTGAATATTTCTCAGGCCGATGCGTGTAATGCGGCAAGGCTGACTTGCTGCCAATGATCAGGTCATCACAACCTTCAACAATGGAACCAATGCATCAACAACCCGCCTGCAGAAACTGTCAATAGTCTCTTAACCTGTTTCATTTTTTCCAAAAAACGCTGCCTGGGTTGCTTGTCAACACCATCATTTTTTTGAAGCAAAATTAAAATATGTATTAATCAATAGCTAAACAGGTATTGCATATAACGGTCAACTATATCTGTTTTCTGCAACGGCGACTTGTATTTTGTGCAATGATTTGAGTTAGCTTGAACCATCATTTACACAAATACATTTGTCATTACCAGACCACATTTGAATGACCCGGAATACCTCATCGAACTTGTACTGTTATTTATATTGGGTTTTGCTCTTCCCTATCCGGAAGCATTCATAAAGAATTTTTTGACAAAGAATAAAAATATCTGATATACCGACAGATGTTCCGGATGATACAAGTCCCGGCTTTCACCAGTTAATTGCTAACCCTTTGTAACCCAGTGTCTACCCACAACACTCCCAATTCCGGAATTTTCCCAAAAATTCACAATAAATTTGCTGAAAATCAGTTATTAAGGGTTTAGTTTGCGGCGCAATGACTTATAAGAACCTGGTACGGATAACAGCCTTCTTCGTTTTCATATTTTTATCCCCCATTGTGCAAGCACAAATCGGGGGATTGAGCTTTGATTTGCCCAAACCAAAGAAATTTGAGAACCGCCAGCTCCGCTCCGAAAAAACTGGGGATAAAAAGTTTACCATACCGCGGAAGTTCATGCAGAACACCACCACCCACTACAATTTCTACTTTAATGCCAATGAAAAAATAAAAGAAGTCCTGGCCAGGGCCAAAGCAGCGCATAAAGACGATTTCACCAAACTGCTATCTTTTTATAATTATGGTTTTGAAGAGACTGCCCAGTATAAAACAGATTTGGATTCTGTTATCTATAAATCTACCGCTGGTATTTTACTGCACGACCTTCGCAGTAACTGGGTAGACAATCTCTACCTGCTTATCGGCCGGGCATACTATCTTAAAAAAGATTTTGATTCTGCCTATCTTACTTTTCAATACCTCAACTACGCCTTCTCACCCAAAGAGAAAGATGGCTACGATAAAGTGATTGGCAGCAATACCGATGAAGGCAGTACCGCTTTTACCATTGCCACCAGCGAAAAAAGAAATGTGGTAAAGAAGTTATTGTCGAGGCCGCCCAGCCGCAATGAGTCGCTGGTATGGCAGACAAAAACATATATCGCCAATGATGAATTGCCGGAAGCCGCCAGCCTGGTGCAAACACTAAAATATGATCCGCAGTTCCCATTGCGCCTGCATCCGGATCTTGATGAGGCCCAGGCATGGTATTTTTATAAACAGCAATCATGGGACAGCGCCGCGCTTTACCTGGAGAAAGCGCTTCCCAATGCAGCAAACAAACAGGAAACAGCCCGTTGGGAATACCTGATAGCGCAACTGTACGAGGCTACCGGCAAACACGAACAGGCAAAGGCTTTCTATGAGCGTGTAATCAAACATACCATTGACCCTGTGATGGAAGTGTATGCCGTACTGAATGCCATCCGTCAGTCGGAAGGCAATGATGAAAAAGCCGTACAGTCCGCGATTGACGCATTGTCGAAAATGGGCCGCCGCGATAAATATGTTATCTACCGCGATATCATTTACTATACCGCCGCGCAGATAGAAATGGACAGGCATCAACCCGGCGCCGCAAAAATATTCCTCGAAAAAAGCATCCGTTACAGCGTAGAGAATCCAAAACAAAAAAGCAGGTCGTTCCTGGCACTGGCCAATATAGATTTTGCCGAAAAAGATTATATCAATGCCAAACGTTTTTATGACAGTACCGATGCCAGCATCATTGAACCCGGAGATTTGGATGCGTTTAAAAGTCGCAAGGAAGCCCTTACTACCATTGCCAGTCAGCAGCAAATAATTGTAAGACAGGACAGTCTCCAGAAAATTGCGGCAATGCCCGAAGCGGAGCGCACCGCCTTCCTGAAGAAGTTGTTACGCCAGTTACGCAAACAACAGGGTCTGAAAGAAGAGGATGTGAGTTTTGGTAATACCACACCGGGATTTACCGGCAACAATGCCAATAGTGCCCCGGCTGATCTTTTCAATACTACGGCTAAGTCTGACTGGTATTTTGCCAATGCAGCGCTGAAAGGCAAAGGGCTGAATGATTTCAAATTGAAATGGGGCAGCAGGCCCAACTCCGATAACTGGCAACGCAGTGCAGCCATTAAACAACCTGGTGGCGCTGCCAGAACTCCCGGTCAGCCCGCTACCATCAACGGGCAACTGGCGGAAGAACAAAAACCGCTGAGTGCAGAATCGCTGAAAGATAAATTGCCCCTCACACCGGAAAAATTAAAAATATCCAATGACTCCATATTGCAGGCCGAATTTGCCATGGGCAAAGCGCTGCAGGATAACCTGGAAGAATATGCGGATGCTGTGGAGGCGTATGAAAAACTATTGAACCGGTTTCCTGGTTCTGCAGTAGAAGAACAAACTTTGTTTAATCTTTACTACTGTTATAAAAAATTGGGCAATGATCAGAAAGCTGCAGAAATAAAAAGCCTGATGGAAAGCAAATTTGCCGGCAGCAAACTCACCGGCATTATAAAAAATCCTGTTCCGGCAGATACTGCACGCAAAAAAGAAGGCGCACAATTGTATGACGAAGTCTACAACCTCTTTATAGAGGGCAAATTTAATGAGGCGCTGACCAAAAAACAGGCGGCCGATAGTTTATATGGCAAACATTACTGGAGCCCTCAGTTACTGTATATTGAAGCGGTGTACCATGTGCACGAGCGCAATGATTCTGCCGCCATTTTGGTACTTAACAATATCAATGTGCTTTATCCCGGTACGCCTATGGCCTCTAAAGCAAAAACAATGATTGATGTGCTGGGCCGCCGCAAACAAATAGAAGATTACCTCACCAAACTGGAGATTGAAAGACCCAAAGAAGACAGCAATGCCGCTCCAGTTGCAGTAACTGCGCCGGTACAGGGACCGGTTGTTATAAGACCGGCAGACACTGCCAAAACCATCCCTCAACCGGTTGCCGGCAAACCAGTAAAACCGGTTACAGATACTGCCCGGGCCATTACAAAACCGGCACCCAATGCACCTTTTGTGAATACACCCGACCAACCGCATTATGTGGTACTGGTAATGGACAAAGTAGACCCGGTTTATGTGAGTGAAGCAAAGAATGCATTTGTGCGGTATAACAAAGAAAAATATTACAACAAACAGATAGATGTAACACCGATGCCGCTGACAGATGATGTCCGTTTTGTTTTAATCGGCCAATTTGAGAATGCAACTGCTTCACTCGACTACATGGGCAAAGCGGGTAAACTGGCAGCATCGGAAATTATTCCCTGGATGCCGGCCAATAAATATTCTTTCATCATAATTACTCAAAACAACCTGGACATTTTAAATGCCAGCAAAGATATTCCGGCATACAAGAAATTCCTGGTTCAGCATTTTAAAGACAGTTTTAACTAGCCGGGATCAGTTGATTGGTTGATTAGTTGATCGGTGATCGGGCTTCCGGGCAATAAAGACGAATGGCCAATTGCCATAAGTAGCCGGGATCAGTTGATTAGTTGATTAGTTGATGGTGACCAGGCTCCGGGCAAAAAGACGAATGGCCAATTGCTAATAACTGTTAAAAACCAATGGCTAATAGCTAATAGCTAACAGCTAATAGCTAAATTCGGGTAAGATTTTTGCTGTTATCATATACATACTTCTTTTATGAAAAAATCAGTTCGCATTTTCTGGATGATTGCTGGCATCGGAACAGGAACATTTATTCTTTTTATGGTATTGCTCAATTTTGGGCTGTTCGGAGAAATGCCTTCGCTGGAAGAACTGGAAAACCCTTCCGTATTACAGGCCACAGAAATCTATGCTGTTGATGGCACCATGATGGGCAAGTATTATCTTGACCGCGGCAACAGGAGCAATGTGCGGTACAGCGATATTTCAAAGCATGTGGTAGACGCCCTGATTGCTACCGAAGACGAACGTTTTTACGACCATTCGGGCATCGATGCAAAAGGTGTATTGCGCGCTGTATTTTTTTTAGGAACAAAGGGCGGTGGAAGTACCATCACCCAACAGCTGGCCCTTAATATGTTTGACGAACGTTCCAGCAACCGGTTTACACGCGCCGTCCAGAAACTGAAAGAGTGGATCATTGCCATCAAACTCGAAAGGAATTTTACAAAAGAAGAAATCATTTCGCTTTACCTGAATGTTGTGCCTTACAGCGATAATGTTTTTGGAATAAGGAATGCATCGCTTACTTTTTTTCAGAAAGAACCAGACCGGCTTACGGTAGAAGAAGCCGCCGTATTGGTAGGTATGGTAAACGGCCCTACCCTGTTTAATCCGCGCCGGAATCCGAAAGGCGCGCTGGACCGCCGCAATCACGTTATCTCCAAGATGGCCGAAAACAACTATCTCACACCTAAGGAAGCTACCCGCCTGAAATTAAAACCCATTGAACTTAAATATAAAAAGCAGGATGAAAACGCCGGACTTGCGCCGTATTTCCGCGAAGAACTGCGCTCCGATGTAAAAGCATGGTGCAAGCTGCATACCAACCCTGCCACCAATAAACCATATGATATTTACCGCGATGGTTTAAAAATATATACCACCATCAACCCGCGTATGCAACTGTATGCCGAAGAAGCCGTAGCACGGCATATGCCTACTTTGCAAAAAGTGCTGAATGCACAGTCAACACTCAAGACCGGGAAAATCTGGAAAGAACATGATAATATTTTACAGGCGGCCATGAAAAACAGTGAGCGCTGGAAAAATATGAAGGAAGAAGGCGTAAGCGAGGCCGATATCAAAAAATCATTTTTTGTAAAAACAGATATGAAAGTTTTTGCGTGGAATGCACAACGTGAGAAGGATACCATGATGACGCCTTTTGACTCTATTAAATACCAGCGGCAGATGCTGCAGACATCGTTTATGGTGATGGACCCCATCACCGGCGAGATTAGGGCATGGGTAGGTGGCATCGACTTCAAGAATTTTAAATACGACCATGTAAACCTGGATACCAAACGCCAGGTCGGTTCATCCATCAAACCATTTTTGTATTGCGAAGCCATTGAAGAGGCAGGCTTTACACCGGAAACACCGGTTGAAAACCAGGCCCAGAATTTTCCGGGTTTTGGTTTGGTACCGGCAAAAGGCGGCTGCGGCAAAGCAGGCGGCGTGGTTTCTATGGCCACAGCGCTGACCTGGTCTATGAACTGCGCTTCAGCTTATATTATGAAACAGGTTACACCGCAACGTTTTTCCAATTTTATAAAACAAATAAATATACCCACCAAAGTAGAACCCTATCCGTCAATGGCATTGGGCGCCTGCGAACTGTCTATGTATGAAATGCTCTGGGGCTATACCATGTTTCCGAACAGGGGCATTAATACAAAACCCATCTATATAACCCGCATAGAAGATAAAAACGGCAATGTGCTGGAAAGCTTTCAGACTGCCATGAAACAGGTAATCAGCGAACAGGCGGCTTATACCATGGTGAGAATGATGCAGGGACCGGTAGATTTTGGAACAGCAGCGGGTTTGCGCGGGCGACTGGGTGCTGCAGAAATGGGTGGCAAAACAGGTACTACCAATGATAACTCCGATGCCTGGTTTCTCGGTTATACCCCACAGTTACTCGCTGGCACCTGGATTGGTTGCGATGACCGGTTCATAAGACTGGAAGGCGGCCTTGGTTACGGTGGTAAAGCTGCGATGCCCATCTGGGAGTTTTTCTTTCAGAAAGTGTATGCCGATAAAACCCTGGGCATTGAAAAAACTGCCAAATTTCAACAACCGGAAAATATAAATATCCAGGCATTACAGGACTACAATGATTTTAATGATAAAACACTGCAGCCCGGCGCAGAAGGTACCGATGAAGGAAACGGCGGCGCCAGTGACTATATAAATTTTGATAAAGACACCACCAGGGTGCCGGTAGAATCAAAATTATCTCCCGACGAACAAAAAATTTTAAATGAAGCCAAACCCATAAAAAAAGACGAAGACAAAAATGATCAGAAACCACCGGAAGAGAAAAAGAAAAAAGGCTTCTTTAACCGGCTGTTTGGAAAAAAAGATAAAAAAGAATAAGTAATTACTTTATTTTCAGAAGGCTTAAATGCAATAAAAAAAGACTATTGTATGTAAGCCTTTTTTTTGCAGGCACCCGCTGCTGTTGTGCCTTGTCTCCCGCCATAGGTTGTACCGGTTATTTTTTATTGCATATATTCGGACTAATCAAAATGCTAACCCACCAACAATGCAATTACAAAACAACCAGCGCATTCTTTCCATAGACGCATTCAGGGGCATCACCATTTTTGTAATGGTTTTTGTAAATGATCTTGCCGGTACGCCGGGTATTCCGGCATGGATGGGTCATATGCCGGCCAATGCAGATGCCATGAGTTTTGTGGATGTGGTGTTTCCATCATTTTTATTCATTGTGGGCATGTCTGTGCCTTTTGCCTTAAAAAACCGGCAGGAAAAAGGGGATGGTTTTCTTCAGCTGCAATGGCATATTGCATGGCGCACACTGGGCCTGCTCACATTGGGTTTCTTTTTGGTAAATGGTGAAGAGGGACTTAATAAAAACGCTGCCGGTCTGTCTCTCCACCAGTGGTTATTGCTTTTTTATGCAGCCGCTATCCTGACCTGGAATGTGTATACTTTTAAAAATAAAATCCTGTCCTATGTTTTTCGCCTGGCGGGTATTGCACTGTTGCTGGTACTGGCGTTTATATTTCGCGCCCCCGATGGTGTAACCGGCATGCGGCCACACTGGTGGGGCATACTGGGCCTTATTGGCTGGGCCTATTTATTTGCCTGTATAATATACCAGTTGCTGAGGGCACAGATTATTTTACTGATAGCAGCCATTGTATGTTGCACCGCTTTCTATATTGCAGCAAAACAACCGATCGTCCACAACAACGATTATTTCAGGTGGATGTCTTCGCAGGCAGGCAATGCTGCACACACATCCATTGTTCTTTGCGGAATTGTATTGTCGCGCATATTCTTTGGAAACACCATAACGACTACCAATACGCGCTTTATGCATGCCAGCCTGTTTTGTGCGGCGCTGCTGGTTGCCGGCTTTATACTCCGGCCTTATTATAAAATATCAAAGATTTATGCAACGCCCACCTGGTGCCTGTACAGTGCAGCTGCCTGTACGGTTATTTTCAGCCTGCTTTACCTGTCGATAGATATAAAACACAAAAGCAGGTGGACGCAATTCTTCCGGCCGGCTGCTACCAATCCATTGCTTACCTATATTATTCCGGGTATCCTGTTTTCATTCTTATCACTTTTTAAGATTGTATTGTTGCCCAAACAATACAGGTATGGTATCACTGGCATCCTGTGGTCTTTGTTCTTTGCCGTGGCAGTCATGTATATTGCCAAAGGATTAAATAAGTTAAGAATTAGAATGCAGTTGTAAGAAAAGCAAAATTTAAAAGTAAAAAGTAAAAAAATATCCGGCCAATAGCGGCTTAAAAAAAAGGCAAAATTCAAAATTTAAAAGTAAAAAATATCCGAAACTTATTGTGGCTGCTTCGCGCCGGTACTGTTGGTGATAACACCAACAGCGGCGTAATAAATATCCGAAGTGTATTGAGGCTGGTATGCATTGAATAATATGCAATACCGGTAAATGTCATTTATTATTTTTGCCTTTTACCTTCTGCCTTTTATCTTTTTACTTTTTTTTGACTGCTTGCCTGCTTCGCGCCGGTACTGTCGGTGATAACACCAACAGCGGCTCAAAAAATATCCGAAGTGTATTGAGGCTGGTACGCATTGAATAATATACAATGCGGGTAAATGCCAATTTTTATTTGGTTTTCTACCTTCTGCCTTCTACCGTCTACCTTTTACCTTTTACCTTTTTTTGACTGCTTCGCGCCGGTACTGTTGGTGATAACACCAACAGCGGCGTAAAAAATATCCGAAGTGTATTGAGGCTGGTACGCGTTGAATAATATGCAATGCCGGTAAATGTCATTTATTATTTTGCCTTTTACCTTCTGCCTTTTATCTTTTTACTTTTTTTTGACTGCTTGCCTGCTTCGCGCCGGTACTGTTGGTGATAACACCAACAGCGGCGTAAAAAATATCCGAAGTGTATTGAGGCTGGTACGCATTGAATAATATACAATGCGGGTAAATGCCAATTTTTATTTGGTTTTCTACCTTCTGCCTTCTGCCTTCTACCGTCTACCTTTTACCTTTTACCTTTTACCTTTTTATGATTGCTTCGCGCCGGAACTGTTGGTGATAACACCAACAGCGGCGTAAAAAATATCCCACGTATTTCGATACAAACCATGAATAATATTCAATGAGGGTAAATACCTTTTATTATATGCTTCTGCCTTTTGCCTTTTGCCTTTTGCCTTTTGCCTTTTGCCTTACCCTTTACCCTTTGCTCTTACTCTTTACCTTCTGCCTTCCGCCTCATGCCTTCCGCCTTTTTTGCCTTTTGACTTTTGACTTTTTAATTTTTAATTTTCAAAGCCGACAAAATCTTATTAAACACTTCTGTATTTTCATAAATACCGGTAAACAGTTGCGCGCCGGGACCGTAGGCAAATACAGGAACGGGACTGGCGGTGTGGTCTTCGGTGGAGAATTGTCCGCTTACATAGCCTTTTTTGTAATCACCATCAAGAAGTGTTAATCCGCCGGTTTCATGATCTGCCGTAACTATCACCAGCGTCTCTCCGTTGCTGTCGGCAAATTGCAGGGCCCTGCCTACTGCCTGGTCAAAATCCAGCGTCTCGGTTACTACATACGGCAGGTCGTTTTCATGACCGCCAAGGTCTATCTGAGCACCTTCCAGTACCAGCAAAAAACCTTTGCTGTTTTGTGACAGCAGGCCGATACCTTTTTCAAAAGCCTTTGCTGTCCAGTTATCGCGTCCTTCGAGCATCGACAGGCCCGCTTTTTTTTCCGCGACCAGCCATTTTTTGGAGGCATCCGCTGTAACGCTGTCAACCGTAGAAACAATGGTAAACTGTGCCGCCAGTTGTTGCGCAAGTGCCGCATTCATTTTAAGGCCGTCACCCATTAAAAACCGTACAGGAGATTGCAATAAATCCCGGAGAATGCCGGCACTGTTGGTTCTTTCAGACTGGTGGGCATAAAAATCGGCTGGTGTGGCGTCTGTAAAATCGCCGCTGGTGATAATACCGGTACTGATTTTTTTACCGGCCAGTATATCAGGCAATAGCGTCATTGACTGACCGGTATGATCTACACCCACTGCGCGGTTATTCGTTTTTTGCCCGGAAGAAAAAGCAGTAGAACCCGGTGCGGAATCCGTAATATAGCTGTCATATGAACTTGTTTTGGAAAGCCCCGTATGCCGCATCCTGAAAATATTGAGGGCGCCCCTATTGGCTGTATAGCCTGCGTACAACTGGGCCAGGCCGGTGCCGTCGCCAATTAGCAATATCACATTTTTTACGCGGACAGCAGTTCCATCGTTCTTATACAAAGGCGTATAAGGAATATAAGGATCTGGTGCCGTATACATTTTGCCGGGCAGCTGTTTCAAAAAAACAGCGGCTTCATACACATGGTCGGTGTTGATATAATCCGTGCCCAGTCTCATGAATGCATACCAGCTGTTTATTACATCGGGGGCATTCCAAAAGCGCAGTTTTTTTTGAAGGTTGCGCGCTTTTGCTATGCCTTTTTCCAGCGCGGCACGTTCCCTGGCAATGATAATCCCCTTGCCTTTCCAGGTGGAATACCTTTTAAAATCATCGCTCAGCATTACAATACGCGACAATGCCGGAGCGGGGTAGTCGAGGTACAACTCGCCATCAAAAAATATAAATGACGGGTATCCCGTAAATGCAGTTGCTGCAGGTCTGTTGCCGGTAATAACTATTTTAACGCCGGCACAACCGGTGATAAGAGGATATGCTTTTAATTTCTGTACCAGCGCTGCCAGTGTGGAAACTGCTTCTGTTTTAATATCAACCAGCAATTGCAGTTCACGGTTATGATCGGCGTACGGATATCCATTGTTCTTTTTAATACAGTTCTGTAACGGTTGCAGGTAAAAAGAATCCAGCGTTTTGCCCATCTTCAATTGTATGGTGTCGTGTGCTATGATTAAATTGTTGCCTTGCAGGAAGATATCCGCTTCTATGGATCCAAAACCCTGGTTATAAGCCGCCCAGAAAGGGAAGGGTTTTTCATAGTCGTTATGGGCATGCAGGTTGCTAACCGTATAAACAGGCGGCTGTGCAAAAGTTGTTGATCCTATAAAAAAAATCACCACCGTTATTATTCTGTTCATTGCTGCTTTATTTTTCTTATTTTGAATGATTGAAGCCGGTATGGGAAGGCGGCCGGTTCAGCCAATAACACTGTTTGCTGCAATATATAATAAGTTTCAACAGATTGCGGGACCTTTGTATTATGTATTCGTGACGCATTATGTGAAAACGTTTACATAAGCGGACACGGAAATTTTGGTGCAAATGCGCAGATGGGCACTTTTTTTTGGTTGCGTAAATCCTTTTTGGGGCCACGGCAAAAATACCGCAGTCCTCAAAAAACAGGTCGTCTTTTTAAGTAAATGCTGCCATTTAAATATTCTTTCCTAAAATTATAACCGGATTGATTATATATCTTTAACTGCGTTTGATGTTTACGCACTGCTAAAAGACTGCAATACTGCACCATGAGAAATGAAAGCAATGCTGCTTTATGGAACTCCTTTAAACAGGGTGACTGGGATGCTTATACCATCATGTACAAGGATTATTATGGCCTGCTGAATAATTACGGCTATAAATTTACCCGCAACAGCAGTCTTATCGAAGATGCCATTCACGATCTTTTTGTAAGGCTTTGGACCACACGCGAAAACCTCGGCAACCCGGTTTCTGTTAAGAATTACCTCTATAAATCATTGCGAAACACACTGCTGCGTAAAATCAACACAGAAGAAAAATACACGGGTATCGAAACAGGCGAATACCCGTATGGTTTTGAAATATCTTACCAAGATCCTGCAGGTCAGGCCATCGAACAAAAAGACTTCCGTGAAAAAGTACAGGCAGTCATTAATACGCTTCCATCCCGGCAAAAAGAAATCATCTTTCTCCGTTTTTATGAAGGTCTTTCTTACGACGAAATAGCGGATATCATGTGCATTGGTATCAATTCCGCCTATAAGCTGTTGTACAAGGCGTTGGAGAACCTTCAGCATACCCTGGGCGCCTCTCCCCTGCTGGGACTATTGATCAGCTTCAACCATATTACTTAAAAATTTTTTTACGGGGTATAATTGTGGCTGCTTGCTGTATTACAGGCAAAATGCCAGGCATGAAACCAGTTATAGGTTCTGCATGTATGGTTTCAGCATCCCTTTACAACAAACCCGGTAATAACACCACCTATTCCCTGCTATATCATTTATTGGAAAACCTTCAGTAAAAATTGGGGACTGTTTTAGTGCCGGGCATGATACTTTGCCTGGAATATTATTTTTTTAAAAATTTTTTTTTGAGAGAAGGGATAATTTAAGGCGGACTTGGTATAACAATAAAAAATACCTCCAGATGAACCAAGCTAAATACGCGCATTTTACATTACAGGATTTCCTTGCAGACGATGACTTTATACAATGGGTAATAAACCCGGGCACAGAAAATAATATTTTATGGCAATCTGTAATGACCGACCAGCCACAACAAAAAGTAGTGATGGAGCAGGCGGCAGCAACCATCCGTCAATACCGGACACAGGATAATTTTTACAACGAAGCACATAAAGACCAGCTGTGGAAACGCATCGAAGCTTCTATCGCCCAGCAACCGGCAGTGGTTAGACCGGCAAAAACATTCAGCCTGCCTGCATTGATGCGCATAGCTGCTGCCATCATTATTATTGCAGGTATATCCTATTGGCTAATCAGTGCTAACAGCACGACTAAACAACTGGCTTTTGCCACCTCCTTTGGCGAAGTAAAAACAATTACGCTGCCCGATCATTCGCAGGTTACTTTGAACGGCAACTCTTCTATTAGCTATGCCTCCAACTGGGATAAAAACAGTATAAGAGAAGTATGGATAAAGGGTGAAGGCTATTTCAATGTAATGCACCTGAATAAGGATACCAACAATATTAAATCCACAGAGCGGTTTATTGTGCATTGCGGCGATGTAAATATAGAAGTACTGGGTACCACCTTTAATGTGAAAGCGCGTCATGGAAAAACAAATGTGGCGCTGATTACCGGCAAAATACGGATTGACTATACTGATGTTGCCGCTGGCAGCAAGCCGGTGATAATGGCGCCCGGCGATTATGTTGAATACAACGCTAAAAAGTTACTGGTTAATAAACGTCTGGCCAAACCCGCACAGGTAAGTACCTGGAAAGAGAATGAAATTATTTTCACCGACGCCAGCCTGAAAGAAATTGCAGAAACATTGCAGGACAATTACGGCTATATAGTAGAGGTGAAAGACAGCACGCTGCTTTCATTAAAAATAGAAGGTGATATCAGCGTAAACAATGTGACCGATCTGCTGGATGTACTCAGCACTTCGCTTAATATAACCATACACCAGTCTGCCGGCAAACAAATTTCTATTTCAAAATAAAACTGCTTCTTTTTTTAACCAACTGCATCTATAAATAATAAAACGTATGAGAATAAAAACCAGAACCAACCTGCTTATACCACTATTTTCTTCGTTCTGTATTGGCAGCGCTTTTGCGGGCCATACCCAGGAAATTGCCGGCAACGGATATAAACCGGTGTATGCGGTTTCACGAAATACCGAACAGAACGAACCCATGGTTATCTCGCTGAAAGATGCTATCAATGAGCTGAAATCTTTTTATAAAATAAAGATAGCTTATAAGGAAGGCTTGCTTAACAGTAAGATGGTGGCCGCTTCCGTTACAACCGTTTTTAAAAACATGGATGCTGAAGCTGCGTTGAAACATTTGTTTACAAATACTACACTCAGCTATAAAAAAATCGGCAACAACCAGTTTTCGGTATTTGAATCACGTACCACCGATATGCCCGCAACCGGTGTTACCGTTCTGTCTGTACCAATACGCGGTAAAATAACTGCCGCCAGAGACGGCAGCAGTTTACCCAAAGTAACCATTTCATTAAAATATTACCCGGTTGTTGCTGTTGTATCTGACGAGAGCGGAAATTTCAACCTTTTAGTTCCGGATGAATTAAAAGACAAATCATTGGTACTGATTATTTCATCAGTAGGGTATACAACAAAGGAAATAAAAGTAACCGACCCGCAACAAGCCATTACCGTACAACTGGATGAAAGCAATAAAGAGCTGGGAGAAGTAGTGGTAACTGCATTGGGTATAAAAAAATCAAGCAGATCACTCACCTATTCCACCACAGAAATAAAAGGCAGCGATTTTACCCAGGCCCGTGAAAACAACGTAGCAAATGCGCTGACGGGTAAAGTAGCCGGTGTAAACGCTACTGGTATATCAACAGGCCCCGGAGGCTCCAGTCGCGTGGTAATACGTGGTAATGGTTCACTAACCGGCAACAGCCAGCCGTTGTATGTGATTAATGGTATGCCTATAGACAATAGCGTACCAGGCGGTTCAGCCACACCCAATGGTATTACCACCAACGTAGACCGGGGCGATGGCATGGGAGCAATTAATCCTGATGACATAGAATCCATTACTGTGCTGAAGGGTGGTACTGCCGCCGCACTCTATGGTTCCAGGGGAGCAAACGGCGTTATCCTGATTACTACCAAAAAAGGCAGGGCACAAAGCGGTATCGGTGTGGAATACAATTCTACCCTTACCATGGAAAATGTGTCTGTTTTCCCTGATTTTCAATATCAGTATGGTCAGGGAGACGGTGGCATAAAACCTACTACACTGTTAGCGGCGCAGGCAAGCGGACGCCGTTCATTTGGCGCCAAAATAGATGGCTCTACAGATTATGTGGCCGCCGACGGACTCACACATCCCTATAGTGCCCAGAGAGATAATCTGAAACACTTTTATGAGACAGGCAACACATTTACCAATTCAATTGCATTATCCGGTGGCAATGAATCGATTCTTTACCGTTTGTCTTTGTCTGATCTAAACAGCAAAAGCATCCTTCCCAACAGCAAGTATAACCGAAAAACAGCTAACCTCAACCTGAGCGCCAAGTTAAGCGACCGGTTAAGGATTGAGTCGGTGATCCAATATTCGCTGGAAACGGCTAAAAACCGTTCTACTGCCGGTGATGCACTGGGCAACCCCAACTGGACGCCATATGAAGTGGCCAATACAGTAGACATCCGCTGGCTGAACCCGGGTTATGATTCAAAAGGCAACGAGGTCATTTGGAATGATGCTGCAATTGCAAGCAACAGTTACTTCGTGGTAAACAAGCACCAGGAATCGGACGATAAAAATCGTTTTATCGGCCAGGCCTCCATTTCTTACGACCTGCTTAAAAACCTGACCTTTAAAGGAACCATTACACGCGATTTCTACAACTACAACTATACAAACATACTCCCTACCGGTAGTGCTTATACGCCGTTGGGAGAATATGCCGGAATCAAATCAGATGTTTCGGAAACCAACTCCATGCTAACGGCTACCTACACAACCAAAATAGCAAACAAGTTCGGTATCAGTGTACTGGCAGGCGCCAATGGCCGCAACTATACCGAAAAACGTTTTAACCTGACGGGCAAAAATTATATCCAGCCTTATTTCTATAGTTTTTCTAACCTGGCCACTTCCTCCACTACTCCTTATACAGGCCGCATTAAAACAAATTCAGTGTTTGGCTCTGTTGACTTTGATTATAAGAGAATACTTTTCTTAACAGGTACCGGCCGCCAGGATTGGTTTTCTACACTCAGTTCAAACAACAACAGTATATTCTACCCTAGTGTGGGTTTAAGTTTTATATTGTCTGATGCCGTAAGACTACCGGCTGTTGTAAGCCTGGCTAAAATAAGAGCGTCCTGGGCGCAGGTAGGTGGCGGTGGCCCCGATCCCTATGCCATTAACCTCACCTATAGCAGCGTACCCAGCAACAGCGCTGTTCCGTTACAGAATGTAACTTCTTCCATTATTACCAATACACAACTGAAACCCTTTACATCCACTACTACCGAAATAGGTATAAACCTGCAACTGTTTAAAAACCGCGCAGGAATTGATTTGGCCGTATATGACCGCAAGTCTACCAATGACATTGTGAGTGTGCCTATTTCTACTACTTCCGGTTACAGCAATGCCATACTCAACTCGGGTGAGCTCAGCAATAAAGGCATCGAAGTATTGCTAACGGTGGTACCGGTTAAAACAAGTGGTTTCAGTTGGGACATGAGTTTTAACATGGCTTATAATAAAAGTGAAGTGTTGAAATTAGCCGATGGAATCAGTACTTTTTCACTGGGCAACTCTGCCAACGGCAATGCCTTTATCAATAACAATGTTGGCCACACCTATGGCGCTATTTACGGATACCGGATGCTGAAAGACGTAAAAGGCAATACAATTTTTGATACCAATGCCGGCCTGCCCGCACAAACAGATATCAATCAGGAACTGGGCAAGGGTGTGCCCCCGCTCACTATGGGTTTTACCAGTGAATTTAAATACAAGGCTTTCTCATTAAGCTGGTTGATAGATGGTAAGTTTGGCAATAAAGTATTTTCTGTAATGGAAGTATATGCTACCCGTCTGGGCTTGTTGAAATCAACCTTGCCAGGCAGGGAAACAGGACTGGTACTAACCGGTGTAACGCCTGCAGGTGCCGCTTATACAAAAACAATTCCGGTGGCTGATTTGCGCAGTGCTTATTACAATAGCCTGAACAGGTACACAGAATTATTTGTGCATGATGGAAGTTTTGTTAAGCTGAGACAGGTTATTATATCGTACAATATTCCGGTAAGTAAATTCAAGCTGCTCAGGATACAATCGGCCAGTATTGCATTGGTGGGCCGCAACCTGCTTACGTTCTACAAAAAGACTGACAATTTTGACCCCGAGCAGAGTCTTACCAATGGACCGGCCCAGGGTATAGAATCCATCGGTTTACCACGCACCCGTTCATATGGTGTAAACCTTCTGCTTAAATTTTAATTCTCTTAAAAAACTCAGCACATGAAATTTATACATCAAACATACGGCCGTTTCTTACCAGTGTTGTGTAGTCTCCTGGTACTGCAATCCTGTTCAAAGAATTTCCAGGAAATCAATACCAACCCGGATGCAGTATCAAGCCCTACACCCCAGTATATTTTCAGCAAGGCTTTATACGATGGCATTACCAATAGCGGCAATACGCAATCGTTATTGCTGGGCCATATGCAGTATACAACGAGTTACAATGATGTGGCCGGATTCGGTTCCAAATATGTAGCCGCTCAACAATCGCAATCCGCTTCCGTATTTGCGAATTCGTACAGCACCCAGATAAACGAAATAGGTGAAGTGATAAAAGCAGTTAAAGACAATGCTACCCAGGTAAACCTCTATGCCGTAGCAAGAATATGGAAGGTTTTCTGCTATAGCCGCCTTACTGATTTATATGGAGATATTCCCTATTCGCAGGCAGGACAGGGATACAACAATTCTGTATTTCAACCAGTGTACGATGCGCAAAAAGATATTTATGCAGACTTGCTGAAAGAACTGGATGCGGCAGCCCAGGCTTTAAACCCCGCCAACACCACTACGTTCGGCGCAGCTGATTTGGTATATGGCGGCAATAGCCTGCAATGGAAAAAATTTGCTTATTCACTCATGATGCGGTTGGGTATGCGCATGACCAAGATAGATGCAGCAGCTGCTCAAAGCTGGGTTACCAAGGCCATCACCGGTGGCGTTATTACCAGCTACACCGATATTGCTAAAGTCAGCTATGCCGGTTCGGGCCAGGACATCAATAAAAATCCTATGGCGCTGAACATGCTCAACAGTGATTATATTAAAGCAGATGGATTGAACAACACGGAAGGTGGCAAGTACCAGCAATCATTTATAGATTCTCTTAAAAATAATAATGATCCCAGGCTGAGTGTAATCTCAGTCGTTTATCAAAGTGGTGTGGCCAACAGCACACCAGTTGTACAAAAGGGTTTACCAGCCACTATCAACGGTGTTAAACCAGCCGATTTTGGCACGTATTCAGAACCCAAACAATCAACCGTACTTCGCGTGGATGCTCCCATGCTGATTTTTACTGCAGCTGAATCCTATTTTCTTTTAGCGGAAGCGGCATTGAAAAACTGGTATGCTGCGGAAACAGCTTCAGCTTTGTATGAAAAAGGTGTACGTGCAGCAATGCAGCAATGGGATCTTAGCAGTGGTGTTGCCGGTACAATTACCAGCATCCAGACAGATGCGTATGTGGCCGCCCACCCCATAACCGGAAAAGGAAGTTCCGTAGAAAATCAGCTGGAACAAATCTATACGCAGTTCTGGATGGGTATCTTTCCCGATGCGCAGGAAGTATTCAATAACTACCGCCGTACCGGTTATCCTAAGCTGGTACCCAATAATTACCCTGGCAATGCTACCAATGGCCAATTTTTCAGGCGCTTTCTTTACCCGGTGGTAGAACAAACATTAAATACAAATTCATATAAGGCAGCCGTTGCCCGCCAGGGAGCAGACATTTTTTTAACCAGGATCTGGTGGGATAAATAATAGTACAAAAAATTGTTACCTTTCATTACACAAAACACCATATATGCAAACTCAAAGAAGATCTGCTCTTAAAAAAATGGTTGCCTCCGTTGCCGGCACTATAGGCCTTGGATTTTTAGCAAATGCTGAAAAAAATGCTGACGCCGCAAGAGAAAAAGAGGTTTTTAATATAGTACCCGACCAGGACGTTCCTTTGTTTTCCGGCGCAACCAAATTCAACGGCATGATATTTATTGCCGGTAAAGGCGCACATTTTGAAGGCGATATAAAAGCACATACCGATCATGTATTAAAAGAACTGGAAAAAGAACTGATCAATGCCGGCTCTTCTATGGAAAAAGTGCTGAAAGTAACCGTGTTCCTGAATGATATAGCAGACTACAAAGCCATGAATGAAGTGTACAAGGGCCGCTTTGGTCAAAAGCCGCCCGTGCGTACTACTGTTGCGGTTGCCAAGGGCGGTGTACCGGGCGATTCATTGGTTGAGATGGATTGCATTGCATATGTATAAATCCGGTAGCCATTGCTGCAGTAATAAAATAATATTCAACCCATACCCCCCTGCTTATTTATGACCTGCGATGCAATTGCAGGTCATAAATATTTTCACAGACTTATCCTGCCGGACTTGTTATCAAAACAATTTTAAAAAACAGTACGCTGCTAAAAAACTATTTATGCAAAGAAGAGACCTGATAAAATATTTATCACTGACACCACTTGCGGCCGGAACAGCATTGACTACTTCGCCCCTTCTGGCACAACCAGCATCACCTGCTGCAAAACGCGATCTCTTTAAGGAACTGGGTGTACGCACTTTTATAAATGCAGCTGGCACCTATACTGCCATGACGGGTTCATTGATGCGTGATTATGTAGTTGAAACCATCAATGAAGCTTCAAAGGAATTTTGCATGATGGATGAACTGCAGGATAAAGTGGGCGAAAAGATTGCAGCCCTTGTTCATTCCGAATCTGCAGTGGTCACAACCGGTGCATTCTCTGCCATGACGCTTGGTTTAGCCGGTATACTTACCGGTATGGATACAAAAAAAGTAGAACAATTGCCGCACCTGGAAGGTACCGGCATGAAATCAGAAGTTATTATTCAGAAAGCACATACCATTGTTTATAATCATGCTTTACAAAATACCGGTTGCAATATCATCTATGTGGAAACAGCCGAAGAAGTTGAAAAAGCCATCAATGAAAAAACGGCATTACTGCATTTTCTGAATATAGAAGCCGACAAAGGAAAAATAATGCACGAAGAATGGGTTGCTATCGGAAAAAAACATGGCATACCTACTTCAATAGATATTGCAGCAGATGTACCGCCGGTATCCAATCTCTGGAAATTCAATGATCTGGGTTTTAGTTTTGTAGCCATCTCCGGCGGCAAAGCTATCCGCGGCCCGCAAAGCGCCGGTCTGCTGATGGGAAAAAAAGATATTATTGCCGCCGCCCGTTTAAGCATGCCACCCCGTGGTTTTAATATCGGGCGCGGGTTTAAGGTAAACAAAGAAGAAGTACTGGGTATGTATGTGGCAATTGAAAGTTACATTAAACAGGATCATGAAAAAGAGTGGAAGGAATGGGAAGCTGCAACAGCTGTCATTGACAACAGCGTAAAAACAATCAACGGCGTTTCAACCAAAATAAATGTTCCTCCGTTGGGCAATATTACACCTACCCTTTCCATCAGCTGGGATAATACCAAAGTGAAAATTGCCGGAAAAGATTTGCAGCAAAATCTTCGCAACGGCACGCCTTCCATTGAAATAGGAAATGCACAGGAAAAAAGTATCAGCATTACTGTATGGATGCTGAAGCCCGGGCAGGAGAAAACAGTGGCAGCGAGAATTACAGAAGAACTGAAAAAAGCAGCTGTATAAATCAGGAATTGTGGTTGTAATCGTCAGCATCATCCGGATAAACGGGTTGTAATCCTGTCTTCGCCTGCAACCTGAAAATAACCTGCTAATACAATCACAACCGCAATAACTTCGTGGATTAACCAAAACAGGATGGATCATGCTAAAGCCATATGTTTTTTTGTTTCTTCTGTTTGCATCAGCGATTGCGCAAGGTCAGCCATATGCCATTGTAATTAAAGGGGGCTTTGTGGTTGATCCCAAAAACAATATTCATGAAGTCATGGATATTGCCATTGCCGACGGCAAAATTGTAAGCGTCGCAAAAAAAATTGATACCACCGGCGCCTTGCAGGTTGTCAATGCAAAGGGCATGTATGTAAGTCCGGGCCTTATTGATATACACACACATGTGTTTATTGGCAATGAACCGGATCATTCATACAGCAATGGACCGCTTTCCATACCACCCGATGGTTTTACGTTCAGAAATGGTGTTACCACAGTGGTAGATGCCGGCTGTGCAGGGTGGAAAAACTTTTCTGTGTTTAAACGGCAGGTCATTGATATTTCACAAACAAGAGTATTGGCTTTCCTGAATATTGTTGGCGAGGGCATGCGTGGAGGCGTATATGAACAGGATACCAGGGACATGGATGGAAAGATGACATCGCTGGTAGCCCGGCAATACCGAAATTATATTGCAGGTATAAAAGTGGCCCATTACAGCGGCGCTGAATGGACACCGGTAGACGAAGCCGTAAAAGCCGGCACACTGGCCAATATACCGGTGATGATAGATTTTGGCGGCAGTAATCCGCCCCTGCCTATAGAAGAATTGTTCATGAAACACCTGCGCCCCGGAGATATTTTTACACATTGCTTTGGGCAGTTGGCCAGCCGCGAATTTTTAGCTGATACCATCACAAAAAAGATCAAACCCTTTGTATGGGAAGCCCGCAAAAAAGGTATTTATTTTGATGTAGGCTATGGCGGCATCAGTTTTAGTTTTAACCAGGCCATTGCCGGTATTAAAGACAAATTTTATCCCAACTCCATCAGTACCGATATACATACCGGTAGCATGAATGCCGCTATGAAAGATTTGCTGAATGTTATGTCTAAGTTTTTGGCAATGGGCATGAAAACTGAAGAGGTGATACAAGCCACTACCTGGAATCCCGCACAGGAAATTAAACATGAGGAACTGGGGCATCTGTCTGCCGGCGCTATCGCAGATATTGCGATACTGAATGTGCGGGAAGGGTCATTCGGTTTTTTTGATTATACCGGGTATAAAATAGAAGGCCGCCAGAAACTGGAATGTGAAATGACCATAAAAGGCGGAAAAATTGTTTATGATTTAAACGGCATTGCCAATCCGGTAATACCCCCTGCAATAAAAAAATAACCTGGTATACAACCAATCAATTTGTTTTGGAGAAACCGATCAGTATATATTTCAGCATGTTAAAAAATACAATACACGCTTTAATAATAATTGTTTGTATTGCCGGATGCCGTGAGCGAAAACCACTGCCACCCGGTGATAAAGACAATGGCGGCCTGTTCCTGCCCGGCGGTTTTGATGCTCTTGTGGTGGCAGACACCATTGGCAGGGCCCGCCATATTGCGGTGAATGATAACGGCGATATATACGTTAAGCTAACATTCAATGATGCCATGCATGGTTCCGGCGGTACGGCTGCTATCCGTGATAATAACAATGACGGCAAGGCAGATATTATTGCTTATATGGGCGATTATAAAGATGAAGGTGGATTGCCTGCAGGCATCCGCATACATGATGGCTATTTGTATACCAGTACAGTAAAAAATATTTTCAGGAATAAATTAAATGGCTCACTCATCCCGGAAAGCAAAACAGAAATCATTTTTACGGATACGGATTCCAACCTCATGCGGCACTGGCACAGCGCCAAGCCGTTTACGTTTGATGAGGCCGGTAATATGTATATCCCTTTTGGCGCACCGGACGATGCAGCACAGGATGTTGCCATTGCAGGCCCCGCCGGCATGCCCAACGGCAAAGGTGTTGACCCTGCGCCCGAGCTGCTAAACCATGCAGGCATCTGGCGCTTTGATGCATCCCGGAAAAACCAGACGCAAAAAGATGGTTATAAATATGCCACCGGTTTACGCAGTGTGCTGGGCATTGCCTGGAATATAAAAGACAATAGTTTGTATGCGGCTGTAAATGGCATGGATAATTTCCATACGCGCTATCCCAGCATCTATTCAGCCTGGCAGGCCGCCGTGCTGCCTTCGGAAATTTTTGTAAAAGTAAAAGACCAGGGTAATTACGGTTGGCCATATGCGTATTATGACCAGCTGCAGGGCAAAAACCTGTTGCAACCGGGCTATGGCGGCGATGGTAAAACAGTTGGCAGGGCTGCAGCTTTTGATTTGCCTGTAATCGGTTTTCCGGGCCATTGGGCGCCGATGGATTTATTATTTTATACAGGCAATCAATTTCCGGAGCGATATAAAAATGGGGCCTTTATTGCTTTTCATGGATCAACCGATCGTTCGCCCTATCCACAGGCTGGTTACATTGTTTGTTTTGCCCCGTTTGCAGATGGAAAAGCTACCGGCAAATGGGAAGTATTCGCAGACGGTTTCACCGCTATTGACACTGTTGTAAATACAAGCGACGCCCGCTACCGCCCGATGGGCCTGGCTGAAGGCCCGGATGGTTCTTTATATATTACCGAATCAAACAAAGGCAAAATATGGCGGGTAATGTATAAAGGCGACCGGAAGGCATTCAACGAAACACAATTGGCGGCCATGGAAGCCCGGAAATCGCGCACCTATATAAAAACACCGGACGAAATAAAGGACAATTTGGGCAAAGGTGGCGATATGGCCGGGCTTATATTGTATAACTCTTATTGCGTATCGTGCCACCAGCGTGATGGCAAAGGCGATAACAACCGTTATCCGCCACTACTCGGTTCTAACTGGATTGCAGGAAGCAGCGATACCCTGATAAATGTTATTCTGCAAGGTTTACAAAACGAAATTTTGGTAAACGGCAAAACGTATAACGGTATCATGCCAGCGCATGGCGATTTCCTGGACGATCATGCCGTGGCCTCCATTGCTACTTATGTAAAGAAAAGATTCAATAAAGAAAACGTCAACATTACGTCAGCCGAAGTAGGTAAATTAAGAGCGGCCATTGATAAGAAAAAATAATGCTGAAAGGGATTTTTAATATAGCACTATTATCGGGATTGTGTTTTTATGCTCATAGTCAAACCTACACGGTAAAAAAAACGGCGCCCGGTTCCATTGTTGCAGATGGTATTAATGACGATAAAGCATGGGCGACCGCTAATGTGCTTACCCATTTTATCTACCCATGGGAAAGCACCACCGCTCCTGCAACTTCTTTTGCAGCATTATGGGATGGCCAATGGTTGTATTGCCTGTTTATAGTAGAAGATGATTCCGTAAACATCTATAGAATCAAAAATGAAAAGCGCGAAACCGGTGCATCTGACCGGGTAGAAATATTTTTTAAAGCAGACGATACAATGCAGCCTTACTATTGCCTTGAAATGGATGCCGCAGGCAGGGTTTTAGATTACAGCGCAGCGTACTATCGCAAGATGCATTATGAATGGGGATGGCCAAAGGAACAACTAAAGATAAAAGCATCGTTTACAAAAGATGGGTATATACTGGAAGCCGCTATCAGTATATCATCGCTGATACAATTAGACTTGTTAAAAGATAATCGCCTGCAGGCAGGATTGTTCCGGGCAGAATGCACAGGCATTATAAATGGAAGGGCAAATTTAAAATGGATTAGCTGGATTGATCCAAAATCTGCCCAGCCTGATTTTCATATTCCGGCAGCATTTGGAACATTGGTACTTGAATAAGCATTTTTCTATAACAGTTGTTTTTAAAATTAGGGGTATTTCTATACCCTTTTTTAACTTTTAAACACAAAAAATTGGTAACCCAAATATGAAACAACAAAGATTGATAAGTTGTATTGCGTTTCTTTTTGCATCGCTTTTATCTTTTGCACAGGACAAAGTAAACGACGACGAGTCCAGCAGCTACAATAAAAATAAACCGGAACGCGAAGAGTGGTTACGCAATACCAATAGCGGTATGTTTATCCATTTCAGTGCAGACGCCCAGCTGGGTGTTGTTATCAGCCACACACTGGTGGGTGCATCAGATGATTACGTAAAAAGATATTTTACTGATCTTCCGGCAACTTTCAACCCATCTAAGTTTGATGCCACTGAAATTGCTACCCTGGCAAAACTGGCAGGCATGAAGTATATCATGTTTACCACAAAACACCATTCCGGCTTTTGCATGTGGGACACAAAAACAACGGACTATAATATAATGAATACCGCGTACCATAAAGACCTGCTGAAAGAATTTGTGGACGCCACACGGAAAGCAGGCCTGCAGGTGGGGTTTTATTTTTCGCCGGAAGATTTTAATTTTCTTTACCGGAACCAGCTACCCATCAGCAGAGACAATGTGGTAATGAATGATGCCGTAAAAAAAGATTTCAATGATTTCACCCGCAGACAATGCGAAGAACTGATGACCAACTATGGAAAAATAGATTTGTTATTCATTGATGGAGAACCAAAAGAAGTTGTAAAAGAAACCTGCTGGAAACTTCAACCGGATATACTCATTACAAGGGGTGCGTTAAAAACACCGGAACAAATGCTGCCCGGCGTTACCATTACGGAGCCCTGGTTGTCCTGTATCACTATGGGTACCGCCTGGCAATTTCAGCCAACCAATGACCGCTATAAATCCGGCACCAAACTGATTGAACTATTGATTGAAGCAAGAAGTAAAGGCGGATCGCTATTGCTCAACATCGGCCCAAAATCAAATGGCGCCATTGCAGATGAACAGGAGAACCGCCTGCGTGAAATGGCCGCCTGGTATTTTGTCAACCGGGAAGCCGTTGATGATACCCGGGCATGGGTTATCAATAAGGAAAACAATATTTGGTACACAACTTCGCCCGGTAAGAAAACAGTGTATGCCATCATTTCCGATGCCGCTTCCTGGGCAGAAGGGGATAGAAAAGAAATTGTATTGCATGCCGCAAAAGCAACGGCAACCACTAAAATAAGTGTGCTCGGACAAAACAGCATCATACAGGAATACAAACCTGGCAAAGATGTCAGCAGCCGGTTTATTCAAACAGATTCAGGCCTGCTGGTTTCAGCAGTAAAAGCACAGCGTTTGTATGATGATCATAAATGGCCCAACCCTGTAGTTATAAAACTCGAAAATGTATTGCCGGCTATTCAACCCATCCAGGTATTCACCGGGACCGCAAAACCAGCAAATGAAAATGAAACTTTGCTCAGTGGAAGCATTGCTAATTACAAAGGCGCAGAAAAAATAACCGCGTCGTTTTATTACCGTATCTACAACGGGCAAACAGAAGATTTGTACGGCGGCAACTGGACCACAGTAGCCGCACCTGTAGCTGGTGCAGACGGCAGTTTTAAAGCGGTTGTAACAGGGTTAATCAAAGGACAGCGCTATGAATATAAGGCAGTAGTGCTTTACAACCGCATCCCTATTGACGGCGATAAAAAAGTTTGGCAACAATAAATACCAATAGCCTTGACTCCCAATTTTAAAATATCCGGCAAGCCAATATTTTATTGCAATTACAAGCGACTGCTCCTTTGCATTTCCTGTTGTTTCCTTATAACGCGGGCTATTGCTCAGTCAACAGGCGCCCCCGATCCTCCCCCACTCATTCCACTACCGGTTCAGTATACCTCAAATAACGAAACGTTTATTGTGCAGGCTACCACTGCAATTAATTATGATAACCATCTCAAATCATGCGTGGCATTACTGCAGGCTTATATAAAAGCAAATACAGGCTGGCAACCGGCAACACCCGTAGTGTTGCCTGCAGGAAATTATATCCGGCTGCATACGGACAGCAGTATTATTAGCCAGCCTGAAGGTTACAAGCTGGTGGTAACAGGCAATAGCATTGAACTTATTGCCAACAACGCTGCCGGCATCATTTATGGCATACAAGCCCTGCGACAACTGTGGCAACAGAAAAACAGGCAGCTGCATATTGCCGGATGTACAATTAATGACTATCCGCGGTTTTCTTATCGCGGTATGGCACTTGATGTGAGCAGGCATATGTTCCCGGTAAGTTTCATTAAAAAATATATTGACTTGCTCTCACTCTATAAATTCAATACGTTTCACTGGCACCTTACGGATGATCAGGGCTGGCGTATCGAAATAAAAAAATATCCCGCATTGCAATTGGTTGCTGCCTGGCGAAAACAAACCCTTACCGGCCATAAAAAAGAATTGCCCCATGTGTTCGACGGAAAAAAATATGGGGGTTATTATACGCAGGAAGAAATCAAAGAAATTGTGGCTTATGCCGCACAAAGAAATATACAAATTATACCAGAAATTGAAATGCCGGGGCATGCGCTGGCTGCTTTATCTGCTTATCCGGAGCTGGGTTGTACCGGCGGCCCTTACAAGGCAGCCGAATTCTGGGGAGTGTTTGACGATGTGTATTGCGCCGGCAACGAAGGTACATTTGAGTTTCTTCAAAATGTGCTGGATGAGGTGATGGAACTGTTTCCCTCTTCATACATACATATTGGCGGCGACGAATGCCCGAAAACAAAATGGAGGGACTGTCCAAAATGCCAGCGGCGCATAAAAGACTTGCAGCTGAAAGATGAACATGCACTACAAAACTATTTTATTACACGGATAGAAAAATACATCAACAGCAAGGGAAAGAATATTATTGGTTGGGATGAAATTCTGGAAGGTGGCCTGGCCCCCAATGCCACGGTTATGAGCTGGCGCGGAGAACAGGGCGGTATAGCTGCTGCGCAACAACGGCACGCCGTTATTATGACACCGGAAAGCCATTTGTATTTTGATTATTACCAGTCGCTGTACCCAACAGAACCGTTGGCAGCCTGTTGCTATACGCCGCTCGACAAAGTATACAGTTATGAACCCGCAGGCGATAATACCAGTTACAACGTTAAACAATATATAAAAGGCATAGAAGCCCAAACCTGGAGCGAATACCTTGGCAGCAACGCACAGGCCGAATATATGATCTTTCCAAGGGCACTGGCAGTAGCAGAGATTGGGTGGACAATGCCGGATTTGCGCAACTATACTTCCTTCGCAAAAAGATTGAGACAACAAATGGGATTGCTTAAAAAATTACAGGTAAATGCCGCAGTGAATTTCGACGGGATACAATTTGCCTCAACCGTAAAAGGAAAAAAACAATTATCTGTTTCATTAACCAGCAACCAGCCGGGGGCAAAAATATTTTATACAACCAATGGCAGCATTCCTTCTGTAAAAAGTAAAAGGTATACAGCAAATATAAAAATCACAAAGACGGGTACACTAAAAGCGGCATTATTTGATGCGAAAAACAGGGCTGCCGGCCCGATCTTTCAACATGTATTTACTGTTCACAAAGCCACGGGTGCGGCCGTTACCTTTTTGCATCCACCGGTTGAAAAATATAACCCTGGTGTATATGCGCTGGTAAACGGTCTCAACGGCAACAATAAATACAACGATGGTCAGTGGACGGGCTGGAGCGGTGATGATGCGGAAGTGGTGATTGATCTGGAAAAAGAAGCTGTTGTACACAGCATCAGTACGCACGTATTAAATTACCACTGGCAAAGAATGTGGGCGCCCACAACGCTGGGGATCTTTCTTTCCCAAGATGGCGTAACCTATACAAAAGTATATACTCAAAATAAATTTCCGGTAAATGGCATCAATACAATAGTGGCAAAATTCGGCGGGCGCAAGGCAAGGTATATAAAGCTGACTGCAAATAATAAGGGAATTATACCGGCAGGCAGTTATGGTGCCGGTGGTAAAGCATTGCTTCTGCTGGATGAAATTATTGCCGAATAAAGCGCTTATTTCCGGCAAAGGATTGTGATATTGAGATCATTATTGAATAAAACTATTTTTCGTATAATTTTAAACCATTTATTTTATCAAACTATTTAAAAAACAATGGAAACTTTAACACCCGATCAGCAGTTCGCACAAACCGGTCTCGTATTACCACCACCACCCGCACCGGTGGGGGTATATAAACCCTGTTTAATTGATGGAAAATACCTCTACCTCTCCGGCCACGGACCCGTTCAAAATGATAAAAGCCTGATCATTGGCCGTATTGGCGAAGCACTGGACATGGAACAGGGCAAACTGGCTGCAAGGCAGGTAGCGCTCACCATGCTCTCTACCATTGTGGCCAACCTGGGTTCGCTCAATAAAGTGAAGCGGGTGATGAAAGTATTGGGTATGGTAAACTGCGTGCCCGATTTTGGGAAACATCCCTATGTCATTAACGGCTGCAGCGAATTGTTTGCGAGCATTTGGGGTGCGGATAACGGCGTGGGTGTAAGAAGCGCTGTTGGTTTTGCATCATTGCCGGATAATATACCCGTCGAAATTGAAGCGCTGTTTGAACTGAATTGATTATTTCTCTGCCAGCTAAAAAATATACCATGTTTATTATAGATGCCCATCTTGATCTTAGTATGAATGCCCTTGAATGGAACCGTGATATAACAAAAACAGTGCAGGACATCCGTGACAGGGAGGCTGGACTAACGGATAAACCTGACCGCGGTAAGGGCACGGTTTCTTTACCGGCGCTCAGGGCCGGTAATATTGGTGTAGTGGTTGCTACACAGATAGCAAGGTATGTGGCGCCCGGCAGCAATCTTTCCGGCTGGCACTCGCCAGAACAGGCATGGGCGCAAACACAGGGACAGCTGGCATATTATAAAGCCATGGAAGCGGCAGGTGAAATGACGCAAATTACCGGTTCAGCCACACTGGAAAGACATATCGCATTATGGAATGATGGCAAACCCAATGACAGAAAACCCATTGGTTATATACTCAGCCTGGAAGGTGCCGATTCGCTTGTCACGGTCGGCCATCTTGAAACAGCTTACCAGTATGGACTACGGGCGGTTGGCCCTGCGCATTATGGTGCCGGCAGGTATGCCAACGGAACCAATGCCACTGGCAGGATGAATGCTAATGGACTGGAGCTGTTAAAAAAAATGGAAGCACTGAATATCATACTGGATGCCACGCATTTGTGCGATGATGCATTCTGGCAGGCCATGGATAATTTTCAAGGCGCTGTTTGGGCCAGTCACAATAATTGCAGGGCATTGGTAAACCACAACCGCCAGTTCAGCGACGACCAAATAAAAACGCTGATCGAAAGAGGGGCTGTTATAGGCGGTGCGCTGGATGCCTGGATGATGGTTCCCGACTGGCAGCGGGGTGTATCTACACCGGAAAATACCCAATGCAACCTGGAAAAACTGGTGGACCATATGGATCATATCTGCCAGCTGGCAGGCAATACCCAACATATTTGTATTGGAACCGATTTAGATGGCGGATACGGAAAGGAACAAAGTCCGTATGATATTGATACCATTGCAGATCTGCAAAAACTAGTTCCGTTGTTTACTGCCCGGGGGTATACCAGGCAATCAATAGAAGAAATCCTTCATGGAAATATTATTCGTTTTCTTAAAAAGGTGTGGAATAATAAATAGTTAATCGGATGTATGAATGAATGAAAACACCGGCACGCGAATCAACTGGTGGCTTTCATGATTTCGGGATTGATTTCTTTTACTTCTACAGACTGCTCCTGTGTTACGGACGCGGCCATTTCTTTTAGTTCCTCTGTCTGCACGCCGGTGTCTGCATAAAGAATAAAGAAAACATATTCATTCAACCCCCGATCTTCACCGGTATTGCCGGTAAGATTGCTGTTGTGAATCAGGATCTCTTTGTTTTCCTGTAACCATTCATTAATGGTATCCTGTAATAAGTCCATTCTTTCTGCACTGAATAATTTTACTTTGTACATAACTATTCATTAAATGAAAGACTCTCTATCCATTCTTTGATCTCCTGTGTTGTTCTACCCATTTTTTTTGACAAACGTTCCAGCAATTCATCTTCCTTTCCTTTTTCATAATAAAGATCATCTTCCGTTAACTTTGTATTGTGTTCCATTAATTTTCCTTTGACTAACATCCATGGCTTTTCCAATAGTAGTTCCATAAAAAATATTTTAATGTTTATTACTACCTGCCGTTACATGGTATATAATGTCAATTTCATGCCATATTGTTACCGGCGAAGGGTGTTTAATGTGGATACTTTTTCCCACAAACAACGATAAAAGGTTATTTTGCAAAAACTTATCTTCAGCCAACCAAAAAGCAGCACTTTATTAATAATCATGAAAAAGGCCTTATTTAATTTACCAGCGCCTGTCTGTCTTTGTTTGTGTTATGTCGCAACAAACACCCAGAAAACCAACACACATAAACTAAACCGCGTTTTCGCGTTATAGCCCCCGCAAAAAACGGCGGGCATCATATAGCATACAGCAAAGCAGCGAAAACCTGGCTCGACAAACTGGCGGCCGACAGCAATTTTACCATTCAGTATATAGAAAATGCCAGCAGTATCAGTGATTCAATGCTGGCGCAATACCAGCTTTTCATACTGCCCGATTACCCGCCCTATGAGCGATTAGCTTTTAGCTGTTAGCTGTTAGGCGTGAGGCGTGAGCCAATAAATTTAATTTTACCTACGCCTTACTCCTACACCTTAAAACTAATAGCTAACAGCTAAAAGCTAAAAGCTTTTCTTCCGCTTCACATACCTGTCTATCATATACATTAATAACATTGCCACCACCATACTGCCGGATACCACAAAACCCAGCCTGTTGTAATGTAATATGGGGCCGGTTTTGCTTTGCACGATCAATAGCCCGGCACTATATGCGCCAATACCTCCGGCTACGGATTGAACTGATGCATTGATGCTCATAAAAGCGCCCCTGTCCTGCGGCTGTGGAATAGCCGTCATCAGAGCCGTTGCAGAAATCATTCGCGATGAAATACCTACAAACAACACAACATTCAATGCAATCAGTTCCCACAGCGGCGTAATACCGAGATTGGTATAAATAAGCACCATTACTATGCTGATAAAAGATCCTATCACAAATAAATTGTATTTGCCAATCTTATCACTTGCTTTGCCCAGCAGCGGACCGGTGATAATTGAAAATGCACCCGATATACCATACAGTATCGGCAGTTGCGCCATGGTAATACCCAGGTTATTGATGCTGAAGGCGCTTCCGAAAGGCATCAGCATATAACCGCCTGTAGCCAGTAAAGTAGTAGCCAGGAAAGCACGCATATAGCTGGTGTGAAAAAGCGTTTTAACCAGGTGTTCTGCCGGGTTACGGTCAGATTTTAACTGCAAATGTTCATTTACCGGTTTCATGTATATAATAATGACAATCCCGGCAATGATACCCGCGCCGGCTATCATCCAGAAAGGTGCATGCCACCCAAAATGATTGGCCAGTACCAGCCCTATGGGCAACCCGAGTATCTGGGCTGCACCAAAAGACATTTGTACAAAGCCCATTACGCGGCCCCTGACTTCCATTTTAAATAAGTCGGTAATGATAGCAAAACTTACAGAACCTACCACACCGCCAAAAATGCCGGTAATGATCCGGGCGGCAAGCAAAAAATGATAAGTGGGCGCAAGGGCACATAAAATGGTTCCGGCCATAAAACCGAAATAGAAAAAAAGTAATAATTTTTTTCGGTCGAATTTATCAGCAAACCCCGCTGCCAGCAAACCGGATATTCCAGCACTGAATGCATAGGCAGATACCACCAGTCCGAACTGCTCCGTGCTGATATGAAATTCGGGTAAGAGGATGGCGCCCAGGGGCGACAATACCATAAAATCCAGCACCAGGGTAAATTGCAGGATAGACAGTACCGCAATAACAAATACCTGGTAAGGACTAAAAACTCTTTCTTTCACCGGGGGCGAAGCTTCTAATGTTGTCATGTTATTGTATTTTAATCAGCCAGTTCTTCGCAATAAAACCCGGCTTCCTGTATTAAATGAACCACTTCATCCAGTTCTATATCACTGGCTTCTATGCGCAATACTTTATCGATATCATTTAGATCGATATTCCAGCGGGAAATACTTTCCTGCCCGTTTAGCACTGGCGCTACGGTTTTCACCTGTTTTTTGCTGCTGATATTTGTTTTTAAAACTAATATTTCCATAAGTCAAAGTTTATTATGAAGGAAAAGGTGTAGGGTAAAGGTGTAGGGTTTAAGGTGTTGAGCAAAGGAAAACATCTATACAACACCGGTATACTACACATCACACAACACATAACACATAACACATAACACATAACACAACACATAACACCCAACACAATCTCACGGAGTCAGCGCCTTTATCACCAGCGCCAGCGTTTCACTCATCACTTTGTCGGTGAGCGTAAATTTTTTTCCGCCGATGCTGGTACCTTCCAGGTGAAATTTTACCAGGTTGTACATGGGTGCAAAGGCAATTGACCAATATACTTCCAGCTGCACTTTTACCAGCTCATTTCTTTTGATGGCATTGCCAACAAAAGCCGACATGGCTTCTTTGAAACTGGTATCAATGGTTGCCAATGCTTTTTCTTGCAGCGGCGAATGACGCAACTGCTCCATAAACTGCATCTGTTTGGGGTTTTTCATGCAAAACCGGGCCCTGTTCATCCATTGCACCCGCAAACCTTCCCGGAATGACATCGCCGGGTCAAAATTTTTCAGCGTAGCGGTCGCCATTTCCGCAAATGCTTCACTCCAGAGCTGCATGATCAAATCTTCCCGGTCTTTATAATAGATATACAGGGTAGCGGGAGATACACTGGCCGCTTTCGCCAGCTTCTGCATGCTAAAACCATCCAATCCCTGCTGTACTATTATTTCCACCGCTTTCTCACGTATGGCCTGTATCTTATTATCGTCGCGCGTTCTCATTTCAAAAACAAATATAAATGAATGTTCGTTTAGTTATGAAATAAACGACCGGAAATTTTTCCACTTTTTTAGACACCCCTTCCATCATTGTTACGTACTGTAATTTAAAAGAATGTGTTTGCCGGTATAGCTGCTTACTGGCAACTGACTTAAATATTGAGTATTCAACCGGTGAAACCAACATTGAATGCTTATTTCTGAGACAAAAAACAGGCAATAACAGCCGGTTCATGATGAAGTAAACCGTTGAACCCAAAATGTAAACGTTTTCATTGAAATTAATTTTGTATTAAGTATAAGTAATCAAAATATTATCTATGTTTATTGCCACATTTAACGGGTTCTACGCCTTTATTTTGCCGCATAAATGCAGATCACTCATATTTTAACCAACTACTAACTACAATGAAAAAGAACCTCCAAATCAGGCTTACGCTGCTGATGGGCTTATTGCTTGCCGTCTGCAGTCTCAGCGCTTCCGGAAAAGGACTATCCGGTAAGCATTTCAGAATTCCCCCAGACCAAACCATTACCGGCCGTATTACAGATGCCGCGTCGGGGAACCCGCTGGCAGGTGCAACGGTTTCTGTAAAAAATACTAAAAGAAATACCACTTCAGATGCAAATGGAAATTTTTCCATTGCTGTGGTGGACGACAAATCAATCCTGGTTATTAGTTTCGTTGGTTATACTGCGCAGCAGGTAGCCATTTCCGGTAAAACTTCTGTTGAAATAAAATTGGACGCCATCGCCTCCGACCTGCAACAGGTAGTGGTAGTGGGTTATGGAACGCAGAACAAGAAAGACATTACGGGCGCCGTAAAATCACTGAAAGTAGAATCTTTTAACCGTGGTATCATTAATTCTCCGGAACAATTGCTGCAGGGTAAAGTAGCAGGCGTAAACGTAACTTCTGCCAGTGGCGAACCCGGTGGTGCACAAGGTATCACCATTCGCGGTCCGGGTGGAGTAAGAACGGGTAATACACCCCTGTTTGTGGTGGATGGTGTGGCGCTGGACAATTCAAGTACCGGCGGTGGCAACCCACTCAATTTCATAAATCCGCAGGATATTGAATCCATCGACGTACTGAAAGATGCTTCTGCCAGTGCCATTTATGGTACAAGGGGCGCCAATGGCGTAATATTAATTACCACTAAAAGAGGTAAAGCTGGTACAAGTGTAATGACCTATTCAGGTAGCCTGGGTGTATCTAACCTGGCAAGAAAAATACCTGTTTTTGCTACCGAAGAATACAAAAAACAGGTAGTGGCTGCTGGTGGCGTCTTAGATAATAAGGGAGGCAGTACTGACTGGCAAAAAGAAATTACCCGTACGGCCATTACCCAAAATCACAATATTACATTAAGCGGTGGCGTTAACAAACTCACCTATTATGCATCTTTCGGTATGCAGAAACAGCAAGGTATCATCAAATTCAATGACTTTAACCGCTACACCGGCCGTTTCAATGTAACGCAGCGTTTCCTGGAAGACAGGCTTACCGTAGAAGCCAACCTGACGGCTACCAGCACCAATGGTACACGTCCTCCTATCCAGGATGTAATTGGCAATGCACTTTCCAACAATCCTACATATCCGGCACGCGATGCCAATGGCAACCCGGCGCAGTACCAGAATATTACCAACCCTTTGCAGTCTTTTACTTTAGACAAAGAGATCACTAAAATCAACCGTGTATTGGGTAATATTACCAGCACGCTGAAGCTGACAAAAGATTTGAACTATAAATTTAATTTTGGTATTGATAATTCAACCGGCACCCGCGATGTACAGGCGCTGCCAAGTTTGATTCCACAACGTGATGGCCGTCTGGACACCTATTACACTACCAACCGCAACATACTGATAGAAAACTACGTGACGTATGCGCATATTTTTGGCGACCATAACATTAATGCGCTGGCGGGCTATTCTTACCAGAAAACATTTCTTCAGGGACGGAATTACAGCATCAATAAATTCCCAATTGGTCCGGTGGAACCACAGTATAATCCAAATTACGGTCAGGAACTGACATTGGTAAATAATGCCCCCGGCGGTTATGCACAAACCAATGAGCTGCAGTCATTTTTTGGCAGGATAAATTACCAGTACAAAAATAAATACCTGGCGACTGTCAACTTTAGAGCGGACGGTTCAACCAGGTTCGGCGGTAACAATAAATATGGTTATTTCCCTTCCTTCTCGCTTGGATGGAAAATAACGGAGGAAGCATTTATGAAGAACTCCATCTTCACTAATCTTAAATTAAGGGCTGGATGGGGACAGACGGGTAACCAGGAAATTCCTAATAAAATTACACAAGCCAGTTATTCATCTGCTGTTTCCGCTGCCAATAGCTATCCGCTTTCTGCTACCGGATCTTATCCCGCAGGTCTTATTTATACCAGGCTTGCCAACCCGGATTTACAATGGGAAGTGAGTACCCAAACTAATGTGGGGCTTGACTTCGGTTTATTTAACGGCCGGTTAAATGGAGCAATTGATGTTTTTAATAAAAAAACCAATAATATTCTGTTATATATTCCAACTGCAGATCCCATCCAACCTACCAGCTATTTTTGGTCAAACCTTAAAGAAATGAATATTAATAACAAGGGTCTTGAAATTGATTTGGAATACCGGAGTGATAAAGACAAGGCTTTTCGTTATTCAATAGGCGGTAACCTTACATTTATCAGCAATAAAGTAACCAACTCGCCCCTTACTATTATTCCATCGGGTTCAGCTTCCGGTTCAGGGCTTACCTCAGCTACAGTTAATGGCTATATCAATAACCAGCCAATCGGTACATTTTATCTCAAAGAATGGACAGGCTTTGATGCCAATGGTATAAGCACTTTCCGGGACGTTGATAAAGATGGTATTGTAACAGATAAAGACAGGATAACCGCTGGTACAGCACTACCAAACAAGCTGTACAGCGTTAATGGTAACGTGGGTTACAAAGCGTTTGACCTGGTAGTTAATTTCAACGGTGTTTCCGGCAACAAAATTTATGATAATACAGCTAACGCCTATTTCTATAAATTGAAAATATCAAAAGGTGTTAATGTAACACCGGATGCAGTTGCTTATTCCAATGAATCAGTAAGCAATTCAGCCCCTGTAAGCACCCGCTATTTAAAGAGTGGTGCTTACTTCCGGTTAAACAACGTGGCCCTGGGTTATAGTTTCAATCCAACTAAACTTGGTTTTGGCCGCTGGGTAACTGCCTTACGGTTATCTGTAACCGCTCAGAATCTTTTCGTCATTACCAAATATAATGGCTACGACCCGGAAGTAAATTCGGACAGGGCAATTGAAAACGCATTGTCGTATGGTATCGATTACCTCAACTATCCCAAAGCCAGGTCATTTATTTTTGGATTAAACGTATCATTTTAAAAACAACGATCATGAAAAAAATATTTTATAAATTTTCTTTTTTACTGGTCTGTATGGCTGCTGCAAGCAGTTGTACCAAACTGAATGAACAGGTACAGGACGAAATATTAACAACAACCAACCTAACAGATAAACAAATTGCTGATGGTTTGATTGCCCCGGTATATGCCCGCCTCCCGGACATCTTCCTGCACACTAATTATTTCACCCTGCAGGAGATCTCTACCGATGAGGCCATACTGCCCTACCGCGGGGGTACAGACTGGGGTGATAATGGCATCTACCTGAACATGCACAAGCATGAAACTATTTCCAGCGACGTGAACGTTCGCAATACCTGGACTTTTATTACCCAGGAAATATCCCGCGCAGTAACGGCCATTACTTCGCTGAAAGATAACAAAGATGCCAGCGCACCGTTGTATTTAGCCGAGGCCAGGGGCATGCGTGCTTATTACAACCTGATGAGTCTTGACCTTTTCGGGATTGCTTTTGTAAAAGAAGACCCAAATGCTTTTTCCAAAATAATCCGGGGCACTGAAGCAGTGGAATATATTAAAAGTGAACTGCTGGCTGTGGAACCAACACTAGACAATACTACCGGCCCCGGCAGGCTCACCAAAGCCGGCGTTTGGGGATTGCTGGCAAGACTTTACCTGAACTCGGCCGTTTACCGCGACCGATATGCTGCCAGCTTTGCATTTGCCACCGGCGATTTGGACAAAGTGATAGAGTACAGCGATAAGATTATCAGTTCTAACCTGTTCACTTTATCACCTGATTATTTTGCCATTTTTGGAAATGCAAATCACGACAATAAAGAATTGATTTTTGCAGTTGACCAGCGTTCAGACCTCAATGGCCACAACCGCATGGCGTATTTCTCCCTGTCTGGTGATCAATATCCCCTGACTGCTTTTCCTGCAGCAAACGGTACCGACGGGCCGGCAATTACGCCAGATTTTTATGCAAGCTGGACGGCTGCCAATGGCGCCACTGACCCTGCTGCCGCCGATCCAAGGTTTTACAAACAAAATATTTCTATCTATACAAACCCCGGTGATTCCTGTGTGACCGATTTTAATATGGACAGGGGTATTCTTCGCGGTCAGCAATATGGGCTTGTACGCGTAGCCGGCGCTTTTGTAAAATGTGCCAATGGCAATTTTAAAGTGGGCAAATTATTCAACCTGTCAAGGAGCAATCCAAACTTGCCGGTAGACTTCACCCTGGCCATTGATTACACCGTTGCGGGCAGTAATTATTCCACTGGCTACAGGGTAGAGAAATATGAGTTCAGTCGTGCATCTGCCAGCGGTAGAAATTTTGGACAGGCCGATATTATAATACTCCGCCTTGCTGATATCTACCTGATGCGCGCAGAAGCAAAATTGAGAAAGAATGATGCAGCTGGCGCATTGACCGATGTAAATACAGTGAGAACGTCGAGAACAGCCTATGCAGTTAAAGGCACAGCGCTTCCCGCCATTACCCTTGATTTATTATTCAGGGAAAGAGGTTTTGAATTGTATTGGGAAATGGTTCGCCGCACAGATATGATCCGCTTTGGGAAATATGAAGGGACATGGACCGAAAAATCAAATACAGATAAAAACAAAAGAGTGTTTCCGATACCGCAGACAGCCATTGACGGGGCTTCCAACCTGCCTGATTTTCTTACACAGAACCAGGGATATTAATTGATTTTCGTAGTAATAGAAAAAGCGATGGCCCTTTTTGGAGGGCCATCGCTTTTTTGTATATATCAACGCCAAAGGCTTTGTGAAATATTTTCGGTAAAGTTCAACCCCTTCAGGGTTGGTGTAAATATAATTTTCATAGCCCCGGGTTGCACCCGGGGCTATGAAAATTAAAGCCCTTCAGGCTTTTTCCGGATTGAACCCGGGCTTGCTGATTAAACTTTCAGGCTTTTTCTGGATTGAATCCTGGCTTTGCAGAATAAAAACTTATCAGACTTTTTCCGGATTGAACACCGGTCTTGCTGATTAAACTTTCAGGCTTTTTCCGGATTGAACCCGGGCTTTCTGATTAAACTTTCAGGCTTTTTCTGGATTGAACACCGGTCTTGCTGATTAAACTTTCAGGCTTTTTCTGGTTTGAACACCGGTCTTGCTGATTAAACTTTCAGGCTTTTTCTGGATTGAATCCTGTCTTTGCAGAATAAAACTTATCAGACTTTTTCCGGATTGAACACCGGGCTTGCTGATTAAACTTTCAGGCTTTTTCCGGATTGAATACTGGTCTTGCAGATTAAAGCCATTCAGGCTTCCCTGATTGCACTATGACCTTGTAAATTAAATACTTTCAGGCTTTTTCCGGATTGCACTCTGGCCTTGCAGATTAAATCCTTTCAGGCTTTTTCCACATTGAAACTGGTCTTGCAGATAAAAACTTGTCATGCTTTTGAATTATTCGTATCATAGACCTCATGTGGCTCTGTGGAAAACGCTGTATCCTTCGTGGTAAAATTAGCCGCAGATTCGCAGATTACATGTTACCACATACCACATACCACAAAACACTTAACACAATTTTTCCTGTGGCAAAAAATTCTACCAAAATGCAGTATACAATGCCGTTAGAATACCTACTATCAGCACAGAACCCACAATAAAAGAGGGAGAGCTGCGGAACATTGTTTTATCCACTTCAATAATACGCTCCGCATTTTTTGTTTTTGGATCTAATAAACTGATGGCTATCATCAGGAATACAAGGAACACAAAAACAATGGTCATCCTGTCGAGGAACGGGTAATCCGGGAAGGCCCCGCTGGTCCAAACAGGCAGGTATTTTAATACAATGGAAAGCGGTATGGTAAGCAGCGCGGCAGATAATGCGGCAGAAGAATTGGTACGCTTCCAGAAAATACCCAGCAGGAAAATAGCCAGCACACCGGGCGATATAAAGCCAACATATTCCTGTATAAACTGGTAGGCCTGGTCTAGTGTACTCAGGGCCGGGGCAATAAGGCTTGCAATGGCCATACTTACAATAACCGCCCACCTGCCCGTGCTGATAAGTTTTTTCTCGCTGGCTTCCTTATTAAAGAATTTCTTGTAAATATCCAGCGTAAATATGGTGGAGATACTGTTGGCTTTACCTGCAAGCGATGCTATTACCGCCGCAACCAACGCTGCAAAGGCGAGACCCTTCATGCCTTCCGGCAGCAAATTGAGCAATGTGGGATATGCATGATCCGGTTTTACAACACCCGCCGCATCTTTGAGCGAGCTGGTAAACATGCCCTGGTTGTATAAAACATATGCGGCAATACCCGGCAACACGGCTATTACCGGTATCAGCAATTTTAAAAAGGCGGCAAACAAAATACCGCTGCGGGCTGTCTTTAAATTAGCGCCTAATGCGCGCTGAATGATGTACTGGTTACAGCCCCAGTAATTAAGGTTGTTAATCCACATACCCCCGATTAATACAGAAATGCCGGGCAGATCTTTGTAATAGGGATTGGATTTATTAAATATCATATGAAAATGCTCGGGCGCTTTTTCTTTCAGCAACAACAAACCTTTAAAGGCATCTTTTCCGAAACCAAAATGCCCGGATACCAGGGTAAGCGCCAGATACGTGGTGGTAAGCCCGCCCAGTATCAGTACAAAGACCTGCACCACATCTGTATAACCGATCACTTTCATACCACCCAGTGTTACGATAATGGAGAAGACAGCAAGCGCCGTAACGCATGCTGAAAATGGAATGGTAGAAACAGAAGATATGGCCAGCGCGCCCAGGTAAATAATGGAAGTAAGGTTTACAAACACATATACAAGCAACCAGAAAATAGCCATTACTGTACTCACCGTATTATTATACCGTTGCTGAAGAAACTGTGGCATGGTATAAATCTTGTTCTTCAGGTATACCGGTAACAGAAAAACAGCTACGATCACCAGGGTAGCGGCTGCCATCCACTCATAGGTAGAAATAGCCAGTCCCAGCGCAAAGCCGGAGCCGGACATTCCAATAAAATGTTCGGCGGAGATATTAGATGCTATCAGCGATGCGCCGATAGCCCACCAGGTAAGCGATCCCTCTGCCAGGAAGAAATCCTTGGCTCCCTGCGGACCCGTTTTTTTTCTTTTATAGATATAATAGCCATACCAGGAAATAAAGACAAAATAAATGGCAAATACGATATAGTCGCCGGGTTTTAATTGATTCATGCAGGCAATCGGGTTGGTTAGTGTTGGTTCAAATATACAATAGTCTCTGTATTAGCAACTTAATGTTTCTAAAGCTAAATAGATTTTACTTCCTTTCACAATTTTGATATATTTATTTATGAAAACGTTTTCACTTCGCCGCCCGCGTTGCAGAAATAAAATGCATGAACTAAAATGGATAAAGTAAACATACAAAGGCTGGCCGATGAATTGAACCTATCAATTGCAACCGTTTCCCGCGCACTCAGAGACAGCTACCAGATAAGGCCCGAAACCCGTAAAAAGGTTTGGGACCTCGCCAGAAAACTCAATTACCAGCCGAATCCTTTTGCATCCGGCCTGCGTGAACAAAAGAGCAAAAACATTGCGGTTATATTTCCCGAACTGGCGAATAACTTTTTTTCGCTGGCCATCAATGGCATTGAAGAGATTGCCCGCCAGAAAGGCTACCAGGTACTGATTTACCTTACGCATGAATCCGCAGAAAGTGAAACCGGGTTTGTAAACGGCCTTGCCAACGGCCGTGTTGACGGTCTTCTCATATCGCTTTCCAGCGAAACAGGCAATTATGATCATATCACCGAATTGAATAAAAGGCTTCCGGTAATTCTGTTCGACCGGGTATTCGAAACCACCGAAATGCTGAATGTAGCCACTGACGACTATGAAAGCAGTTACAATGGTACTCGGCATTTAATTGAAAAAGGCTGCAAACGCATCATGTACATGATGGCATTGAAAAATATTCCGGCCGGAAAAATGCGGTTAAAAGGTTACCAGGATGCGTTGCTGAATGCCGGGTTGCCGGCAGATGATAAATTAATTGTGGACTGTGATAAAGATGAGAAAGAAAATTACCAGCTTATCCGGCAAGCCATCAGCCAGGAACAACCCGATGGCATATTATCTTCCATCGAAAAACTGGGCACGGCCTGTTATTATGCAGTGAATGATCTGAAACTGGCAGTACCGCAGCAAATAAAAATTGTAAGTTTTTCCAACCTGGAAATTGCATCATTGCTCAATCCTTCGCTGACTACCATTACACAACCCGCTTTTGATATTGGAAAAGAAGCGGCGATTATCCTTTTTCAATTGCTCGATAAGAAAAAAATTGCTGCCGAAAGCAAGATAATAAAGTCAGTGCTGATTGAAAGGGAGTCCACCCGAGAAACGTAAACTGAACTGTGTTATGTGTTATGTGGTGTGTGTTGTGTGCGAATACCGGCATTTTTTACTTTTGACTTTTGACTTTTTCCCTTTTCGCAAATACCGGCATTTTTTTTCTTTTGACTTTTGACTTTTTCCCTTTTCGCAAATTCCGGCATTTTTTTACTTTTGATTTTTGACTTTTTCCTTTTGCATTTTACCTTCCGCCTTTCTAAAAAGTACTTCCGTCCCGTACCCTTACTTTTTTCTTACCGGCATTCTTCTTTTCAAAATCGAGTACTTCTTTTGGTTTTGCCTTTGCTTTTACAGCTGAGCTGCTATCGGCCGCTGGCTTCTTTGAGTTTACACCGAGCACGTTATCGGCATTTTGTAATTTACCCAATACCCAGATTTCTGTTTTTGTAATAAAACCCGCGGAAGGATCATAATATTTCCAGGTGCCGTTTTTTATAGACGACCCTTCATTTTTTATGATCACCTTGGTATAATGATCAGGACTGGTCACATCTTCCACATCAATGGTATCATATAATTTATCGGGGTTAAATGCCCGCCAGCTTTCTTCTTTTATGAGGTCGCCATTTATATTGAAATACATACTTGGACCATCCTTAAAACCCCAGTGGTAATTTTCTACCGCAAACTGGTCGCCCTGCAGCGTAAATTTGCGCCAGGTGCCCTCTTTCCGGTCATCAATGAAACTGCCTTCTTCCTCAAATCCCGGCTCTCCCCTTACTTCATCATGACGCACCACCCATTTACCCTGTTTTTTGCCCGTTTTGTCAACCCCGTTTAAAGTATCTCCCCGCACGCCAATGGTATAGTCTTTCAACTGCGCATGCGCCGTTATACCAGCAAATAAGCAAATAAATAAAATCAAACGCATAGAATATAATTTTACCTGTTTTCGGCCGGGCCGCACAAATAACCTGTAATAAACGCTTTCCCGGTTTTTTCATTGCCGGCTGAACCAGCTTTTTGGCGCCTGAAGCCCGGGTTTTGCAAAATTAACACAGTTATTCTTAACCATCCGGATGCCCACCCTGCAACACACTGTTAAAACTGCTTATAACTGGCACAAAACCAAGCCAAATAGGGCCAGGTGCAATTTTTTAACAGGATGAATATCCGGGTCTCGCTGGCACCTTCCTGTTTAATGGCATTTTAATTCACCTCTAAAAACCTGTTACTCACCTATTTTAAGTAAAGACTAAGAGTCTTTAACGCCTGCTTAACCAGACTTATACTGAAATTGCGTCTGTCTTCATTTATACATCTATGACACTAAAATGTTTACTGCTTAAAGACACCCCTGAAAGTAACAGCCAGTTGACTGGCTTCATACAAAAAACAGGCAGCCTAACTTTAGAAGCCACTACTTCCACCATCAGGGAGACAGTGCAATTGATAGATACTGCCACACCGGATATCATTTTTCTCAATGCACTACAATATTCACAAATAAAAAATGATCTCCCGGAGTCCGATAAATCGCCCGTTTTTATTTGTACCTCTTCAGAAAATGAAAACACCAGCAATGGCGCTTATACCAATCTTTCGGTTAATGGCACACCGTTATCGTATGCTGTTTTTTTAGATGCGGTGAACAGGGCCATTATTCAGATACTGGGTGCCCGGTCTGAAAACAATCACCGCGATGAAAAATATTTTTTTATCAAATCGGAATACCGCATCCTGAAAGTAAATTATGCGGATATTATTTTTTGTGAAGGACTCAAAGATTATACACAGGTATATACCAGCAAAAAAAGCAAACCCATTATAACGCTGCAAAACCTGAAAACATTTTCAGAACGGCTGCCGGCAAAAAACTTTATCCGTATACACCGCTCGTATATTGTATCGCTGAACCATATAGACAGCATTACAAAAAAAGAAGTAGAGATTGCCGAAAAGATATTGCCCATAGGCAATAGCTACCGCAATAATTTACTGGATATAATAAAAGTAAACTCCTGAGTTAGAGATTTTGTGATTGCTGATTTTGAGATTTTGAGATTTCATTTTGTCTGTATCTGTTTCTAGTGGCAGTTGAGCGACCACATTCAATAGCAAAATCACCTGTGTTTCGTCCGTTGCCCCGCCTGCACGCTGCGTGAAACAAATACCCGCAAACGCACATCTCAAAATCCCGAAATCCAAAAATCAGCAATCTCTGTGTTGCGTCCGCTGCCCCGCCTGCACGCTGCGTGAAACAAATACCCGCAAACGCACATCTCAAAATCCCGAAATCCAAAAATCAGCAATCCCTGTGTTGCGTCCGTTGCCCCGCCTGCACGCTGCGTGAAACAAATACCCGCAAACGCTCATCTCAAAATCCCAAAATCTCAAAATCAGCAATTCTTAATAACGGATGCGGCTGTCCGCAATTTCTTGTAACGAAATAGCAGGCTTTTGGCCATGCAGAATTTTATCAACTACTTTATTGCCAATTAACAGCGCCTCAGCTTCCGTACCGAATCTTTTGAAAGCAGCAATGGCCGGTATACAATCCTGGTGAATAAATATTTTCTTATCAACCATTACTTCGTATCCCCAGCCACCAGTCATTTTTAGTGCACGCACATCCACGGATAACCAGTCGCTGCCGGGTTGCACTTTCTTTTTCGAAAAACTAAAAGCAGCAGCAATTACCAGCATGGCAACTGCTGCTGCATAAACAGGTATAAATTTTTTAGTCATTGACATCATATGTTGCAGTGGGAAGAAATTCTCTCATATCATCGAAACGGTAGGTACTATTCCTTCCCGTAACCAGGAAACCCCGGTTTTTTACGCTGAACCCAACAGCACCTGTTCTTTCCAGTCCTTCCCAGGGTGTTTTAAGTACCCATACATCTGAGGCAAAATCATATTCCCAGGTGGTCTTCAGTATGCTGCCGTTTTCGCCGGTAGCTACATACGCTTTATCACCCATTACAAACGCCACCGCATTGCTGCGTACAATATTATATGCGTCATCAAATGCATCGGCACTTACATTGGTAATAAAATTTTTCTCTGTCCATTTATCTGTGGCAGGGTCATACATCCAGAAATCATTTACCGTGGTTCCGTTGTTAATACCGGTGGCTACATAACCCTGGTCTTTATATACAAAAGCAACTGCTCCCGAACGTTTTGAGCCACCCAGGCTTACTTTCTGCGTCCAGCTGTCTGCAACGGGGTCATATTGCCAGAAATCCTTCAAATCATTGCCGTCATTGCCAGTGGTAATGTATCCTTTACCGGCAATACCGAAACCTACCGCGTCAATACGGGCAGTTCCGCCAAAATCAGCTTTTTTGGTCCAGGTATTCTGAGCCGGATTGTATTCCCAGGTGTCTTTGAGTTTTACGATACCGTTAAAGCCAGTGGAGATATAACCTCTTGTAGTGGTACTGAAACCAACTGCCGAGCTGCGTGCATCGCCCGGAAATATGGCCCTTTGTATCCAGTAATTATTATCCACGTCATATTTCCACACATCATTCAGACGCACACTTCCATCGTAACCAGTAGCTATATAAGCGGTATCGCCCACCACAAATGAAACCGCTTCACTTCTTGCCACGCCATCAAAATCAGATTTGCGCACCCAGTTACCAACGGTATCTGTGGTGGAAGCAGTTGATTTGGTACATGAATAGAATAAAAACAAAGCACTTCCCGAAAGCAGAACATAAGAAAATACACGCTTCATAGATTATTTTTTTGATTGGCAGTAAAATATTTGCGGTGAAACTAATGGATAAGCTATATCAGCAATCGTTAAAATGTAAAATCAGTATCAATTACCCGATGAACAATCAAAAAAAATATACGAACGTGTTTTTATAGCGAAATGGCGGTTTTACCCGGTAAAAATCCCCGGAAAGATTGGTAGATAAAATAGTTGTATTGACCGGTGAATATGTACTGCTTGTCCATACTAACAAAACCCTAACACTTCATTAGCGAACATTGCTCAAATTCTTTGTGCGATGCGGAATCTCCCTGGTCCATTAACATTTATTGTTTTCCCGGTTATACTTGCTGTTATGATGTTATTGTATGGGTGCCAGAAAACGGCCATACAATACGGTGAGCAATACGTAGACAATGGGGCAACCAATATTATACTGGTAGATTCCATCAGTCCCGTGGTGTCTACCATTTACAAGGATTCAGTCATCACTTCGCAAAGCAATGGCCTTCTGGTGGGTAGTTATACTGACAACTATTTTGGAAAAATAAGCAGCGCTTCTTACCTGCAGCTGGCACCCCCTTCGCTGGAAGACCTGCTTACCAATGCGCAATATGATTCGCTGGCCCTGCTCATGAAATGCAATGGTATTTATTATGGCGATACCACGGTGCCGGTGACCATTTCGGTGAGTCAGCTGCAACAGGAAATAAAATTTGCTGAAAACCAGTCGTATTTCTATAATACCACCAGCTTTCCCGTAAGCAATACGCCACTGGGAACAAAGACCCTGCAATTACGGCCCTTAAACGGAGACAGCGCCAATATAAGACTGGATGATGCCAAAGGCCTGGAGCTCTATGATATGATCAAAACAAAATCCGCAGTACTGAAAGACAATGTTCTCTTTACGGATTATTTAAAAGGTCTGTACGTGGCATCTTCCGGAAACAGCAATGTTTTTGGCATGAAAGACAGTGTGGTGATGCGCCTGTATTACCACCAGACAGATATTACACGTGACAACAAACATTTTGATTTTATTTTTTACAATAAGCCCCTGCAGTTTAATCAAATCACCGCCAACCGTTCGGGCACACCACTCACCGTTCTCTCTACCCAAAACAATGAACTACTGTCAGCCGCTTCGGGTAACACCGGTTACCTGCAGTCTGCCACGGGTATTTACCTGAAAATTGCTTTTCCTACTATCCGCAAGCTGCTGGAACGGTCGGATTTTATAAAGATCATCAAAGCCAATCTTGTTATAAAACCACTGCTCAACAGCTACAATGGTTTTTACCCGCTGCCGCCGGTATTGTATGCCACTGCTACCGATGGCGCTAATGAACCTGGTGCACCCATTACGGCGGCAAGCAGTGGCACAGCCGCTACCGAAACGGGCAATTTATCAATTGATGCAGTGTATGGTACTAATACCAATTATACATATGATGTAACCGGGTATCTGCAGCAGGAAATTACCAACGCCGCCATTAACAAAGACGGGCTGTTGCTTATACCGCCAACAGATACGCGCTTTTCTTCGCTCAACAGGCTGGTGGTGGGCGATGTACAAAACGTAAAAAATAAATTGCAGCTGAATGTTTACTATATATCAGTCAATAAATAAACCTTTCATGAACCGGTTGTATTTTTTCATCTTATTGTTATTGACTTGCAGTGGTGTTTACAGCCAGAACACCAACTCACCCTATTCCATTCTGGGTATCGGAGATATAGAAACCAATTACTACAACCGCACCAGCGGCATGGCCAATACCGGCCTGGCCTATCGCAATGATCGCTACCTGATTAACAATAACCCGGCTTCCTATACAGCGCTTCAACAACAATTTTTTTCTTTTGAACTTTCCGCCAGGGGGCAGTTCATCAATTATAAAGGCAGCCCGCTGGACGGCGTATCGGCCAGCGGTAAAGATTTTGCCATCAAGCGGGTATCGGTAGCCACAAAAATCAATAAATGGTGGGGATCCGCCGGGGGCATCATGCCGTACAGCACAGCCAACTATGCATTCAATTCTTTTAAGAATATACAGGGCACCAATGCCACGGTTCCGGTTGCATATGATGGCAATGGCGGTGTAAACCAGGTTTACTGGAGCAATGCCTTTGAGCCGGTCAAACATTTGTCGGTGGGTGTTACTGCCGCCTATCTTTTTGGCTCGCTCACACAAACGGAGAACCTGGCAACCGATGGACTTGCAACCACGCTAACCACCACGCGACAGGTTTTTTTGAAGAATTTCAATTTTACGTATGGCATGCAGTATTATATTCCGGTTACAAAAAAATGGGACGTAAGTATTGGCGGTATATACTCACCCGGCAGTAGTCTTGCTTCAGACGCTACTGTGGTTGTTGCAGACAATGGGGTGCAGATATCCAGTGTTACGGACAACGAAAAAAGTACCAGTTTCAAGCTTGCCAATGCATCCGGTATTGGTTTTAGCATTACAAAAAATAAAAAATATACGCTGACCGGCGATTATAAATTCCAGGGATGGACGTCTGCAAATTATTCGGGCCTTAATTATTCACTAAAGAACAGCAGCCGCGCTTCACTGGGGTTCGAGATATCCAACAAAAAATCTTATTTCAACAACCTGCTTTTTGAAAGAAATTACCTGCAGGCCGGCGTGTATTATGGCCAGTCTTATCTTGATATTAAAGGGCAGCAGTTAAATGAAATGGGATTTACACTGGGCTATGGCATCAACAGTAAAAAAAACCTGCTGGGCCTCAGCATTGGACTGGATGTAGGCCAGCGCGGCACACAACAGGCGGGACTGATAAAAGAAAACTACATCAATTTTACATTCACAGTTTCGTACCGCGACTTCTGGCGGACCAGGGGAACAAAATATTTTTAAAAAGACAGTAAAGTTTGTTTGAGTCACATCTGCTAAGACATCGCACGTCTTCAATTGATTCAAATCAGGGAAACGGGGAAAGTATTCTTACTTTCCCCCTTATTTTACAAGCCTGCCGCTGCGGCGCCGTATCATTTGCCTGCATTCTCCCCTATCTTTACAGCTAACGATTTATTGAGATGATGAAAATGATTTCCCTCTTATTGCTGCTGGCAGCAGGTCAGACTTGTTTTGCTCAAAAATTAACGACGGCGCAAATAAAAACCAACCTTGAAACAGCGCCCAACCCCATTGCCTATGCCAGGGATGTACTAAAAAAACAATACAAGCTGGATACCGTGATAGTGCTGAACACCACACATTTTTCGGGGCTGGCAGACAGCATTGCCTACCATGCAAAGATTAAAAAAGTGTACGGTCCCTATGATAAAAAATTCCTGGTGCAGGTGTTGGCAAAACTGCCCAATACATTTACGCGCATCAGCCAGGTATTTATAGATACCAGCATTTTTACGCGGCGCGTGGCCGATTCACTTGCCAATAGTATTGTTGATCGTATTAAAAACGGTGTTGCCAGCTTTGAAGACATGGCACAAACCTATAGCATGGGTGGCGAAGGTGCTACAAAAGGAGATTTGGGCTGGATTGCCCGCGGCTCCATTATACCAGAAATTGGAAAAGAAATTGCAAAACGGAAAAAAGGCGATGTTTTCAAAGTGTGGACAAAAGCCGGGGTGCACGTTATAAAAAAAGTATCCGATCCCAAAGAAGACACCGGCTTTGCGCTCATGCTGCGGGTGATGTTGTAGCCTGTTAAAAAGTAAAAAACTTCTTTAGCAACCTGGATTTTATTTTTCTTTCTTCACAGATACCTGTTTACAGGTTTGTGCAATACACAACTCAGGCTATTTATTGACGAACCACTGTACAGCAAGTTCATATCCCTTTAATCCCAGTCCAACAATACTGCCGGCCGCTTTTGCAGATACATGAGACAGTTTACGAAAGTCCTCACGGGCATGTACATTGGAGATATGTACTTCAATCACCGGTGCTTTAATGGCTGCTATGGCATCGCCAATAGCCACGGAAGTATGTGTATAGGCCGCGGGATTTATTACAATTCCATCGGCTTCAAAACCGGCGCGTTGTATTTCATCTACCAGTTCGCCTTCCACATTGCTCTGGTAATAGGAGAATTCTACCTGCGGGTAAGCGGCCTTCAGCGTTTCCAGGAAACTTTCAAATGAGGCATTGCCATAAATACCCGGCTCTCTTTTACCCAGCAGGTTCAGGTTAGGCCCGTTGATGATTGCGATCTTCATAAAACGAATATACTTGAAATAAAAAAGCCGCTGAAATATCAGCGGCCTCCTCTTAATTTTTATGCTTTTTGATGAGTTCCAGGAAATCGTCAAATAAATACCTTGAATCATGCGGACCAGGTGTAGCTTCCGGGTGGTACTGTACAGAAAATGCGGGCTTGTCTTTTAGCCGGATACCTTCTATAGACTGGTCGTTAAGGTTTACATGGGTAATTTCTATATTGGAAGCTTTTTTTACTGCTTCCGGGTCTACTCCAAAACCATGGTTCTGGGTAGTGATCTCGCTTTTACCAGTCACCAGGTTTTTAACCGGGTGATTTAACCCGCGGTGGCCATGGTGCATTTTAAATGTGGGTATATCATTGGCCAGGGCCAGCAATTGGTGCCCCAGGCAAATACCGAACAGCGGTTTTTCTTCTTTTAATATTTCTTTTACGGTGGCAATGGCATAGTCCATGGGCGCAGGGTCTCCGGGGCCATTGGAAATAAAATAGCCATCCGGATTAAATGCTTTTACTTCTGCAAGCGGCGTTTTTGCGGGAAATACTTTTACGTAAGCGCCCCTTTCCACCATGCAGTTCACAATGTTTTTCTTTATGCCGTAGTCCATAACGGCAATGCGCACACTGCTTGCAGCGTCTCCTGCTTCATAGGTAGTGCTGGTAGAAACATGGCTGGCCAGTTCAAGCCCGTCCATGGAAGGCACGGCTGCCAGCAGTTTTTTCAGTTCTTCCACATCTGCAATGGCAGACGAGATGATGCAGTTCATGGCGCCCTGTTTACGTACATGTTCTACCAGTGCGCGTGTATCTACATCTTCTATACAAACAATGTTTTGTTGTTTCAGGTATTCATCCATTGACCCCCTGGCCATTTTACGGCTGAATTGTTCTTCCAGGTTACGGCCAATCAGTCCCTTTATCTTTACGCCTCCCGATTCTACATCGCTGTCTTTTACGCCATAATTGCCCACATGTGCATTATTCATGATCAGTACCTGGCCGTAATAACTGGGGTCGGTAAAAACTTCCTGGTAGCCTGTCATACCGGTGTTAAAACAAATTTCACCGGTTGCAGTACCAATGGTTCCAAATGCTTTTCCGTAATGTACCGTGCCGTCTGCCAGTACCAGTAGCGCGTTTTGTTGTTGGGTTGTAGCCATGCTGATAATAAAAGTTTCGCAAAACTAAGCGATCAGTGGAGAAATGAAGGCATTTTTTTGCACACAAAGCCTGCAGCGCTCACAGAGACAAAAGCAGGGCCTGGTATGCGTGGGCGCAGACAATATGTTCCGCCGGGACATAAAAACCCGTTTGACTTGTTACAAATGTTCGCATGCGAGACCATCGGGGTGCGTTGTGACTAGCACAATGCATAACTACGGCATGCTACGTTTAACGGAATGTATTTTCTACCCACAGTATGTTCCGCTGGAACATGAAAACCCGTTTGACCAGATGTATTATGAGAAACTAATTGCCTATCCACATTATGCTCCAAATGAACATAAAAACCATTTGAATATGATTCAAATGTTCGCATACGGCACCCATCGGGGTGCGTTGTGGGTAGAAAAAACGCCCATTACATTTTTACCGTTCCGCCAGGAACGGGTTGTGCATCTAACCGGCAAAAGGCACAACGCATACCTACGGCACGCCATGTTCAATTGAATGTATTTTTTCTACCCACATTATGTTCCGCTGGAACATGAAAACCCGTTTGACCAGATGTTTTATGCGAAACAAATTTCCTACCCACATTATGCTCCAAATGAACATAAACCATTTGAATATAATTCAAATGTTCGCATACGGCACCCCATCGGGGTGCGTTGTGGGTAGAAAAAACGCCCATTACATTTTTACCGTTCCGCCAGGAACGGGTTGTGCATCTAACCGGCAAAAGGCACAACGCATACCTACGGCACGCCATGTTCAATTGAATGTATTTTTCCTACCCACATTATGTTCCGCTGGAACATGAAAATCCGTTTGAACATACCACAAATATTCGCGTGCGGCACCCCATCGGGGTGCATTGTGGGTAGCTTGTTAGCGTTGTACACAAAAAAAGCGGAACCTTTTGGGGTTCCGCTCTGTATGCATTGAAAGGTGCACCATTATGCTTCTTTTGTACCTTCTTCTTTTTCTTCTGCAGCTGTATCGCCTGCTTTTTTCTTGCTGGCACCACGGCGTGTTCTTTTAGCCGGTTCAGCTTTGGTTTCAATACTTTTTCCGTAGATGGTATTGAAATCAACCAGTTCAATCATAGCGGTTTCTGCGTTATCACCTACACGTTTACCCAGTTTAATGATACGGGTATAACCACCTGGACGGCCGGCTACTTTTTCGCTGATGGTGCTGAACAATTCAGTAACAGCTTCTTTGTCCTGCAGGTAGCTGAATACTATGCGGCGCTGGTGGGTTGTGTTCTGTTTTGCTTTTGTAATCAATGGCTCAACGTATACACGCAAAGCTTTTGCTTTTGCCAGAGTAGTTACAATTTTCTTGTGCTGGATCAGCGCTGCTGCCAGGTTGCTGAGCAGGGCCTTTCTGTGAGAGGCGGTTCTGCTGAGGTTTTTAATTTTGTCTCCGTGACGCATGACGTTTGTTTTTATTCCTTCACACCGTGTCAGGAATTGTGAAGTACTTATTAGTAATTAGTTATTAGCAATTAAAAATTAACAATTACACAATCGTCGCCCAATATTCCGGCAAGCGAATTATTAATTATTAATTCTTAATTCTTAATTATTTTAAAGATCGTCTTTATCCAAACCGAGTTTGCTGAGGTCCATACCAAAATGCAACCCTCTTTCTCCGAGTACCTGCTCAATTTCAGCCAGTGATTTCTGACCGAAGTTGCGGAACTTCATCAGGTCTTCCTGCTCGTATTGAACCAGTTCGCTCAAAGAATTGATTTTGGCTGCTTTTAAGCAGTTGAATGCACGCACAGAAAGATCCAGATCTTCCAGCGGTGTTTTCAATACTTTCCTTAATTGCAGTGTTTGCTCATCTACCAGGTCTTCTTTCTTTTCTTCCTTGTTATCAAAGGTGATGTTCTCATCTGTGATAATCATCAGGTGCTGAATAAGAATGCGCGAAGCCTGTTTAACAGCTTCTTCCGGATGGATGGTACCGTCTGTAGCAACTTCCATGATCAGTTTTTCATAATCGGTGCGCTGCTCAACACGGGTATTTTCAATGGTGTACTTTACGTTCTTGATCGGTGTGTAGATAGAGTCGATAGCAATATAGCCCAGGGGCGCTTCTTTTGCTTTGTTGTCTTCTGCCGGAACATAACCACGGCCTTTGCCAATGGTAAGTTCAATATCCAGTTTGGAAGAAGAATCCATGGTGCAAATCAGCAGTTCGGGGTTCATAATCTGGAAACTCTGGGTGTTTTCCTGGATCATGCCCGCTGTAAATTCTGTTCTGCCTTTAATATGCAGTGTTATCTTTTCATTTGACACATCATGATCAACCGTCTTTTTGAAACGAACCTGCTTCAGGTTAAGGATGATTTCTGTAACATCTTCTGTTACACCCTTAATGGTTGCAAATTCATGTTCTACCCCTTCAATCCTGATACCCACAATCGCATATCCTTCCAGTGAGCTTAATAACACCCTGCGTAAAGCGTTACCAACGGTTACTGCGTAACCAGGCTCTAACGGACGGAACTCAAATTGAGCTTCAAAATCGTTTGCTTTTTGCAATACAATTTTGTCAGGTTTCTGAAAATTTAAAATTGCCATATTTGAAATTTCAAGTTTTTAATTTGTTAACCAGCAGTTGGAATCAATTCAACCCCTAATCTTTGCGCTGTCATTCCTTAAACAGGGAAGTCTTACCAGGCTTCCGGCCGGCCGGAACAAACAGCCTCAATGATTATTTAGAATATAACTCAACAATCAATTGCTCCTTAATGTTCTCCGGAACGCTTTCACGCTCAGGATAAGCAATAAAAGTTCCTTCCAGGTTGGTTTCATTCCAGTCGATCCAGCTAAACTTGGGGTTTTTCCCTTTTACCTGGCTGGTAATACCTGTAAGTCCCTGTGTTTTTTGCTTCAGACCAACTACATCGCCTGCTTTCAACTGAAATGATGGTGTATTTACCACATCTCCGTTTACAGTAATGTGCTTGTGGCTAACCAATTGTCTTGCAGCCGGACGTGAAGGCGCAATACCCAAACGATACACGGTATTGTCAAGACGTGCTTCCAGCAACTTAATCAGGTTTTCACCGGTTACACCTTTGCGGCGAACGGCTTCTTCAAAAGTTTTGCGGAATTGTTTTTCCAGTACGCCATAGGTGTACTTGGCTTTTTGTTTTTCACGCAGCTGCAGGGCGTATTCACCCATGGTTTTGCGCTTGCGTTTTTCTCCATGCTGACCGGGAGGATTGCTGTTTTTATTCAGCCATTTACCATTGCCTAAAATAGGCTCTCCAAAAATGCGGGAAATCTTGGTCTTCGGACCAGTGTAACGTGCCATAATTATTTGTTTGATTTTTTAATGACGGTACACAATCAGTAAAAATCTAAAATTAATTGTGTACCCTGTTAATTAAATACAATGTCTGATGTCTGATGTGATAATGTCTGATTTGTAAAAATCAGACATCAGACATGATAACATCAGCCATTTTTTATACCCTTCTTTTCTTTGGCGGACGGCAGCCGTTGTGCGGTAAAGGAGTTACATCCTTTATCTGAACTATTTCAATTCCTGATTGTGCAAGCGCCCTGATAGCACCTTCACGACCGGAACCAGGTCCCTTTACATAAACGTCAACCCTTTTCAAACCAGCATCCATTGCTGTTTTAGCAGCATCAGAAGAAGCCATCTGGGCAGCATAGGGGGTATTCTTTTTTGAACCCCTGAAACCCATTTTACCGGCAGACGACCAGGAAATGATCTGGCCCTGTTTGTTGGTTAAACTTACAATAAGGTTGTTGAAACTTGCAGAGATGTGCGCATCACCATATGCGTCTACTTTTACAATCCTTTTCTTGGTAGAGGCTTTTACATTGGATGCCTGCTGCGTTGCTTTTGCCATAATCTTAATAGGTAATCTTTTGTTTGTTATATCCGCCGCAAAAAAGCTGCGAACCCAAATCAACCCTCCTCCTGCACCTGGTATCTGTAATTGATCTGGTAATTAATGGTGCTATAAGAGATATTAGTATTTAGTATTGAGTACTTAGACAGCGCGTCTGAGTACTCAGTACTATTTACTAAATACTATTTCTTAGCTACTTTCTTCTTACCGGCAACTGTCTTACGTTTTCCTTTACGTGTGCGGCTGTTGGTACGGGTACGCTGGCCGCGTACGGGCAATCCTTTACGATGGCGCAAACCACGGTAACAGGCAATATCAAGCAAACGCTTGATGCTCATCTGCACTTCCGAACGCAGCTGTCCTTCCACTTTAAACTCATTGGTGATGATATTACGGATAGCCGTCAGCTCATCATCGTTCCACTGGTTTACTTTCTTGTTTACGTCAATACCAGCTTTGCCCAAAATATATTTGGCAGTAGATAAGCCAATTCCGAAGATATAAGTTAACCCTATCTCTCCCCTTTTGGTCTTTGGTAAGTCAACACCGGCAATACGAGCCATATGAAATTTTTAATTTTTAATTTTTAATTGTCAATTGCTTATCCCTGGCGTTGTTTAAAACGGGGATTCTTTTTGTTGATAACATACAGTCTGCCTTTGCGGCGCACAATCTTGCAATCAACACTGCGTTTTTTAATGGATGCCCTTACTTTCATTTTCGTAGCTTTTGGCTGACAGCTTTTAGCTGTTAGCGGTTACTTTATGTTTGTTTTCCTGGCTTACTAATAGCTTAAGAATAGCTTAAGGCTAATAGCTAACAGCTTATTTATACCTGAATATAATCCTGCCCCTGCTCAAATCATACGGACTCATTTCCACACCTACTTTATCACCCGGCAGAATACGTATGTAATTCATTCTCATCTTTCCCGAAATGGTCGCCAAAATTTCATGACCATTTTCCAACTTCACTTTGAACATAGCATTGCTGAGTGCCTCTATAATAACGCCATCCTGTTTAATAAGTGCCTGTTTTGCCATATTTTTTGGGTGTGCAAAGATAGGAGTTCATGCCGGAATAAAGAAAAAAATGGGGAAATTTTCCACATTTTTGTGGAAAACTGCCCCTTACAATGTATTGAGAAGTATTAAAATGACAGCACGGGCCGCCAGCCCACTGCAATCCAGCCAGCTTCCATAATTGAATGGCTTTCCGGGCCATTTTGAGCCTCCTATGCCCCTATGCCGCTAATCTTCGTTCAGCTCTACCTTGGTCATCTGGTAATAATGGTTTTGCAGCTCATGCACCGCCAGCGGATGTGTTATATGACGCCTGTCTTCGCGGTACCACATTTCAAAGTCGGAAAAGCCTTTTTCTTTCGAAACCTGGATACGGAAGGCCCCTTTCATGTACTTGACCGTTCCATTGCTCTCCTGTTTTTCAAATTGAAGCTTTTTTAACTGCCCGTCGTCAAGCAGAATCGGGTGCAGGTGGTCTGGCGTAAACCAGTACTGCTGTACATCGGTTTCCACGCAAACCTCTTTGTCTTCCCGGTTCAGCTCCTTCACAATGCCTTCCCACTGCTTGTCTTCGTAATTGGCCATTATAATATCGCCAGGTTTTAATTCAGAGAATTTTATCATACGGCATTTTTTTATTTACTGAAATTTACGAAAAGCTAGGAGACAAAAAAAAGAAAAAAAGGCCTCTTTTCCCCTAAAAGGAGCGATAAAACCCGCCAATGGTGAAACTGATATGCTTATTTTAAACAGGATTTGCCATCTTTTACTTTCAGCAGCCATATTGCCATTTAGGGGTTAGGTGTTCACTCAGCCCAGCTCATGGTATAACCCGGATTTTCGATCTCCAGGGCAGCCTGCGTTAGCTGCAGCGGGTGAAAGGTATCCACCATTACCGCCAGTTCCTTTGTTTCCTTTGCACCGAGGCTTTTTAACACTGCCCCGGGGTGTGGCCCATGCGGAATGCCGGCTGGGTGAAGCGTGATCATGCCCCTGGTAACATTTTTGCGGCTCATAAAGTCGCCATCCACATAATATATCATCTCATCGCTGTCTATATTACTATGATTATAGGGCGCCGGAACTGCCTGCGGGTGATAATCAAACAGACGGGGCACAAAAGAACAGACCACAAAGTTATTGCCCTCAAAAGTCTGGTGCACCGGTGGTGGCTGGTGTACCCGCCCGGTAATGGGTTCAAAATCATGGATGCTGAAGGCAAATGGGTAGCAGCAACCGTCCCAGCCCACTACATCAAAAGGGTGATGCCCGTAATGAATACCATACAAAACCCCTTTCTTTTTTGTCTTTATTATATAGTCGCCTTTTTCATCGAGGGTTTCCAGTACTGCGGGCACACGTATATCTCTTTCGCAATAGGGCGATTGTTCCAGCAGCTGGCCGTTCTTGCTGGTATACTTCTTTGGATACCGGATTGGACTAAAAGATTCAACTATTAGCAGGCGGTTGCCGCTGTCATTAAAAGCCATCTGGTAAATAGTACCCCGTGGAATAACCAGGTAATCGCCATAAGAAAATGTGAGCGAACCATACATGGTGTGCAGGCTGCCACTCCCCTCGTGTATAAAAATCATTTCATCGGCATCTGCATTCTTATAAAAATATTGCAGCATGCTTTGGCGGGGCGCAGCCAGCACAATATGGCAATCATTGTTGACCAGTACAGGTTTGCGGCTTTCCAAATAATCATCGGCGGGCTGTACGCTAAAACCATCGAAACTCCGGTGCTTCAGCATTTTCTCTTCGGCTATTGCCGGCATCATGTCTACAGGCGCATCGGTCTTGATAATTGCTGTAGGCGGATTATTATGATACAACAAAGAATAATCGTTTGAAAAGCCTTCGGTCGAAAAAAGCTGCTCGGCATACAACGACCCATCTGGTTTTCTAAACTGTGTATGACGTTTGTGCGGAATATTTCCGAGACGGTGATAATGAGGCATGATTGTTAATGTGATGAATGTGAAAAATGTGATCAATGTGAAAATATGAATGCAAAATAAAATTTCGCTGTTAGCGGCTTGCAGACTCAAGGGCCACTACCAGGAAATAATATTTCCACCTGCGTTTATCAATCCAATAGGTAAAATTTCTGTGGAATGGCATACATTCAATCGTTCGTGTAAAGTTAGCACATACCATTTTAAAGCCTGTTTAAAAAATAGCACCATGCAATTGCATACGGCCGGTTTGCTTTTCATACAAAATAAAAAGCTGTTGCTCGCATTCAGCAAAAACAAACAATGTTTTTATTTACCCGGTGGTAAAATAGATGAAAACGAAACAGCCAGCCAGGCGCTGTGCCGCGAAATCGAAGAAGAATTAAATGTTTTCCTTGCAGATGATGACCTGGAATATTATACCCATATTACCGCAAATGCTTTTGGAGAATATGCCGGCGTTGTAATGGAGCAGGAGTGCTTTTTAGTACGCAAAGACATCCACCCCCGGCCCAATGCAGAGATTGGGGAAGTCCGTTTTTTTACACTGACCGAATACCTGCGTGAAGAATGCCAGGCGCCCGGCGCAGTGATCATTCTGCAACAATTAACCGACGCAGGACTGTTAGAATAATATGGAAACCTGCCTGCCGGCAGGCAGGTGTAAAAATGCTTTTACCTGGATTATAGAACGCGGATTTTCATGATTGCCATGATTCCATTACGATTTAGTTTGCTGGGGGGCTTTGTTAGGATGGCCCTCCTGGCGGAGACGGCCTCATGAATAATTCAACAATTAAAATAGGCTAAGATGACACGCATTGGACTGATTTCTGACACGCATGGCTGGCTCGACGAAAATGTTTTCAATCATTTCAAACAGTGCCATGAGATATGGCATGCCGGCGATTTTGGCGATGCCTCCCTGCCAGCGCGCCTGGCTGCTGAAAGCGGGCTGCCGGTAAAAGGGGTCTATGGAAATATTGACGGCAACGATATCAGGACGGTATTTCCCGAGCAACTGGTATTTATGTGCGAAGAAGTAAAAGTTATGATGCGGCATATCGGTGGCGCCCCTCCCCGGTATAACCCCGATACAAAAAAAGAATTGCTGCAGCACCGGCCGCAATTGTTTATCAGTGGTCACTCTCATATTTTAAAAGTGATGTTCGATAACAATATCCAATGCCTGCACATGAACCCCGGCGCAGCAGGTAAACATGGCTGGCACAAAATGCGGACCATCATCCGGTTTGTAATTGATGGCAAAAACATGAAAGACTGCGAAGTGATAGAACTCGGGGCGAGATAGTTTTAAGTTTTAAGTGGTAAGTTTTAAGTTCGGTTGCCGGAGTGGGTAGTGGGTAGTGTCTAGTGGCTAGTGGGCGTTTGCCAGGTATTATGCAAAAGTCAAAATGCAAAATGCAAAAAATGGCGAGGCACCGGTCTGACGTCCACGTCTGACCGACATCTCCGATAAGTTAGAAGCCAAAAGAAGCAGGCGATTGAAATCAAGTACATGGCCAGGGGTAAGTGGTAAGTGGGGAGTGGCAAGTGGGCGTTTGCCAGCTATAATGCAAAATGCAAAAAATGGCGAGGCACCGGTCTGACGTCCGCGTCTGACCGACATCTCCGATATGTTAGCAGTCAAAAGAAACAGGCGATTGAAATCAGGTAAATTAATTAACCAAAAGTCAACCTTATTCAGGCAAGTACATTGTCTGGAATTTGCAGATATTATATTTCTTACCTTACACATTACACCTTACACCTTACACCTTACACCTTACACCTTACACCCTACACCCTACACCCTACACCCTACACCCTATCCCTTACTCCTTCCGCCTTTTCAACCAGCACGCTATTGGCAAAAACCATAAAATCTTCCGGGTGATTTTCTTTTCTGCCTGTGCCAACATTAACGCAGATAAACCTTGACCGCATAATGGCTTTGTTGATTTGCCGGCTTTCATCCTGCATAATCATTTCTACCACTAAATGAGAAGGCCCAAGGTCTATCAAAGACGATTGTATGCTGATTCGTTCGTTGTAAAATGCCGGCCTGGTATACTGTATTTCATGGCTGGATACCACCCAGCCGATTCCCCGTTTTGCGAAATCGCTCAACTTTAACTGGTAGTAATCTGCCAGGTGATCTTCACGGGCGTTCAGAAAATAATCGATATAGCGTGCGTTGTTGAGATGACTGAAGGGATCGCAGTCATTGAACCGGACTGTATAAAAGGATTGCAGTATTTTTTCCATGATGATTAATTTAGCATTGCAAACATAAGGCGTGGAGTATACTCTGCGGTTAACAAATACCTTCAACTTTATTTTATGCTTATCGGAGAACTTTCAAAAAAAACTGGCTTCAGCCGCGATACCATCCGGTACTACGAAAAACTCGGATTGCTGAAAAGTCCCGGCCGGGCAGGGCATTTTAATAACTATAAAAATTATACAGAGGCTGAATTAAAACGTTTGCTCGCCATCCGGCAGATCAAAGACTATGGGTTTACATTAAAGGAAACGCATGGTATGCTGGTTCTTTTTGAAGAAGGTGTGCTGGAACATGAACGGGGAAACCGGTTTATACAACGAAAAATAGACCACATCGAAAACAAGATCAGGGAACTGGAACTGGTAAAAAAACGCCTCGGAGAAATTGTACACCCGCAAATGAAACCAGCCCATTGTCCGCTCAATAAAATCCTGAACGATATGAACAGGTAAAGTCAGAATTTAAATTCAAAAGTAAAAATTCAAAAGTAAAAAAATGCCAGGCCATTTTCTCTTTCATGCCCTTTAACCATTGTCTGAACTAAGATTTATAGGATGGAAGGATTACCAGGATGTTCGCAGCCAGTCCAATAAAATCTTTTTTCATTTGGTTCTGTTTTTCTGTGCGATTAAATCCAATTTAAAATTCAAAATGTAACATTTATAGGATGGAGGGATTACCAGGATATTCGCAGCCAGTCCAATAATATCTTTTTACCATTTGGTCCTGTTTTTTCTGTGCGATGGAAGCAATTTAAAATTCAAAATGTAACATTTAAAATAATCTCTCTCAAGCCTCTAGCCTCCGGGGAATAATGGCCTGCCTACAATCTGCCTGAAGGGCCAGGGCACGGTAGCGAGAATAACCAGCAGCGCAATCGTAAAATACCAGCATGCTTTTCTGAATTTGGTTTCATCGCTCACCGTTTTTTTAGCCATACCATATCCCAATGTTATCAGCGCGATGGCGATGATCATACCGGTAGGATGTTCTACCAGGAAAAAACGATAAAACTTATCTTTCATAATATTTACGCCATCGGGCAATCCCTTGCTAACAATGCCGTATCGTCCGAATAGTAGCTGGTAAAGGCCAATCAGCAGCGTAATATGAGCGGCAATCATGGTGAACAACCAGATTTTTTTATCGCCTGGTGTAAACGGTTTTTTTTGTTTCCAGCCGTTAAAACTTTTTATGATAGAAAATACCAAAAGGATTAAAATAACCCAGCGTAATATATTGTGCAGGTGCACGAGGCCCATTTGCATAGTCTTGTATTTGCAGCAAATCTAAAACCGACACCTGTAAATACGAAATCTTATTCTACCCAGTCTGCAATAAACACATTGGTATCGCGCGTACCGCCATTGTTGCGGTTGCTGCAGAAGATTATTTTTTTACCATCCGGACTAAACATTGGAAAGGCATCGAAGCCTTTGTCGCGGCTGATCTTTTGCAGGTTGCTGCCATCTTCATTGATAGTATACAGATTAAATGGAAAGCCACGTTTGTATTCCTGGTTGGAAGCAAATATGATGCGTTTGCTGTCTGGCATAAATGCCGGCGCCCAGTTGGCTTGTCCAAATGAAGTTACCTGGTGCGGGTTGCTGCCATCGGCATTGGCCACCCAAATTTCCATATTGGTAGGAGCCACCAGGTCTTCCGCTAAAAATGCTTTGTATTCCTGGATGGCTTCTGGTGTTTGGGGCGATGAAGCACGCCAGATCAGTTTTTTGCCATCCGGGCTGAACCAGGCACCGCCATCATAACCCAGGTGGTGCGTGATGCGTTTCACCTGTAAACTGGTGAGGTCCATGGTATACAATTCCAGGTCCCCATCGCGTACAGAGGTAAATACCATGCTTTTCCCATCGGGCGAAATCGTTCCTTCTGCATCATAACCGGGTGTATGTGTGAGTTGCCTGATAATTTTTCCATCGGGGCTTGCCATAAATATATCGAAACTGGCGTACAGGGGCCAGATGTATTTATTGCCATATTTTTTTCTGTCGGGTACCGGCGGACAGGTATCGGCACCCAGGTGTGTGGATGCATAAATTATATTTTTACCGTCTTTTGTAAAAAAGCCGCAGGTGGTCCGGCCTTTGCCGGTACTGACCAGCTGATAGCTGAATTTTTCTCCCGCAGCGGGCAGTTTACCAATAAACATTTGATCGCACGGAAGGCCTTCTGCGGCATTGGTGCGCTGAAATATGATGTATTTGCTGTCGGGGCTGAAATAAGCCTCTGCATTGTCGCCCCCAAATGTAAGCTGCTGTATATTTTTAAAATGATGTTCATCGGGGTATAAAATGGTATCGGCTGCAGGTTTGCTGACCGTAACCAAAGATGGCTTATTGTTAAAAGAGGTTATAATTATCGTGACAAGCATTAAAAAAATGGCAAAAACAGGGGCAATCCTTTTCATGGTGTAACTTTTGAATACGTTAAAGGTATTGCCGGGCACCGGGAATTTTGTAAAAATATTGTCATAAACAAATTATCAAAACGGTTAGTTTTGTTTTATGAAGCATATCCTGTTTTTTATTGTATGTGCTGTTGTTATTGTTTTTTGCAGTTGTGGCAGTAATGCGGTCAATGGTTTCAATGAAGTGCTGGAGCATCCGCCCTATGCAGCTGTGAGCGACAGCATCGAAAAAAATCCGGCAGACGCCAGCCTGTTATTGCGCCGCGCTGAAATGCTTACACAGAACAACAAACACGATATTGCTTATTACGATTATAAAAAAAGCTGGGAACTGCAACAATCAGAATCTACCGCCCTGCTGTTTACATCCAATCTTTTTTTAACCGGTCGCGGCAAGGATGCCATTGAGCTGCTTAAAAAATGCACGAAACGCTACCCCGCCAATACAGAATTTTTACGCCGGCTGGGCGAAGCATATACTCAAAATGCCGATCCGCAGGATGCACTGGCCCTTTATGATGAGCTATTAAAAAAAGACAGCAATAACTTTGAAGCATTGTACGAGAAGGGCATGCTGTATACACAGCTGAAAGATACCATCAAAGCCATTGCTATACTGGAAAAAGCATACTACCGGCAACCCGTACTGCAAAACGGCCTGGCACTGGCCAACCTGTATGCAGAAACAAAAAATGCCAAAGTGATTCTCTTGTGTGATGAGCTGCAAAAAAGAGATACGGCCCGCGATTTTACGGACCCGGTATTTTTAAAGGGCCTCTACTATTCCAATATAAAAGACTATCCAAAAGCCATTGCTTTGTTTGATGAAGCCATTAACCGCGACTGGCGTTTTGTGGAGCCGTATATTGAAAAAGGTATTATTTTATTTGAAGAAAAAAATTATGATGAGGCATTAAAAACATTTCAATTTGCCGCCAATATAGCATATACCAGTTCGGATAATTATTACTGGATGGGAAGGTGCTATGAGGCCATCGGTAAAAAAGACGAGGCCATCGATTACTATTACAAAGCGCTTACATTTGACCGTGACTTTACCGAAGCAAAAGAAGCCATTAAACGGTTGAAGCGGTGATTGGTTGATCAGTTGATCCGTTGATCAGTTGATCAGTACTTTTGCTGTAGCCAGTGATCGGTTGATCAGTTCGTTTGCAGAAAATTGTTTAATTTAGAGACCCAACCAATCAACCAAT
>Ga0307515_10000413_pt1 | contig 103230 bp, 104 predicted proteins | sample 17_EM_MG_FD_194513 | JGI IMG/M metagenome (GOLD analysis project Ga0307515, IMG submission 194513) | Populus trichocarpa ectomycorrhiza microbial communities from riparian zone in the Pacific Northwest, United States - 17_EM | ecosystem: Host-associated > Plants > Roots > Unclassified...
TTTGGCCCATCCAATTGGCCTATCCAATAATGATCGAGTTCCGGATGAGAAATGTTCCATCTCTGTCCTGTCTTGCACAGGAAATCTGCCACCCCAAGACTGCCTCAAACTGAATATCTGGCACCCCAAGACTGTCTGGAACCAAATTGCAGGCACCCCTGGTGTAGGCAATACAGTTGGTTGTGAGCTGATGGGTTTGTGATTAACATATGCCTGGAGCATTGGTTGCAGATGAATTGGGTCTTGGCAAGACTTTTACCTCTATGGCGGTAGCATCGATATGTAAAGTGCTGACTGAGAAGGTCATTGCGGGGTTTCCACTGCCAATTTGGTGGGGGAATACACTGGACAAATGGGTAATTATGTTGCAGAATGACTAACCAGGAATTTTCGGTGAGAAACAAGTGTTGTCTCTATTGCTGAGACTGAATGCAGTGCCCTATTGCCTTACTGAGATTCAGACAACTTGACCTCTCAGGCATCTCATGCTTACTTCTGCCCTTTAACCAATCCTTGTGGTTACAATGCCCAGAGTGGCTGGGACATTCAAGACGGTCATCAACAAGATGACATATGGGACTAATTTCAAACTTGTTGACTTGGTGGAACTGGTAGATGCAAATCTCACCAACTAAGACCTGAATACGAGTCTTGATGAGCCCGAAAGCTGATGGAATCTACACCTTGTTTTGTATGATACCTTAATATCTCTGGCGAAACCATCAAGCAATGGCAAACTGTAACACTGTTCATGCAGTTTGAGGATTGTTGTTCATTCTCACCAGTACAAGATATAAATAATGTGATCAGGTAAATTTTAATAGAAGCGGCAATTTGATCCGGACTTCTAGTCACCGTTATGCCAGTATGGCATCGCATCTTTGATTGGTGTTAGCAGATGATGTGGCTGTTTTCAGGTGTGCCTCAACATCCTGAGAAAGATACACTGATGGAAAAGCATAGCACAGAGGCGCTGTATTCCACTGTGAAGGGTGTGGTGAATGCCATCCAGACTGAAGATGAAGAATTTCAACAGAATGCAGCGCAGCAGATGATACAAATCGCAAAGGATTCAATCATAAGAAGGTGGTCGGAATCGAATCTTACAAATCTATATATAACAATTTGGATACTGGAGAAGAATTCACACCTTGTTGGTCTTGCGTGAACTTTGGATCAGCAAGCAAAACTGACAACTCATGTGGAATGATACACTTCACAGGGTGCTTCAGGAGCATGGAGGGTTCATTGATGGCAGAATGCATATTCTTGGGAAGTGTTAGGAGACACTGAGGATAGCAACGACATGTAAGGACGATGGTACAAGAATTGTCCACTTAATAGCTGCATGGACTCTCTGGGCTTCTGCTGGATGGAAGCGATATTTGTGCAAATACTTATCAATGAACCGGTGCAGCATCCCAACATCAGCAACCACCCTTGTTTCCGTCAGAAACACCCGGGTGTTCCGGACAGCTCTTACGGCGCTAACGCAACCTGGTACCCTCTGACAGAAGATTACACGCTTGTCATCGCCCAGCCAATTGGTCGCGTTGAATACTTACCTCCATTACTTTGCGCCAGAAATGTGGTGACGTATACATGCCATCCGAACGCCACATTTGTTACACTCATTGCAGGGGCTGCAGTTATGCTCTGGCTGTTTAGACAACACCTGGCGATGTTGATGCCTTTCTCCGGCGGGGTGCCACATATTACCTCTCCGCTGTTGCTATATTTCAGATGCCGCACTCTCCCCATATATGTTTAGATTTGAGATTTTGTCACTTAATACAATACAGTCTTCGCTTTGGATACATTGCTTGCCATTGCATTTGCTTTGCCATTATGTTATTTTACAGGTCAGAAATACCCTATCCTATCTTCACACTCTCGGGTACTATGCCCTCAGTCCTCCACATGTTGCGTTGATCCATCATCGGCTTGCGATGATTCTTCCTCCTCATCCGCATCCGCATTGTCACCATCCTTCCCCTCATACCCCTCAACATCACTGGTTCCCAGGTGAAACCTCTCGAGTTCAGTCGCAACCCATCGTCGCCAGCTCACGCTGGGGATGGCATCGCACTCGCCACTGTCATCACCTTCATCTTCATAAAGCCTGCTTCCCCCTGGCATCCCGAAATGAAGATCATCATCCGTACAATTTTGACTATCGGGATGTTTCGGTCAGTGCTTGCGATCACGCGCTCCTCAAGCGCCACTTTGGACGTCAAATGGTCAAGAAGAATAGTATTATCCACACACGCTGCTTCCACGCTGATGACCCCAGCTGGTGGTGGGTTCTCCGCCCGTTGGATATGATGATTGACTGTAGCAAGAGTGTTTTTATACACCCTCTGTTGGTAGCTCTCCGGTCGTGTGTTCCAGGTATTTATCACGAATCTATATGTGTCTTCAATGCCAGCCGAGGTGAAGAACTTGCAACCCGTCGCAGCGCAGCAGGATGCGTTCTTACCACCGTCATTCTTGTATTGAAAGTAGTTGGAGCTATCAGGTCTGTTTGCTTTCAGCTTTAACTTGGAAGCTTTGGGATGAACACCGGTGTTCTTTTGCCACACCAGGAGAGCGTGGCGCAATGCGGTGCAGGTGAACATGATCAGAGGCGAGGGTATATGAACTTCCTTGTCGTCAATCATGTAAATATATAATCCATCAGCATACTTACCATGGTTATTTGCCCAATGATGAAATTTGACGTAGGTGAACCGCGGGATTGCTTCCGCCAGGAAGTACAGTGGCCACTGGCCATTCGTTAGCAGCTTTCGACTGTTTCTCTGTTGCATTTGGACTGCATACACCACCTTCCATGCGCTCTCTTACTGGAAAATGATACTTATTGTCTGCCAGAAGTGAATCAATGAATTCCAAATACTCTGCATCAGATTCAAAGCAGTGGAGCTCATAATGCTCTGCAATGTTATCCCTTGCTGATTGAATAAAATGGTATTGAACCATATCGACATGTGCTCCCACCTGATCCCGGTTTGAGTGTGTAATATCCAACGTGAGCCGTTGCTTCCGCATACCTCTTTCAACATATCCCTTCTGTGTGCCTCATATGCTATGGACCAAATGTTGTTTTGCTGCATAGCGGTGTTCCAGTACTTCACTATTATCCACCAGTGTGAGGTTTCAGCGAAAGCTTTTGCAACTCATCGCGTTGCATAACTTACCATCTCCAGGTCGCTTACACTCATACATGGCAGTCTGTTCCAGATGTAGAGCTCCAGGAGTCAGCCGGTTGCAAATACAAGACCTGTCATGTCTGAGTGACGAAATCGATGGATACTGCAACTGCTGGAGACCATGGATCGAGGTGTAGACACCACCGGCGGTTACAATTGCCACTGCCTCTGTCTCTGATTCGTTTCTGTAGCTTGCGTTGGCAGTGGATGTGTAATGATTGCCCGGGCTGCTGGATTCGGGATGCGGGTAGTCAGCTTTTGAAGCCTGCTGAGAGGAGTGGGAGGGTTAACAATGCTGGATAAGGGGCTGGATGCTACGCAACAGGTTCAGTCTGTCTGTGAGCATCCACTGAGTGCTGGTGGGGTATGACTGGTTGTACCCGGCTTGGTGCTTGGAGTATTGATTGCCTGTCGCTGTGTGGCGGACTGGGTGGAATCCACACGTTGAGTAATTTCTGCAACTCAAGAATTGTTCAGCGAAGGTAAGGGGGTGGAGGTCTGACCTTGGATAGTAGAGGCTATGGCACTGCCTCCTTGAGAGACATCTCTCTTGCCAGCCGGTATCGAAACATGTCTCTTACCAGGGGGAATTGAGAATTCCTTGAAGGCCCACGCTTTTGTTGGTACTGACAATTCGCAAGATTTCGAACACCTCGTACGACCGGAGTCATTTTGATGTTAGGCATTTAGAAAGGCATAGTCCGATTCAGATGGTCGATGTTAAGAATGTAGGAATAATTATGTTCTGGATGAATATCCAATGGCAGGCGACATCAACTTTTATTTGAGCGACCATTGAGGGATTTGACAAGGATGGGAGGCGCAGTTTAGACTGCGCTTCTCTGTAAACCGTGACAATACTCGGGGACCAGATCCCTTGAATATCATTTCATTATTCGGTTAACTGCCATCAGATTAAACTCAGAGTAAACTCAGCATCGATATTCAATGTTACAGCAATGTCTGAAAGTCTATTTCCACCACTTGAAGGATGTTAATGCCTTCTTGGCGCGATTATCATAGTATTGCACGCGTTCTAAGCACAATACTTCGAACCATCGATCGTGTATATCCTCAGCTTCCCAGTGGAAATCCATCCTATGCAGAGCTAAACGCATCGCAAAGAGAACAATGATGTATTTTCTATCCCATCGCATCAGTTGCATGTGCTGTTTCCACCGCTAGGCGTGTTGGTAGCCGTGTTGGATGAAAGAATAGTTGGGACAAGCTGAGAACTACTCAATTTGCTCTGAGATGCGCGAGGTCTGAGTGGAATAAGTGGTATGTGACGCAAAAGCGACACTGGGCATCATAAAATTGCCTCACCACAAGTACCAAATTTAGGCTCGAGGCTTCTCATTCATGAGGTTCCTGGTGGTTGTGCAAAATGAAGACTGGGCTGGTTTGTGTTCATTAACCAATAAAACGCAGGATATGAATCACAATTATCATATCACACAAGTTGAACGAACAAATCACAGGAACCCGAGTATATATATCCCTTCGTTCCGCCATGACTTCCATGCTCTTTTCCTCCTGGATTGAACACACCGCCAGCATGCTGAACAATCTCAACATCACGTCACTTGAACAAAACAACGCCGCTCGATCCAAAACACACCCGATAACCTACACAACTTTGTCTGTTCCCTTAGGCCTTCCTTCCGCTACATTCAACTATATCATAATGCTAACGCCTCAGATATAGATGCATGTTGACCTCGCAGCAATGGCATCAAAAGGCAGCCGTAGAGGACAATGGAAGGCAACTGCTAGAGGAAAAATGCCGCTATCAGTTATATATCAACGCCAGTCGTTGGATCGGGACCATATAATGGGATTGATTTCGGGACACATGCGTGGACTCATTCGGATACAAAATGTTTGCAGTGTCAAGGATGTGAGGCCATGGGACTTCTTTTATGGTATAATCATTCTTGATCCAGTCAGGACTCGCCACTTTTCACACTTCCAGCGGATGTGGCCGCACCGCAGCAGCAGGAGTTCACCATTTCAGGAGTGTTGGGCAGCCTGCTGCTCAGATATAAGGCAAACATTTCACCAAACCCGCAACCAAATGAACAATTGGAGGTGGGACAACCCCCGTGCCTTCAGGGATCAACTCGATTGCATCAATCCACAGACAACCAGCTCGGGGAAGGTTAAATGCACCAGTGAACGTTTCTCTTGGTAGGGTAGTGATAATCCCAGGGCAAAGATGGCGCCGCCATGCTGCTGGAATTACAAGCCAGGAGACTTCCTGCCCGTATGATCACCGAATTGGGATGAGATAATCGACGAGGATAATGATAATGAGAACTAGGCAGATGCCAGAGTGCTGAGCAGTGGAAGGAGCCATCCTGGCGATGGCATTGACAATGATGACAGCGATGGTGAGGAGAAAGCGCAAGGCCATGAGAAAGCGACCGGGAAAGGGAAGTGAACAAACAGTGTGAGGGGGAAAGGAAAGGTAACTGATGACGGGAATGCGACAAGGGAAGGGGAAGGGGAAGGGAAATGGTGAACGGAACGGTATTGTTAAACAAACCCCAGGGGGAGATGATATCTCTCCTTCCATTGCATTGCAGTGGCAGAAGGAAATCTATGAGGCAGAGTGGAAAATGGAGGGGTAACTAGATCGGGTATATGTAGAGCCGGAAGCATCGCCCGGAGTGTCAATTTGCTCAGATGCTGATACCAACTCTACCAAGGAGTCGGATGGCAAATAATACCCAGAACATGATTCTGATTTGGGTATATGCATAGAGAATGATGTGGATGCAACGGACATCGTTGATTTAGACTGCGATGTGGATATGGAAAAGGACTGTGACAATAAAGAGGAGGGAGATAAGGAGGAGGAAGATGAGGAGGAGCAGGATGAGGATGACGAGGAGGATGAGGATGAAGATGATGGCAAAGAACATTCGACCATTGGTCAGGGAGAGATGGTTACTACATCGGCGGACAATGTAGATGCCGTGGTAGACGATCAGCAAATGGTGCATCCTGAGGAAAGCCAGGAGATGCACGAGCATTCCGCGCGGCCAAAACCTCCTGCGCCAGCCCCTCGGCGGCAATCCCCGGATCCTCTCCTACGACCACGAACTCCGGAATCTCATCCCCTCAGTGGGCTGGAGTTGTGGGGCTTGTGACACCGCAAAAACCTCGCCCGGCGGTGCACACTCTGCAAGAAGCTGAGGCAAGCAGAACAACGTCACATGTCGATGAGGATGAGCAGCTGCTCGGCAAATCGGCAGGTGGCTACAGTCTCCCTGATGTCCCTATCCCCAGCATCCCTCTCCCCGGTTTCCCTCTCCCCGAGGCGCGACCGGATAGCTCGGTGGGGAAGGAGTGAACCAGCCATTGCGTTGCAGAGTTGGTAAAAGTTGTTGCGTTCAGGTTACGGTCGGGTTCTTATCTTGTTTGTTTCCTCTGTTCAAATCTATTTCTCTCATGCATTGATTATTACATGCATCACGCAGTTTTTGGATTGCTCAGGCTTTATTTTATTTATGGTTTTTGTATTGGTTGTATTTTATTCATAGTATTATGGGACATCGTGCATGCAACGTTTTTACAACTCCTAGCGTGTAAGAATCCTCCTTGTGATGGTGTTGGGACTCGATGGATCTCTCAAGTTAGCCGGAAGTATCGTGTGCTTGCAGACCAGGCTACTCAGGCCCAGCATCAACTCTCGTCGATTTCTACAGTGTATACCCCACTCCTCGCTTGTCGTCAACAATGCCGGACAAGTCCCCTCGCGATTGCCCCGAATTTCCTTAATGAAAGAAGTTCACCTCAGACAGCTGGCTACATAAACCTATCAAATTACATCATCGTGAACACCTTCAAGTTGCACGCCAAAAGAATTTGAATATTGGCAGCGCACGGCGAAGAGTTGCACCCACTCAGCGTCGTGAATTCAATGCTAACAAAAATTCAGTCGAAGACTTGGACACGTTTCCCTACCTTGAATATGTTGAAAAGATCGCAGCCTCGGAGTCTCAACCACCACCACCTCCTCTGCAGCAGACGGAAACATTCCCCAGCGCCGGCGCTCCGCTTAGCGATTTGATTGCTGAGCCATTGGAACGTGACACTCAGGGTGGGCTTGAGATGAAGCAACAAAACAATCCCTACTATCTGTTTGCAACGCGTGAAGAGTACAAATATATCCAGTGTGGGATCAGGATGAAGGGTACAAAGACGGACTATGGCAACGTGCTGAAGGAACAAAACATCACTCTGCGTTTCCCAAGATTTGAAAACAGGGATGGCGTGCAGAAGCTCGTGGCAAGCTTGCCAGATGATCAGGCTGTCGGGGAGTGGGAATTACCCACTCTTGAGGATAGGAGATGGAATGACAATCACCAACACCCTATCAAATTCTGGAGTCAAGACATCATCAAAAGAATGAGATGGGTGATGCGGCAGATAGCCTAGGCCAAGCATCACATGTATGCCCCTCAGCATTGCTTCAACAGCAATACGCCACCGAAACGCCTCTATACCGAAATGCACACTGCAGACTGGTGGTGGGTGACACAGGTAAGGAGAGATACTCGAGGATAATAACATTCTAATCGACATTGAGTCAATGCTCACAGTGGGGGATTCACCGGTTCCCTTCATCATCATGTCTGACGGAACACACATCTCAAATTTCGCTGGCGACAAGTATGCGTGGCCAGTATATATCACAAATGGCAATCTATAACAAAGATCTGCCAGATACCCTCAACGCACAGCATTATAATGATCGCTCTGCTGCGGATTCCAATCATCAACAGCAATGATCTTCAGAAGCGGCTGGACGAGCAGCGGTAAACAACCCAAGAGGTGCTGAACGAAGTACTCCAGCCAGTACTCCAGCATCCACCATTCAACAAGATCCCAGTGCTGAGGGCGGGTATTACAACGTTCTCTGTGCAGATGGTAACTTCAGGCGTTGCAAACTGGTTTCAGCAGCATGGCTTGCAGATTGCCCTGAGTAGAGCGACCTACATCATCTTGAGCAGCATGTCCGTTTCAGGTGCCAGTGTGCAATGAATGAACATGGGGAACATGTCGATCGTGCCAAGCAACACCCCCGGCGGGATCTCAAACTATATAGAATGCATAGCGATGCCCACACCAAGGCTGCCGATGCCGAACTCTCGTCGGGCCATGTTCACCGAGGTTTCAACATGTTTCGACATATTCCCTATTTCGTGAGCGACCTCCCAAATCCTGACCTCCTCCATACTATGCCGATTAGCATCCTTGACCACCTCCAGATGTGAATTTTCCACTCCATGAAGATGCACAAACGGCTCCACTTGTACAATCCAATCAGGTTATCCGTTCCTGCTTACCACAACCTCACACCAAAAATCCGTCATATGAGGATGTTTCTCAATGGAATGGGAAGGATATGAAGGAAATGAGCTGGTACTTGCTTGGAGTTGTAACCCAGTCTCTATGAGGCAGAAGCCCCGCTCAGCGTTCCATAATGAATCACGCAATTGAGTGCACATAGGCATTATTTGAATTCTTTATGTATGCTGGTTATAAATCTCACGTTGATGCAACATTGAGCAGCATGGAGGATGCCTTGGGTCGTTTTCACACCTTCAAAGACGATTTCTTACTCGGGCGAGCCGGCAATGAGGCTAAGGCCATAGCAAATCCCGTGAGAACGGGACTCATGAAGAAGCAACTGGTAGATCAGGACACAAATGCTGAAACTTGGACGCTGTCCAAGATGCGGCGCGAAATGAACACCTGGCAGGTTTATATCAGCTCCCAGATAGATGTTTCCAAGGAGTAGGATGCTGACTTCAACCTTCCGAAGATTCACTTGATGTCTCATTGGGTCGAACAGATTCGTCCATATGGAGCCTGGCATTAGAAATCTGCTGAGAGAAATGAGCAAGCACATAAAATGAACCTCAAGGACGGTTGGAACGCCTCCAATCACAATCTCAACTACCTGCCGCGAGTAATCCCCTTTCAGTGTAACATCCTCCGCTTCGAAATCAGAGAGCTCAATCTCCAAGCCCTCGCTCAGTGTTGCGAAAACAGTGCTGCCGCCTGCAAAGTCCTCCCTTCCGGTGCTGATCTGGCTGCCCCCCGGAGCTCCCAGTTATATGCAAAGCCCCAATTCATGGGACCTCAAAACCGCTGTGATGGAAATCATCCTGACGCTATGATCGAAGACTTCAGGGCATTACTCGACCATATGCACGACGCAACTCACTGCATGGCACTATACAGCGGGACCTAGGAGTTTATCAAGCATAAGAGTCGTAACAAGACATATATATCGGAGGAGCAACTGCACGCAATGGAGCTCTGTATTTACCATGGTATTAAGGTTCAAGTTGAGGGTTGAGAGGGTGAACGCATATCTCAGATGTGTTGATGCACAGGAAGGCAGCGCTGCCACCGAGGGGATCGACGGAACGACTGGGTGTGGGTAACGCAACGCCCGGGGAGGTGATATGTTGCACTGCATGGGTGTCTCCTGTGGCAACTGCGACGACTATTCAAAATCAATCTCCTAAACAAGGATGGAGCTTTCATTGAGTACTGGTTAACCCTGGCGCTCACCACAATACCTTAGAACTCAGGTAACTTGGATCCTGTCTCAAAATTTGTACAAGTGACAAATGCACCAGCAGCCGTTTCTGTGCAAGTTTTCAGCGTGGGAAACATCATCGGCTGCGCCCACATAATTCCAGTGATAGCTACTAGTAGTAAGACTGGAGACGGACGAAACGAGCGATGGATTGTCAATAGCCACATAGATCTGGCCACTTGGAATGATGTGTATAATTAGTACGGAGAGAATTGGATTTGGGGCACAGGTCGAAGGAACGCTACGAGAGATTTTTGCAGCATCGCCCATCGAATCGCCATCCCCATGCAAGCGCATACCCAATGAACCAATTCTGACGTATCGTCACAGTTGGCCACAATGCCAGCGTGTTGGTTTGGAATAGGAGACCGACAGAGGAAAAAGATGTGGTAAAACAGCGATCGCAGGGCAACATGCGACGCAATGCGTGGTATTGACGCAAGGTGCGGAGTAATCCACCACTGGGGTATCTCTGATGTCTGAGATGGAGCGCGTCCATTCTGACAGAGCCGTTCCGACCAGACGGAAATTTTTATTGCTGATGAAATGCAACCGAGACGAAGCATCATGTGAGGATCTCCTCCTCTACCAACCATGTGAGCCAACTGCTCTCCGGAGTATGTCCCCTCCAGAAGAGGAACCTCTATTCATTCTCTTCCTGGGCATGGTCGTCAATTGAAGTGGTGGCTGACCAAGTACTTCGCGGAATATGTGGATATATCACACTTTTATCGGGACATGGGCAATGATGAATGCCCAGAGATGCAGCACCAATTCCAGCATCCACGACATTCCTTGGTATTGGAATCTACACCTAAATTGCGTGGGATAGGTCCTAATCTTTAAGAAGCAAACCATGTGGTATTATCAAAGCAGTTTTGCATATTCAATAGGCAGCACCTGGTGTTTCCAGAGGTTGTCCGGCTACTGCAAAACAGAGTTCCCCACGATTACTAACTCAATCCTGGTTCTGGTGGCGATACTCTCTGAATGAGTTCTCTCCACCAACACTCAGGAGATGTGCAAATATGGCTCCTGCATGGCTCAATGAGTTAATCAATCATTACAATGTTGATGATGTGATCCATTCAGGAGTGTGGTGAGGACCATATGAAGTGGATGACTGAGTCCGGACACACATTGCAGTCAGATGAATAATTATCATAGATTTTCTGGACAGTGAAATACAGGCATGCCCCTTTACACATCAACCAACCTAACCTTCTCAACTGAAACAATCAATCAAAAAAGGTCATTTGTAAGATACACTCTGCAGTGTAAATAAATTATTTCTCTCTGTGATTTTGATATGAATCAAAGTTTTGATGTAGGAATTGTTCTTTCTTAAATCCGTATTCGTGAGAGTGTGATATCATTGGCATTCTTGTTCATCATTAATGTCTATTATGAGATAAAGGCAATTGATAAGGACATGTTTAGCAATTTTGCGGGCTCACTGGTTGATTTGACAACAGCAGATGTTAAGATACTTGCTGGCACTGATTGCCTGATACAACCTCCGCTGGAAATGTATTTGATGTGATCCGGAATATTGAAAATTAACCCAGCCCATGGCTGCAATTTCCAGTTCCCAGCTCACCTTGTGTCATGCATAATAGGGCATACTCCAGCCGTGACATTTGTGTCAGCCAAGAGCTACAAATCATTCATCAACAGCAAATTTTGAGTTCACAGGAACTCTTTCGCCACTTGTGGATTTCAACCATGATTGAACTCCTTTGAGCCACACTGGTGAATTTTTAATCGATCTTTTGTGTTGTGTGTTGTGTGTTGTCATGTCAGATTGAGCGCTGCATGCTCTCCAATTACATTTGGGTATACAGACAGTCCACATACTATGAAATACCTGTGTCAGAATATAAAACACATCTTGCGTATTCATCCCAAACCCACTGTATTTGTTGGTATGAGCTACCAGTTCAGACACATATCAGATCGGCATCCCAGAGAGTCCGATCATGAGACACTGCTCGGGTACTCATCTTAAAGCTTTCCCTAGTGTGGCTGCGAATCTCCTACCAACTAGCGCAAACTCAGACACCCCTTCGATCTGCAATCCAGTCAAGTACGAAGTTCCTGGATTTGTATGCAGCCAATTTTCACTAGCTGCAACCCATTGTAGCCATATGTTTCCAACCAAGGTATGCCTGAAGGCACCAAATCAGCCACTGAAGAACTTATTCCAAGGTCATTGAGCACTTCATATTTTTGTATGCTTTATTCTCATCATGTTTTCTTGGACTTTGAATAAGTCGAAGTAGTGTATGCAGATTGTTTAGCTACAACGGCGGCTGATTATACTGGGCCACTGCCAGTAGATGAATCTATGCTTGGTAGGTATGGGAAGGCCACTGCAAATATCCCTTGACTGCAATGCTCTGAGTCAACTTGTCCATTGGAGGAAGGTAGCCAACTGCATACTTAACCATAGATGCACAGCCCTGGCCATTTAGTAAAGTCAGTCAACTCAATATTGACAGAGTAGTATACTTTGACCTGCACTTCCCGATGCTGAAATGGTTTCTGAAAGTTCAGGCTCCGTCAACTGAGCTGGAGCTTGAGTGAGAATCGCGAAGGACACATTCTGCTCAGCGACTCTGCAGATGATGACTAGCAACTCCTGCTCACCCCATGAACCGTACTTACTCAAAGAATTCTAAGTTCTGAATGCTTTTAGTCTAGACCTAACTGGATTCTGAGAAAATATATGCTTCAGCCACCAAGACTCAAATCTGAAAATAGATTATGTGACTTGATTTCCATCAAGAGAGTTCAAACAGAGAGAATCTTGAAAGATTGAATTATGAAATATGAAAAGGCAGCTTGAAAGAGTGTAATTAACAGTCGGAGGAAGGCGAATCTGCAATCCCAGACTTTGCATTGCATCGTGTATATACATGTAAACTTTGGTACTTTTCATTTCCCTATCGCTGCATTCAATCATTCCTGTATCTGCTATGAGATGACACCTTACTATTCATTATCCAAAAGTATATCGCTCTCCACTGCAATATTTATTTTAAGCAAACTATGTAGTAGGGAGACACATAATAAATTTGCAATTTAACCCTAAGCAGTTTACTAGATATTAGGTGCAACATCTGAATGTAAGTAAGTATTCATGACCAATTGGTTAGCAATCTTGGCATTGATGAGTGTTCAAATCAATCAGATGACCCCTGAATCATCATCATACCTTACCATACTTTCTCTACACTTTCTATTTCTCCTTTCTCCATTAAGTCCAAATATTGTGGTAGACAGATTCTGCCAACATGGCCCAGGTGAATGCAAGAAAGGGAAGTTTATTCTTATGTTGTTGCCTAAGGAACTTGCAACATATCTGCAGCATTCTAATAAAATTGAATATTGTGAGAATACATATGTCATTCTGGCAGATATACCACCACATATGGAGATTTATGTTTCTCCCATGTCATTAAGAAACTGCGTGTGAACCCTTCTAATGTACAGGTCACGCAACATGTTCCAACATCTATCAAGGTTTGCAGATTCTCGACACTGCAACCATTCTATGCTATGCAGTCACCTTTAATACTCAAACTCACAACCATAATTGGTACTTTACAGGTATCATACAGGGGCACTTGTTCTCATTTAGGTTCTCAGAACTCCATTTGGCGAGCACCAAGAGTTACTTAATATCACAAACCATGTTAATGTTGTGGGTTTTATTCAGTTGGATCAGATTCAATTCTGTTTTTCTTGGCTTTAACCAACCTCCAATGCTGCAATCCATAGAGAGGATTGTTGATAGGAGATAGGAGTGTAAACTGTTCTCTTGGCATTAGAACTTAGGAATCCATCTAGTCTGGTGAACCTGACCCACCCTAAATCACAACAGCAGAGTTCCATACTGGATATATATATCAAGCAGTAAGGCAATCTCTCCGGAACTATTTCAAGGTGTGCCTTAAATTGCTGTCTACTTTGCCTTGTGTATCTTCTTGCACCACTTTTCCTCTTATTCAATTGCATTTAATCATATATATACCACTTATACACTGTCTTCTATGTTCCCCATAAGTCTATCTTTGTTTCAGCAAATGGAACCTATGCTGAACCAGGTGAGAAATCACAATTTATAGACAAACGAAGAGGCACACCTCAAGACAGTGCTCAGACTCACATTTATGAAAACAGCCAATCTTCACTGTCTATCCAATGTTTCACTTCCAATTATCTACCTTCCTACATTGAATTGCAGATGAGTACTATCCTCGATTTCATTAATGACCCTGGATGACAATACCTACGAGGAGATTGACTGTCACCAGAGTCAGGATAGTGGAAAGATCACATTGTTATTCAACATCCAAAATGAAAATATGAATCACCAACCGGAAGTCCTACATCTAGGCAAGATGTGCCAGGACCAGTCATTACAAACTTCAAGGTTTTCACTGCAAATGAAGCAGAGCTGTGGCGATACTGTCATTGCATTCCCTCCACTTTCACATTCCTGAAATCCCAATGGGGCAATGGCACCACCATTGCTCACATGCCACAATTTGACCCTCCACAACAGATTATATGAGTCTGACTGTGCACCACCCACCCTGATGCTCCCCCTGCCCAAGTCTAATGGGGACCAGACAATTCCATAACTGAAGGCCTGTGAAGATCAAAATCTGCACTGATGCCACTGGGCTACATGTGCGGTGGCACAAAGGCTCATGGAAGCAATTGTATTCATGGAGACTCCTTGGCCTATATGAACAGATGAGAAGTATTCAATGGTTGAAGAAGCTTGGAAAGTAGACATTGAAGCTCAAGATCATCAGCGACCATTAGCGGATACTCCTGTAGGTTTACCATCTGTGTGTCAATTGCCTACTGGTCTATCAGTCAAAATCAATACACAAATATGAGAAGCTGAAAGTCTTGGATTCTGTTATCAGCCTATCTATTCAACATACAATATTGACCACACCACAAAAATGACATACTTAATACTGAAGATTTTTACCATTCTAGGACGGTTGGTTGATGAAGTTTGTTGCACTGCAGTTAGTAGTTACCAGTTGAATTTGGGCTTTGCAATGGAGCTTTCAATCTAGGTCGTTACGGAGCTCCTGTTTCATAATCCCGATCTCTCAAAGGCTGTGGAAGATTGCACATCCAGACTCAGCTGAATGGAAGTTCCAAAGTTATTTGACCATTTATTCTTGTTCACCGTGAATAGTTTGGGGCATCGGCTTATTACACCCCTGTTTATTCTGTATGTCACACTGCACACTTCAATGCTGGCAGCTGCTGCATTTGATTGTATGCTGACTGATTATGCCAATTGAAAGAAGGCTACAGTAATGTTTTTTCAGGATGAATATTAAGGTACCATTCACCCATCCCCTATGATACATTTTACTCTAGAAGCTACTGCACTGATCAATTGCACATTAGTGGGGAGCTTCATACCCCTCCCTACTCATTGGCACAATCCTGCCAGAATAGGCACTCGTTGGTCAAGCTCTTCTCTATTGCATTCCAGGTCCAATTCTTTCTCTTTCAGTACTCCTCCAGTGGGAGAGGCACTCATTGGTCAGCACAGATGCTTCTCTATTATATTCGATGATCCATACCCCCCTTTCTGCACTCCTACCCTGGGATAGTTGCTCATTAGTCTGGACTGTTGCTCCACTATTTCATCCTGTGCTCTATACCCCCCTTTTCATGCTCCTCTGCTGGGATAGGTGCATCTTAGTCAGCACAGTCACTTCACTATTTCATTCCATGCACTATACACCCCTCTTTCAGTGTTCCACTGCTGGCATTGGTGCTCCTCACTTCCCTCCAGCACTCCTCCATCACCTTCAGTATACTCCTCTCTACTACACATGCAGTCCACATCTTCGTGCTCCTGTTTTCCTTGGGTAGTTGCTCCCCTAATTCATTCCAAAATAATATCATATTGCCTTTCAAACCACATTTCGATTCACAGCAAAATAACATCTCATTACACCTTGCTCAGATAACCCCGATCTAGCCAAATGTCATTGGCATTCCATTTCACCCACCCGCCAGTTACCAAATATTCACATTACAAGGACTGCGTCCAGTGTCTTTATGCTGTTGATGAATTGTGTGTTGCTACTTTCGTAGACCCTGATGCGATGGGAGATGTACTCTATCACTTTGAAACTACAATCAATTGATATCATTCAATCGATTTGTGGGGTGGTTGTTCTGGTGTAGCTGGTTTTATGATCGAATTCCATACCTTCTTCTTAGGTTCCTAAAAGTTGTGATACATAAAATAGAATGTTGAAGAAGATATCATTAGCTAGTCTAAGAAGTATGATTTAAAAGTGATTATTAACAATATTGCATGTATCATATTCACCATAGATGGTGATTAATTGCTTGTGTACATCCAGAGAGTCTCAGATAACCCTGGCAGTTCTCTGAATGAATTTCTTTCAGAACCCGGATATTTCTCAGAATTTGTTTGGGATCCCAGCTTTGGTTGGATGATACTCCCATTTGCTTCCAAAGGTCTCCCTGGTGCTCCGACAGGTTCCCAAACTTATCAGAATTTCATCCACAGTACTGCTGTACCAGTTATCACATATCCAAGCTACTCTGAAGACCAGCCAGAATACCCTCCTACAGTCTGATTCTCTCCTGATATGGACACTTATAAGTTTACACTATGTTTCTGCTTATACTCTCCTGGAGGCTCCCAGTGACCAAAGTACATTTTGCTGATGCAGTGTCTCTGCTTTTCCATAATTGGTCAACAGCTGAATGAACTTTCCTCATATTCAGACTATCTCCAGGTAGTAGCTCAAGTTTACCAGTATCAAAGTCTACTATCATCATAATCACATGATCATATACTGTCACAATGCAAAAGTCTTGGTGATTCGGTCTGTGCACACCGCATCAAATATATGGGGTTGCAACGCTGCAAGTTCACTACACCTCCCACAATGCCTCCAACTGCCTGGCGGAAGTTGTCTCTGGCAGAGAAGGGGGCAATCATCATTCTCGTTCACTTGAGATACTCTTTTGCAGTGAATAGCCCGATTACAGGGAGACCTTGGTCAACAGTCCACAATTTGATTGCTCGTACTACCGACTGCAAAGCCCTTGAATACAACCCACATTGCGGCAGACTGTGAATTTTGACTCGGGGACAACAGAGATCTATCATGCGAGGAGTCAAGAAAGACAGACAAATCACATGAGCCAAATTGCCCAATATCTCCGCACCAAATGTATCACTGTCAACCTGTGATTGGTACCTGTGCCAGAACCACTATAGGCAGTGGCTATCAATGAAAAGACCAAAGCTTGAGGACAGACATGTATTCCAAAGGCTACAATGGGCACTTGAACCCAAGGATTGGACACATCAGCAGGGGGAAGGAGTTATTTGGAGTGATGAATGCTCAGTGGAAAAGAGTGATTCAGGGTGGCAAATGTAGGTATTTCAACAACCACCTGAAAAGTGGTTCAAAGACAGCATTGCACCAAAATGAAAGGGCAAAGCAGTTTCCTTGATGGTTTGGGGTTCTTTCTGGTGCAGGAACCGTGGAACCTTCTCCCCTCTTATTTTCAAATCAGTCAACAAGGGTGTCTATGTCAAGCTTCTTGAGTACCTTCTTCTTCCAGTCCTTACACGTATCCATGACACCCTAAAGGATCCCATCTTCCAGCAGGACAATGCTCCAGTACACAAAGCAGCTGTGGTTATGGATTTTTTTGAGAAATACAACATCCAGGTGGATGACTGGCCACCCTATTCCCCAGACCTCAACCCCATTGAGCATTTCTGGGTAGAGCTCAAGCTCAGGCTTCATATGAAATACCCTGACATTGGAAACACTCAAGGAGGCCCGCATGAAGTGAAAGCAAGGTTGGCTGTAGTCCTGCCCGAGATCTGGGAGGACATACCAGATGCATACCTTGAGACACTGTGGAAAAGCCTACCCGATGGAGTGGCTGCTGTAATTGATGCAAAGGGATGGTATAGAAGGCACTGAGGATGTAATTTTATTCGTTTTTTTTTCTGCTTACACAGGCATCATTTTAAGTATCTAGACACTGTGAATTTTGGGTTTGAAGACTGTATCATCTTTAGTTGTAGTGTAATATTGATTGTTGTTGCTAGAGAGTGTGTTTGCAAGGGGGCACACAGACCGAATCACCAAGACTTTTGCATAGTGACTGTATCAGGCAATATTAGAGTCTCAGTCTTCTACATTGCTGTTTCCAGATTATCCTTTTCATATTCCCTCAATCACTACCTCCAAAGTACTTTATCTCTACATTTATACCATCTTTATTTTCCAGTAAAGCCAGTAATATTTCAATGTATACCTCCAAGTTTACTCTCTGAGCATCTAAGTGCAACTCTGAGTTCATTCAATTGTCTTCTTTATGTGCTGGTAACACCATATCCGAGTTTACCACCATGTTTGTTTGATCTTGGCTACCAAGTAACCATTGGATAAACACTAACTGTTTCAGAAACACTGATTCTGGAAATGGTCATTTACTACCCTTCAATTCCTCTCACACATTTGCAAATGTTTGCAGTGAGCAGTTGAATACATTTATTTTAATTCAATTACATTCAACTCTGACTCATATGGACTGCCCAAAATTCAGTCAAAATACAATTAACTGTGTGTGAATTTCTGAATGGATGGACTCCTGTTGAGTTCAAATTCAAACTATGAAAATTTGCAAAGAATAGAAAATAGTAACAGAGTTGGTTATATCTGAGAACAATTTATCGGTATTGGATTGTGATTCATCAGAAAAGGAAGATTCCATCCGGGCGAAATGGCTCCGTCAGAGTGGATGCACTCCGTCAGAGCTGTCAGAGACATCCTGGGGGCGGCTTACTCCCGGCCTGCGGTCATTACAACACGTCGCGTTCCGTGCCACCCTCCGAGCGCTGTTTCACTGTTTCTTCTCGCTCTGTCAGTTTCCTATCTTAAATGTTCAGCCTGGCGTTATGGCCAACTGAGACCATACGTCGGAATGGGCTCATTAGGTGCTCGCTTACATCAGGATTGCAATGCGGTGGGTGATGCTGCGAAAACCTCTCCTTGCATTCCTTCTACCTACATGCAAAACGCAATTCTCTCTTTACTAATTATTCACATCATTCCAAGTCACCAGATCTATGTGGCTATTGACAATCCATCGCTCGTTCCGTGCATCTCCTGTCTCACTACTACTAGCTATCTCTAGAATGATGTGTGCACAGCTGACAATTTTACACACAATGAAAACTTGCAAAGCAACAGCTGCCGGTGCTGTTCTCACCTGTACAAATTTCGAGATGGGATCCAAGCTACCCGGGTTTTCAGATATTATGGTGAGTGCCAGTCCTAACCAGTACTCAATGAAAGCTCCATCCTCGTTCAGGTGATGGATTTTGAATAGTCGCTGCGGTTGCCACGGGAGAGACCCATTCAGAGCGCCATAACACCTCCCTAGGCATTGCTATACCCACACCCAGTCATTACGTCGGTCCCATCCATCCCAGCTGTAGCTTCCTGTGCATCGACAAATCTGCGATATGCATTCACCATCTGAACCCTCAACATAAACCTGATTACCATGGTAAATACAGAGCAAGATTGCTTGCAGATGTTCATCCGATAGATATGTCTTGTTATGACTCATATGCTTGATGAGATCCCATGCGCTATTGCATATTATCGCACGGTGCATTGCGTTTTGCGTATTGTCAAGGCATACTCTGAAGTCTTTGTTCATAACGACAGGATGTTTTCCATCACGGCTGTTTCGGGGTAACATAAATTCGGGCTTTGCGTATAACAGGGAGCCCAGGGGGGCAGCCAGATCAGCACCGGTTGGGAGAACTTTGCAGGAGGCAGCACTGTGCTACCGAAGCTGGGCAAGGGCTTGGAGATTGAGCTCTCTGATTTCGAAGCAGAGAATGCGATGCTGAAAGGTGATGACTTGTCCCAGGTAGTTGAGATTGTGATTGGAGGCGCTCCAACAGTCCTTGAGGTTCGTTTGATGTTCTTGACCATGCCTCTCAGCAGGATGCTGTTGCAGGGCTCCGTATCGACAAATCTGGTCAACCCAATGAGTCATCAAATGGATCTTCGGAAGGTTCAAGTCAGCATCTCCCTCCTTAGAAACATCCATCTCGTGGCTGATTAAATCCTGCCAGGCGGTCCTTTCACATCGCTTGTTGGTTGGCGTCCAAGTTCCAGCATTTGTTTCCTCGACAACCTTTCGCTTCTTCACAAGTTCTGTTGTCAGTGCATTGGCCTCGGCCTTTGCCTTTTTCGCAGCCCGCCCGAGTAAGAAAACATCTGGGAGGTGTGAGAACGACGCAAGGTGTCTTCCATGTAGTTCAATGTTGCATCGTCATGAGATTTGTATCGAGCATACATAGAGAATTCTAACAATCCTTGTGTGCCCTGAATTGGGCGATTAAATATGGAACACTGAGCAGGGCTTCTGCCTCGTGGAGTCTGGGTTACAACTCCAAGCAGGTACCAGCTCATTTCCTTCAGCTCCTTCTCATTCCATTGAGAAACTTCCTCATATGACGTATTGTTTTGTGTGAGGTTGTGGTAAGCAGGCATGGATACCCAGATTACATTGTACTTGTCCAGCCATTCGTGCATCTTGATGAAGTGGAAGATCCACTTGTGGAGGTAGTGAAGCATGTCTATCTGCATTGTATGGAGGAGGTCTGGCTTCGGGAGGTCGCTCATGATGCACGGAATATATTACACCATGTTGACTCCCCGGTGAACTTGGCGCAATGAGAGTTTGGCATCAGCACCCTTGGTGTTGGAATCGCTGAGCATTCTATAAAGGTTGTGAACCCACAGGGGGTGTTGCTTGTCAGGAGGGATATGATCTCCAAGTTCGTTCTTTGGACACTCGTGCCAAGAACAGACATGCTGCTGGAGATGATGTAGGTCGCTATATCCAAGGCAATATGCAAGGCATGCTGCTAACCCCAGTGTGCAACGCCTGTAGTTGCCATCTGCACAGAGAACATTGTAATACCCACTCGCTGCACTGGGATTGTGTGTAAAGGTGAGAGGCCAGAGTACCCGCCGGCGTACTTCGTTCAGCACATCTCTGTTTGTTTGCTGGTGCTCAGGCAGCCGCATCTGAGGATTAATCCAGTTCTTGATCGGGATTGGCAGGAGAGCGACCATTCTAATGCTGTGCATTGAGGGCATCTGGCGGATCTTGGAAGATTGATTGCCAATTGTCATTCAAACAGGCCACTCTTTCTTTTTGCCCGCAAAATTCAAGAGATGTGTTCTGTCAGACATGAAGATCAGGGGAAGCATGGTATCCCCCACTCTGAGTGTTGACTTAACCTCGATTAGCACGTCATCATCCCCGTGTATCTCTCCTTACCTTTGTGTCCCGCCACCAGCCCACAGTGTGAATTCCGTATTGTGGCATTTTGGTAGCGTAATGCAGTTGAAGCAACGCTGAGAGGCGCAAATATGATGCTCAGTGTACGCTGGCTGCCGCAACAACCATCCCATGCTTTTGATGATGTCTAGACTCCAGTATTTGATAGGGCGTTGGTGATAGCCATTCCATCTCATATCCTCAACAGTGTGTAGTTCCCACTCCCCAGAGAGCCTGATCATCTGGCATGCTAGCCATGAGCATCTGTACACCATCCCCAGTAGGGAAGCTTGGGCAACGCAGTGCACTGTTTTCTTCCTTCAGCACGTTGTTACAGTACGTCTTCATGCCCATCTTCTTTATCCCACACTGGATATATTTGTACTCATCATGCATTGCAAACAGGTAGTAGAGATTCTTCTGTAGGTTGGTCTCAAGGCTACCCTGAGCGTCGCGCCACCATGGCTCAGCAATGTGATCGCTCAGGGGAGCACAGACGCCGGGGTATGTGTCTATCCTTGGCAGAGGAGGTGGCGGTGGTTGAGACTCCGATTCGGCGATATTTTCAACATGTTAGAGGTACGGATACGCATCCAAGTCTCTAACTGCATCATTGTTAGCCTTCAAATCACAACGCTGAGCGGGTTCAACGCGTCAGGGTGAGCTGCAAATTGTCCGATTCTTCTGGCTTGTAACATGAAGGTGTTCAAGATGGTGTAATTCGATATGTTTAAGTTGACAGCTGTCTCAGGTGAACTTATTTCGGCATCAATAATCAGGGCAATGGAAAGGGGTCTTCTCTTTCATTGTCGACGATACGCGAGGAGTGGAGTCTTCACTGTGGACAGGGACGAAAGGTGGTGCTGGGTCCCAGCTGTCTGGTGTGGGTGCATGCTCACCATACTTTCAGCTAATTTGGGAGAGTTATTGAGCCTCATCACCATCACAAGAAGGTTCCGTACATGCCAGGAGTTGCAAAAACAATGCCTGCGCGATGTCCCATAATACTATGAATATAATCAAAAATAAAGCCTGGGTGATCCAAAAGCCTCGTGACACGTGTAACAATCAATGCCCGACATAAATAGATCAGCACAAAGGAAATGCACAAGCCCACAACCCCTAACCCAAACAAGCCGGAATACAAACAAGCCCTATCCGAACAAAACCCCTCCATGCGTGCCTTAATCAGTGCTTCGGATGAATAGATTCCAGCAAAGGAACCTCAGAAGACAAGAACCTGACCCTAACACAAATGCAACAACAATCGCCTCGGGAATCCGAGGACTAGTTCACTCCTCGCCTACCACGACATCCGAGCGCCCCTCAGCGACAGGGACATTGGGGAGTGGGGAATTAGGGGGAGGGACATCGGGGAGAGGGACATCAGGGACAGGGACATCGGCGAGTCTGTCGCCACATGCTGATTCGCTGAGCAGCTGCAGATCTTTGTTGACATCTGCAGTATTTCCGGCTGCCTCAGCGTCTCGCAGAGTTGGCGCCACTTGGCGAGGTGTTTGCGGCCTCACAATCCCCAAAAACCTCTACCCGCTAACGGGATGAGTATCAGGATGTTGTGGTCGTAGGCCAGCCTCCAGGGTTTGTGGCCGTGGGGCAGGCGGTGGAGGTTGTGGCAGTGAGGTATGCTCGCACATCTGCTTTTAATGCTCAGGTAGCACGAGTGGCTGATCGTCTACCATGGTATCTACATCGTCAGCCGATGTATTCACCGTCTCTCCCTGGCCAAACGTCCGAGTTTTTTTGCCATCATCCTCATCCTCAACCTCATCCTCCTCCTCCTCCTCCTCCTCCTCCTCCACCTCCTCATCCTCCTCCTCCTCCTCCTCCTCCTCATCTTCCTTCCCTTCATCTTCCTCCTCTTCATCATCACAATCCCTTTCCATATCCAGATCGCCATCTAAATGAATGCCGTACAGTGCATCCACATCGTCCTCCATGAACATATCTCCATCAGGATGATGTTCTAAGTGATATTTGCTGTCCAACTCCTCGGTTGAGTCAGTAACATCATCTGAAGAAATTGAGACAGAGGCGATGCTTCCGGCTCCAAATATACCCGGTCTAGTTCCCCATCGATGTCCCATTCCCCTTGCACCCTGTAGCCTTCACTCTGCTCTGTGAGCTGTGTCCCCGTGGTGTGTGTTCAACAACACCTTTCCCTGTCCCGTTCCCCTTCCCCTTCCCCTTCCCCTTGCCATTCTCTGTTGCCTTCCCATTCCCCTTCCCATCCTCAGTCGCCTTCCGTTTCCCCTTCCCATTCTTCATTCCCTTGCTTTTCCCGGATTCTTTCCCACTGCCCAGTGTGTCCTAGTCACCCTGCCCATCGTCATTTTCATTGCAATCGCCAGGATGGCTCCATTCACCGCTCCAGGCACCGGGATCCACCCACTTCTCATCATCATCATTCTCATTCATTATCTGAGCGCAATTCAGTGGTCTATGCACCAGGATGTTGCATAGCACGTACTGCCGGCAGCTGGGCGTCTCAATCTTTCGCCTGGGATCATCACTACTGTACCAGGAGAAACGTTCGCAGGTGCATTTAACCTTCCGCGAGATGGCTATCCCCGGATAGGAGCGATCGACTCGATCCCCAATGGCACAGGGGTTGTCCCACCTCCAATTGTGCATTTGGTTGCAGGATTTTTTAACCATTTGCCCCATATATGAGCCGAAGCCAGCCCACCACTCCCAAACAGGCCAACACCTGCTGCTGCAGTGCGGCCACATCAGCTGCAATTATGAAAAGTGGCGAGTCATGAATGGATCATGAAAGATTATATCATAAGAGAGGTCCCATCCCCTCCCATCCTTGACACCGCAAACATCTTATATCCGAATGGGTCTACAGATGTGTTCTGAGATGAATCCATTCATACGATCCCGATCCATTGACAGGCGTCGATTTATTACCGATATCAGCATCTTGCTTTAGCCCTCGCCTCACCTTTGCCCCTCAGTGCAATCGCTGTGAGTTCAAAATCAACCTACATCCGAGGCGTTAGCACTATGATACAGTTGAATGTAGTGTAATCAAGCCCAGAGGGAACTTACGAAGTTGTGTAGGTTATCGGGTGTGTTTTGGAACGGGAGGCGTTGTTTGCTCAAGTCAAGTGATGTCAAGATATCTCCGGATGCAAGCAGTTTGTTCAATACAGGAGCAAAAGAGACAGGAGTTGTAGGAGGGAAGAAGGGATATATATACTCGAGTTCCTTGACTTCTTGGTTCAACTTTCGAGAGATGGTAATGTTGATTCCTATCCTGTGTTTGTTGGTTAACAAACACATTACAGCCCAGCCATCATCTCGCACAACAACCAAGCACCTCATGAACGAGAAGCCTTGAGACGAAATCTAGTACTCGCGGTGAGGAAAGTTCACAACGCGGGGCGTGGCATTTGCATCATTCACTACATTTTCCGCTCAGACCTCTTGGATCTCGGAGCACACTGAGTAGTTTTCAGGTTGACCCAACTGTGCAACCATCCAACATGGCAACCAACACACCTAGCAGTGGAAGAAGCACAGGCAACTGATGTTGTATGATAGAGAATACGCCATTGTTCCTGTGCGTGATGCATTTAGCTCTGCCAAATGGAGATTGCCACCGGGAAGCTGGAGATATACACAATCGATGGTTTGAAGTATTGTACCAAGAATGAGTGCAATACTATGGTAATCGCGCCAAGAAGGCATAAACACCCTTCAAGCGGTGCAAATAGACCTTCAGACGTTGCTGTAACAGTGAATATCAATGCTGAGTTCATTTTGAGTTCACTTTGATGGCAGTTAGCCCCGTAATTGAGTGCTTTTCGACGGATCTCGTCCCCGAGTATCGTCACGGGCGATAGTAATTCAGAGTCCAGAGCAATCTACACCGCACCTTCCTGTGTTTTCGAATCCCTCTCTTTTCGCTCAAATGGAAGTCTACCTCGTGTGCCGTTGCATATGCATGCCTACAAAATTATTCCTACATTCTTACCGACAAACATCTATATCGGACTATGCCTTCCCTAAGCCCTCATCCTGACACGGCTCCGGTGGTACCAAATGTTCAGAAACAACCAAAGCATAGGCCTTCGGGGAATTCTCAGCTTCCCCCCTTCCAAGAGACGCGTTTTCCCACCTGCTGGTGAGAGGCATTCCTCTCAAGGAGGGAGTTTAGTAGCCTCTACAATCCATGGTCAGAACTGCACCCCCTCACCTTCGCTGAACAATTCTCGCGTTGCAGATATCACTCAACCCATAACTTCCACCCAGTCCAACACACAGTGACGGTCAATGAATACTCCAACTGCTGCACTGGGTACAAGCACACCAGCACCCAGAAGAACTTCACAGACAGACTCAACCTGTCCCTGTGTATCCAGCCCCGCATCCAGCATTGTTAACACTCCCACTCCTCTCAGCGGTCTTGAACACCTGCCTACCCCCATCCCTAATGCAGATGCCCGCGCAATCATTTCGATGCCACTCCAAACGTGAGCTATAGAAAGGAATCAAAGACAGACGCATCAGAAATTGCATCTGCAGGCAGTGTCTACACCTCGATCAGTGGTCTCTGGCAGTCGCAGCATCCATTGATTTGGTGAGATATAACGCCTCTTGTATTTGCAATGGGCAGACTCATGGAGCTCTACATGTGGAACAGATGGCGGCTTATCAGTGCAAGCAACTTGGAGATGGTAGGTTATGCAACGCGAAGCATTGCAAAAGCATTAGCTCAAGCCCCACACTGGCAGATAATAGAGAAGTACTGGAACATCGCTATGCAGCAAAACAACTTTTGATCCATAGCATTTGAGGCATGCACAAAGGAGATCTTGAAAAAGGTATGCTGAAGCAACAGCCCACATTGGATATTACACGCTCAAACCAGTACCAGGTTTGAGCACAAGCCTACAAAGTTAAATCCCATTCTATTCAATCAGCAAGGGACAATATAGCAGAGCATTATGATCTCCACCGCTTTCAATCCAACACAGAGTGTTTGGAATTCATTGATTCCCTTCTGGCAGACAATAAGTAACTTTTTCCTGTAGCAGGGCATGTGGAAGGTGGTGTACGCGGTCCAAATCCAACACAAAGAGTTTTGAAAGCTGCTACCGAATGGCCAGAGCCCACTTTACTTCCTTGCAGAAGCAATCCCAGAGTTGATATACATCAAATTTTATCATCAGGTGAATTACTGCAGTAAGTATGCTGATGCATTTCATGATTCCATGATTGATGACAAGGACGATCATATACCTCCGCCACTGATAATGGTTACCTGCACCGCGTTGCGCTATGATCTCCAGGAGTGGCAAAAGAACAAAGGTGTTCTTCCAAAAGCTTTCAAGTCAGAGCTGAGAGCGGACACACCTGATCGCTCAAACTACTTCAACTACAAGAACGATGGTGGTGAGCACACATCCTGCTCCACTGCAATGGGTCGCATGTTGTTAACCTCACCTGGCCTTGCAGACATGTATACATTCTAGATGAATACCTTTAACACACTACCAGAGAGCTACCAACAGAGGGTGTATAAAGACACTCCTGCTACAGTCAAGAGTCAGATCCAACAGGCGGATGACCCAACGCCTGCCAAGGTCATCAGCATGGAAGCAGCAGATGTTGATAATGCGAATCATCTTGACAATTGGACCTCCAAAGTGGCGCTTGAGGAGCGCGAGATCGGAAGCACTGACTCAATATTCCGATATACAACAATTGTACGGATGACGACCATGATTTTGGGATGCCAGGGTGCAGCCCGGATTACGAAGATGGAGATGACGACATTGACGAGTGAAATGCTATCCCCTCCACCTGTCGGCGAACATGGGCTGCAACTGAACCCGAGTGGTTTGACCTGCGAACCAGCAATGTCGACAGGTATGAGGGCAACGAGGGCGACCATGCAGATGTGGATGAGAAGGATGAAGCATCTCAAGCCGATGATGGATCAATGCAGAATATGGAGGACTGAGGGCATTATACTAGAGACTGAGGGCATAGTACTAGAAACTGTAAAGATTGGAGAGTATATTTCAGACCAGTAATATACGATAATGGCGAAGCAAATGCAATGGAAAGTGATGTATCCCACGCACAGACTGTATTATAATAATTGACAACCTCTCTAAGTTGTAGATATATATGGGGAAAGTGCGGCATCTGATGAATCGCAAGAGCGGAGAGGTAAAATGAGCCACTCGGCCGGAGATAGGCATAAACGGTCATAGGCGTTGGGTAACCGGCTACAGTGTAACTGGAGCACCAGCGAAGAGTGTAACACACGTGTCGTTCTGATGGTACATATACATTACCACATTGCAGACGCAAAGTAAAGGAAGCGTGACACCGAGGCAGTGAGCATCCACTGTGTAATATATAACGCGACGCCTCGCATGATAAAGAGAAATGGTATAATTGACAGCACAGGGTCTGTATGCAATGCGACCTGTTGCCTGTGCAACGGGTTGGGTGTGATTCTCTGTCACACAGTATGAGGTTCCGTCAGAGCAGTCAGAGCCATCAGGAACACCAGGGTGTTCCTGTTGGAAACTAGATTGGTTGCAGAGGTTAACATTGCAGATCATTATGCCACAAAAATAGATTATGACCAGGTAAGCCAAATGCTTATTACATTATATACTATTACATATGGCTAGATATACTGCATATAGAACTTAGAATAGAGTTTGAAATAGTTTGGAATAACCTAACAGTTAACAAAACCATCATGTAGATACCACATCTATTAGATGATATAATCTGCAAAAGATGAGAGTTATTGATTATATTGATGACCTTGTACAAACAACTTAACAATACCCTTATAGTAGCAGAGAGGGTGGCCCCAGCTGCTTCACCCCTACAATCCAATAACTAATAGCAGATATACTCTAACTGATGCAAATTCAATAGGAAAAAAAATATAAGCTGAAGAACTTTCCAGTTCAATTCTGTATTTTTCACATTGTAAGTATTGCTATAATATCAATTTTCATTGGTTTTCTACCATTGTATTTATATAAATTCTAAGTTATAAAGCTGAAAATGAAATACAGTAGATAATTTCCCAGACTATTTTCTTTACATTTCCATGTAGGTATTTTAGTGCAAACACCCGGAGAGGGTAATCGTGCATAAAATCTGAAAACTTCGATATACAGAATCGGACCCCCTGTGGATTATCCTGAATAAAAGTCGTTATATAAATTCAGAGCAAGCTAGTCGTCTTCGCAGAGCATTAAGCAGAGTGTTATACATCTCGAGTAAATTAGAACATCCTCCAGCTAATGAAAGAGAACGCACAATGTACACACTTGCAATATCTGCGTTCAAGTTCGACTCCATGTTGCCTCTCTCCATTGCTGTTTCCTCAACTCTCGCTCCACAATGACTGTCGTAACCTCCTTCAGATCCGTTCCAACTCTCCAAGAAAGTAACTTGACATTCCTCAGCTCCAGTTTTTCCTTGGCTACTTGCCATCGCCGCATCCAAGCTAACTCCTGCTTTGTGAAGGGCGGTACATAAGCTGCCATATCGATTGTCATACTGGTAGAAGCATCCTTCAGTAGAAGACTCGGGGGTTCTGCTTTCCTGCAATTGTTCACCATTGGGACTGGAGCAACCATCCCTGGAGGAGGTCGCGAGAGTGAGGCAGATTGGTGACAGTCACACTTGCTTGTTTTGTTACGACATGGTAGACGTGGTGGTTGGGATTCTGGAAATGTCCGATTAAGATCGTCATACATTGATTCCACAGTTTGCCGTAAACTTGCAGGTTTCGGTGGGACCGGAGGGCCTCGTAGACCGCGGGGCATCCTAGGGCGTGCAGGCGGGTTTGTAGAGACATTGTTGCTGAAACTAGACTGCGAAACCGGCTGGGGTAGATGGATTGGTGCTTGTTTGTCAATGGCATAGCTCATCCTTGGGTCTCGTCTCATTGAATTCTCTTGCAGTGATAACTCTTCACTGCATGTTCCATACATTGTAAGTTCAGATAAATTGAATGGAGGATAACCTTTCGTGGTTATATCTCTAATGCACACAGCCAAAACCTTATCTGGCCATCGCTCTGCCATTTCAGTGTAAATTTCAAGGTCGGCCTCCCCAGAATCACCAATGAACAGCCATTTTCGGTGTGGAAAGTCTTGCATGACCCGTTCAATTGTCCCTCTCTTGCGTTCCGCAGCTGGTTCTAGTATACCTTGTAGCATACCATGGTAGTGCTTAAGATCAAATGAGCCCACAGGGAGACCGATCTCGCTGAAGAAGGATCTCAAGACGGGGTATAACTGCCAAGGAGAATTCGATATATAATGCAACGAACAGTCGTAAGGAGGTCCTGCGAGTGTCTGGTACCATTCAGCTACACCTTCAATGATGAAATCCTTCATTGGTGCCGTGAAAGTAGCTTTAGCCATCTCACGAGCTCCCAGCATGATACCTGAGTTCTTTACTGTGTCGTCTATATCAGATACAATGGAAACACCATTGTACCGGCGGATTTCGATCTCCTGAGTTGCAGAGAGCGTTTCTGACGCCATCACACGAAGATGCGTGGGAATAAATGACAAATCAGCTCGACAGGTGAAATGACCATTCTCAGAGGTATATAAAGTGCGTGATTGGGCCTGAGTGTCGTTGTTCAAGTCGTAAAAGAAAACGGTGACTGGCTGGTTTTTGACCGGTGTATGAGTGAATGGTCCGATTCGTTGTTCAAACGCGTCGTTAGCGGCCTGAAGTTCGGCTGCGGTCATCGCAGACGGAGGCGTCTGTGAGGGACCAGGCAGCCATGCAAATCTCCCCGCCAACGTACTAGCACCATTACCATCGTCAAGGGTAGCATCCACGAGAAACTGCGATCGTTCCGAGCGGTCAAAGGCAGATGTAATGGCATCAGCTTCTTCGTCGCTAGATCCTCCATTCCCACCAACAGAATGGACATGCACTTGATTCGATAGTCCACACAGCCATCTCAACAGACCAATTTGCCATCTAGTCTTCCGGCCATGCACACCAGCATGTGGTGTAAACATCCAGCCACGGACATCCACCTGACACACAGTACCGCTATCATTGCCGTTGTTGTCTCTATCGTGACTCGCCATTCCATCATCAAGGTTATCCCGAGCCATACTCCGTCGAGGAACCTCACGTGCGTAGCTAGGAAAAAGCCAAAGCTGGTGATCATTGTTGATGGTCCCCATTTCATGTAACGCTGCAGACCGATTCGTTGATCCCAAGTAATAATTGCTTGCAACCTGCAATAACTTTCTCCGCCTGGTGCCTTGTCCTAGCAGGGCACTATCCGTCTGACTTGACGTTGTACCATAGTATTGTGTAGCGGCGCGTACATACCTCCCCCATCCACTTGTATTTGCGTCTCCATCTCGACCACCACCTGTAGCCATTTCCTCGAAACTTCGGTAGCAACGGGCTATAGTAGGCAAAGACGAAGCGTACCTCACTTCTCCTATCCTTGCAAGCAGATTTTCTTTGACGAAGCTGCAAGAACGATGGAAAGCTAATTCACATACGCAATATATAAGAAGCTATAAAGCAACGATCAGAGGAAAACGAGCGTGAAACAGGCAACGAAAGCTTCGGGGTCCAGTAATGCAGCTGTCGTAGTTAGTCCAGATCGAGGTTTCTTCTGTGGAGTCCGGTACATCCCGTCCGATTCGTCCCGTGAGCACCCATTTGATCTAATTCTTAGCCATTAGTCAGATTGTGTGCGATCCGATTTTCCAAGTACCTAGCAAAGTCAAACTGTGACTCAGGCCAGAGTTAACGGTAATTACAAGCATAGATACTTGCCAATACAAGTCATTTGGCTATAGACACAGATGTTTAGAATTTCCAGATATTTGAAAACTTATATAATACAATTTGTAATACAGCTATCAAAAAACTCAAAATTCTAACCTGAAAATTAATTGACTACAAATATCTAATATGATATTAAAATTGGGTAAAGATATATACAAATTACAAAATTGATTAGCAAAGTCGTATTATATAGCTGTAGATATTGTTATAAAAGTATAACAAATCATATCATATATATATAATAATGAGTAGTTTATAAATTTAGTTATCATCTATCAATACTGTAATCTAGTATGAAATTCAATTATTGTAAATTATATAAAGTGTATTATTAATGTAATACAGAAGAAGAAAAGTAGATATTAATATGTATTTCAAAATAACTTAATTTCAATTGTTAAGAGCTTAACATCAAATATAAAATATTATACTCAGATTAAATATATGAATAAATATATTCCAAGAAAGTATAACAATTTTTATATATAGTAGATGGATTCTGAAATTCTCTACTCCTAAGGATTCTCTTCCAATGCAGGACAAGTACTTATGGGAATTGCATAACAAATATATTGAAATCACTGCATCGCTGTCAATGCATAACATCTATTTGGGCAATCTATCAGTGAGCCAGTTATGTGATCTTTAGCAGGATTACACTTGAGTCACCTGTTGATTGATCAGCGTCAGTGCATGTAGCTGCTAGCAGATTCAAATAGGATGAGAAAATTTTACCCACATTACTGGAATGTTAAGATAAGGATATCTGCAGAGCACATATTTATCAACTGCACCTACTATACCTGACTAAGCAGATCCACACACAGTTATGTTGTAATTAGGGAGAATTACATATACAGCAAAAGATATACACTATAGACATAAGTAGAATCTCTCAACCTAGTCTCCTCAGAAGTGGGATCATCACATGACACTGTCAGGTAGTTACATAGTCCACAGCTAAATGTACTGTAACTTAGAGTTTAAAGGCATTGACTGAGGATAAGGTGTATAAAGTGAATCTAGTTATTGAGTTGAGCTAGTATGCATCACAATATCACAATCTACAATAGCAGAGTCTTAGTTGTTTGCTGATTAATATCTGTCATGTGATTGCAAATGAATCCACTTACAGATGAGGCATTAATACAATGACAATAGTGCACAGTTAGACAATATGTCGGCAGATGATCCAACTATAGAACAAACAAAATGTGAATTGTCTAAGTTGAGGTTATGAAGTGCCATTTGTGTGTGTTTGTTATCTTGCAGAGGATGGCCCTAGTCAGAAGCATAATGCTTTGAAACTACTCATGCCTGAATATGCTAACCTAAGAGATTTGTAGTTATGTTGATTACATATTTGTGGAAATAGCAAGTAACTTTTGCAATAAGCTATCAGAAAATTATGATATTACAGTGACAATATCTTCAGGACTTTCAGCTTCTGGACTTAACTATAAAGGACTCACATTGTTCCAGCAACAAAAAGAATCATTCTTCAGCAGGAATCCACAGTCAGATATTAGCTGTGAAGAACTCATTCAAATATTATTAAGACTTCTATTGCAAATTGCAAACATATCTTTGATACCTATTGATTATTACGGCGTGTTCATCAAAAGAAAATACCTTGTACCGTTACGCATCGATGGAGAATTCTGAAATCAGCACATGATTACCTCATCTTCAATTATGAGTTGCAATATATTTATTACAAGCAAAGCTGACAATTTTCCAACATCTATCAGATACTACATTATGCACAGATTACTGAGGTGAAATACAACCATTACAGCTACTTCAGGATGAGGCTTCTCCCTACCAAGGTTTTCCAAAAAGAGGTTATGGACTGTGATTGTTGAGTTGACAAGTATTGCTTTTAGTTTGCTCCTGCAAATGTTTTCAAGTGGTTGTGTTCTGAAAAGAACAAGGGAAAATGAGAAGATAGGTTTTGAATAGGCAGCTGTACTGAAATCAATCAATATTGTATTACTTATTGAGATTTAGTACTTCCATAATATTTACTGTTAGGGGTTCTCCATTAACAGAGGTATTGGTACTTGGTTAATTGTCAAAGAGATATATACCACGGAGTTGCTCTAGGTCTAGTCACGTGGTATATCTACCACTTGTTCTAGACGATGCGAGTTTCCCAGTCCTGTAGTCTTCCGCGGGATGACATAGGAGCCTCATGTTGATTTGATAGTGAGCCTCATTGCTAGCAGATTCATTGAAAGTTCAAATACTACGGTAGAACTGATTTGATCATGCAATAACCTTGGCCAGTCTTAAACCTTCATGGTTAAAGATGCGAGTTATTTCTTACCACATTCATTGAACTAAGCTAGGTGGGATTGGACACGTCGCCTGCATTGAAGTGACTGACATGTCAGGCAGACGATAGCCAAGATGGAAGTAAGCGGGACATCAAGCCATTCCCCTATGGGATCGGAACACCTTGGGTACTCCCTGGCCAAAGCGAACGGTCTCAGCTTAAGCATGGTGTGTCTGGGTAATTGAGACGTGAGTAAGCAAATGAGTCCTGAAGCTTACGACTCCCCTGGTGGGGATATGCGAGCAAAGCAAACTACTATCTGAGCATATTGCTGAAGTATTACGTCAAGATTAAATGTTGGCAGCACAATGGTGAGTCGCCACGTAAGCCTCTGATGCATTTAAGCCATCTAGCCTCAATGGTGAAGGTTGCCGCTTAATCCTTATCAGAAAGCAAACTTACAAATACAACTCAAAATGACCACGTCAGGCGAGGAGTTGTTCCGACTATACGAACTAAACGAGTTGCAAGATATCCAAGTTGAAGTTACTGTTTGATCAAATCTTATTGCTGATGATGGCCATTCAGGGAGAGTAATTCTTCACAACCAATCATGCAAGAACACGATAATCTTTGGGAAGCCTGGTCGCTATCAAATGAGATTGGCTCACAATAAGAGTACTCTACAATATGACAGATGATATCATAGCTATCCTTGATTGATGATGATGGCCCCATGTGGGTGAGTAAATCTTCAAAACCAATCATACAATACAAGTAAGCTATAAAAGAATGACAATGCTCCGGCTTTGGAAGAACAGCCCCAGAATCACAAATGATACCTACCTGCGAGAACAAAGCTGAAATATTATTGTTGTTTTCAGTTCTTATTATTATTGTTATTATTACCAAGTATATTAGTATTATCTATTAGGATTGTATGCAGTTCCCCCACACCATGGTCTAGCATAAGTTCAATAACAAGTAATACGTTATCCTGTGTGCTTCATCATAACTACTGGATCGCTTCGAGAAGGAAGATCAGCTATTTGCTGAACATTGAATTTTGTGGCTGGCAAGTATCATCCAGTTTACCGAGATATAAATTTACTATCGTCAATACAGGATATTCCCTTCAGAATATCTTGAGAACCATGTGGTGATGCCTTTGCCAAATTGCGATCCCGAAGAGGCAATAATTCTGGAATCTGATATCCCTGTGTTAGATGGAATCAATGAGTCGGAATCAGCAGTACATCACTCTTGAGGAGAATTACTTCTTAAGTATCGAACCAATAAACAAGGTGATTTAAACAATACCTGTTCGGGTAGAGTGTTTAAAAAAAAACACATCCCAATTTCTCGAATCAATGACTACAACCCGCATTTGGAATACATAGCAAAACGCAAAGGAGAACAACGTGCAAGCGTCTTAGAAGTGGAGAATTCAATATAGAGGGAGATTATGCTTAAATGTAATATTGCTGATAGTATCTGAACGCCAGATTTATCAAAGAGATAGGAAGAGGGACTTTGTGAAGATAGGTGTCAATGGAGATTGCACTATCAACAGGCAAATTATTACCAATATGATATTAATTAATCAGTGAAATCAATTATACGGATTTACTTGACGATATTAATTAATCACCGAGATTATTTATTCAACTATATTTTATGGCATTATTTAATCACTGAGATCAATTATATGAATATACTTTATGATAGTAATTAATCACTGTAATTAATTATACAAATATACTTGATGATATTAATTAATCACCGAGACTAATTATACGACTATACCTTACGATATTAATTAATTGCTGAGATTGTTCATAACTATATATGTACTGTCAATATTGTGTTACACCACAATATGATGTGGATGCTATTTACCTAGTAGCATCTGAAACGACTATACATATTTGTCCTTTGTGTGTATACAATCTGTGTAGATTATCTATACATTTCATTTGGAGTTACGCATAAGAGTTAAGATAGGCACTACGGCTGTGTACCTAGTACTTACTAAAGCACCTATTGATACTGGACTTGAAGTATTGATACTTAGGTGGAAGCACCCCCATAGTATTTACAACCTACTGTTGAACCAACCTTCGAAAGATGTGCTGGAATGTGGTGAGTTTCAAGAAAGACTACTAAAATATCGAATAAATGACCAGAAATATATATATCCACTATAAATGGAAAGAATTGCAGAAATATTCTATTTCAGCTGTAAGGGCGTGTATGAGAGTATAGGAGAAGGTACGGTTTCCCACATTGATATGGCATGATTACAGAGTAGTAGGTAGGCAAGTTACGGTAAGGGAAGATAATTGCTACAGATCAAGGGCTCGTGGCAAGCCAACTATATGAAGTAGGTATTACCTGGCCCTTGAGCTGTCACGTGCAGCCATACCGTTGAATTATCCCCCTCTTCAGGTGCAGACCTCCTGGTCTGCGCAATCTTGTACAATAGTAGAAAAGAATGGGAATCAATTAAACAACCATTCAATGTACACAAACGTACAAACCCATAAGTCCCACAACTGATCAGTACTGTTTGGTAGCCACTTGGCAGAACTGGCACATGGGGAAGCTCCACCCCCACTTTATCAGCAAAATGTATTTTAGTCTCCGGAAGCCTCCTGAAGTGTCTGAGAGGATGTGGAGTGTAAACTTAGCAGAGTCAATTTCAGGAGAGTATTAGACGGTAGGAGGGCATTCCGGCCGGCCTTCAAAGTAACTGAGATCTATGTTGACTATTACAGGAGTACCATGGGAGTGATTGTGATAAGTTTGGGAACTCCTCGGAGCGCCAGAGAGAACTTTGGGTTCACCTTGAAGGGCCTGGGAGTGCCTGCAACAAGTCTCGGAGCACCAGCGACAACTCTAGGAGCTCCTCGATTCACGGTAGAGCAGTCTGGGAAAAACATCTTCTTTGCGAATGCTACAGGTGTGCCTGGAATGCTGCACGTGTGCCTGGAATGCTGCAGGTGCGCCTGGTATGCTGCAGGTGCGCCTGGAATGCTGCAGGTGCGCCTGGAACCCATAGCTACTATTTATCGTGCAACAATTGTTAAAATTCATGTACTCAGATTGTATTCTCATCTATTTATCTATGTATCAATGTATCTATGTATCTATATAGTTACCCATCTACCCACAATATATCTGGACTGGCTGTAGGTGGTGCTTGAGAGCGATTCGAGGTGCGCCTGAAAATGACGATCGATTGAAGTCAGAGGTACACTCCGAGGCCATGATCGAGCGAGTTTGGAGATGCACTTGCAGCCGGTAATCGAGCGGATTTGGAGATACACTTAGGCGACGTAATCGAGCGAACTTAGAAATGCACTCCGAGATCGGAATCGAGCGAGTATGTAGATGCACTGGGAGGCCATGATCGTGTGTAGCTGGAGGCCGTAATCGTGCGAGTTTGGAGATGCACTTGGAGACCATGATCGAACGACTTTGGAGATACACTTGGAGGCCATAATTGTGCGAACTTGTAGGCTGTATTGGAGCGTGTTTGGACGAGTCCTTGGAGGCAGACGATGGACGGCACACCTGCTGTTGAGACTCATTTCATTAGTTAGTTAACTCACAACCGTGGGAATGTGAAAATGTAACTTAACCATTGAGCTGTGGTGGAGAGCTGGCTGATGGTAGTCGATTGTGTAGGGAGGCATGCCGGAAGCTGAAGCTACATTCAGGGGTCAACTAGTAATCATGAGAATGCAGGGACGACAAACAATCATGGGTGGATGCTGTACTCAGTGTATGCTGTGCTAGGTGTATGCTGTACTCGGTGTATGCTTTTACTCAGTGTCAACTCATGATCATGACATAGAGAGATAGAGAGGGATGACTTAACTTTGTGTTCTGTGATGATGGTAGAGTTGTAGACGAGAAAGACAGAGATGGGGGATGAAGATGAGAAGGATGTAGAGAATACCAGCGGATATGAGAAATCATGGGTATGACTTGCCTGATTGGGTTGGGAAGACCTCGGATTGGTGTAATTACACGCCGGATCGGGACTCGTGCCTGCCGTATCGGGGATTGTAAATTGACTCGCACACAAAATTCTCTTAAGTCCCAGTTGCTCATAATAATTTGTCCCATCTCCTCCCATCTATCTCTTTCTCGTCCTCAACTCTACCATCACCTAAGAACATGAAGTTGAGTCATCCCTCTCTATCTCTCCATGCCATGATCAAGAGTTAACACCGAGTACAGCATACAATGAGTACTGCATACACCGCGTACTGCATCATGCCAACACCGACTGTCTCCCGCTCCCAGCGAGTCTCTCATCTCTTGGCAGACCATGTTGTACTCAATTCTCTACATTCCCACCATTATGAGTTAACCAATGAATACAGTCTCAGCTTCCGTCGCGCCTCCCTCCCAAACCACCGCCTCGACATTGACCACCTCCAAGTACTGCTCCAATCTCGCTCGATCATGGCCTCAAAGTGCATCTCTAAACTCACTCAATCATAGCCTGCAAGTGTATCTCCAAACTTGCTCGATCATGGCCTCGGAGTGCATCTCTAAGCTCACTGCATGGTGTTGTAAATCGCTGGAGCTAGAACGCAGAAATCCCCTCATCAACACTCTGGCGCACTTTGCATGGCATCCGAAGGGAATTTGTGAGAAAGAGCGGTTCTGGCTCGAGGAGCGTACAAACAGAGTGAGAGGATATGAAGATATACCCACCATGATGAACCGCACAAATTGCTTCAATCTATGAAAGCTTGGCAAGAGTGCATGAGACCGAGTGTTGGAAAAGATAGAGTGTGTATTTTTTGGAATGAGATGATGTCTATCTACACCGGGGTCATCCAAATATATACTTCCTGTTGCTGAGTCGATCTCTGTTATCCCTGTATCTTCATATGTATATATATATAGAGACGTAGACAATACATGCCATATTATGATGGTGGAAATCTTGTGACTGTAGCAAAGGCGAATATGACAGACGAAATGCCTTGTGGTTGTGGAACGCTAAGAACCACTGGTGTGAGAATATGGCATCAAGTCTCCCGCAGAGCTTGTGAAGAGGTCTCAGCTGCTCTTGAAGTCTCCTGTGCACCTGTGCTGAGGTCTCAGCTGCTCCTGAAGTCTCCCGCAGACCTGCGCAGAGGTCTCAGCAGCTCCAATATTTGAATATTCTAATCGTCAAATCTCCTAGCATCCTGAATGCACCTCCATAACTGCAGGTGCTTTCAGGAGCACCTGTGAATGCTCTTGCAGAGTCTGAGAGCACCTTGCAACAGTCCAAGGGGGGCTGGGAGCATCTGGAAGTACTTAGAAGCACAGGTGAGAGCTAACGAAGTGGCTGGGAGGTTTGCGTATGCCTTCCGGTCTGATTTACATTTTACTGATGTTGACTTAACTCTGGAGGTGGTGGAAAGCAGTTGCGACTCTTTTTGTACAGCGCCGAGATCAAAAGAAGTACTGAAGTGAAGAGACGAAAAGTGAAGCAACATCCAAAATGACACTGTCCTCAATATTTGCACATGCGCTATGTGCAGCATCGAATCATCCAACTTTGTACACATGATGAGTACCAAGTGTTGGTCATTGCTGGAATTCAACACAGTAATCGCAGTGAGGTCCCCAATCATAGTATGAGCCTCATCTTGATTTGGCCACATCGATGGTGGCTTTGGATCACTGCCAATCCTTAGCATCGCCTTCCCCATTGCGATCTGTATATCTAACTTCTAAGCATCCCAGTAACTGTTCAAGCTGACGAAATATTTTCCTGTATGCTTGCACTTGGGGTCTCCTAATTCCTCATCAAAAACTTTGCAGGCTGTGCCCATTTGGAATCACAATTACTGCTGTGGAAGTTGCTTCGGTAGTCTTTCACTCTCAGTCTGCACAAATGAAGTGGGCTCAACTTCTCATCATGGATTGTGGCTTCTGCTCTTCGTATCATAATGGTTGGTGATGGTCAATCATGTATGACCTTCTATCTCTCTTGTAAGCCTCTCATGAAATGGTCATTCATACCATATATATTCAAGCATGTTTGTGCTCCCCCACGCCCTTATGTATAGCTTTGTTGGGGAATCTTGATATATCAAAACATCTCTTGCAGCTGGTGGCTCTCACATGCTGCCCGTCAGTAGTTATATTCATCCTCCTTCATCATCGGCTATCTAGGCTTACAGGCATCTTGTATAGTCATTCCGCATCTAGTTTGGCAAGCCGTTTGGGAAACATCCATCCCAGTTGGTGCTTGCGGTAGGTAGGGCTCCCGATAATACTCTTATCCAATACCTATTTGAAGTCCTTCGACCATTATGTCGGTTGTTATGTGTAGTCATCCATCAGCAACAACTCTAGTTTCCGACAGAAACACCCGGGGGTGCAGGATGGCTCTGACGGCTCTGACGGAACCTCGTACTCTCTGACGGAGAATTCCACGCTACCCGTCGCCCGGGCGACAAGTCGCATTGCATAGCATCAGCAAAATGTATTTCAGTCACTGGTCAGAGAGGATGTGGAGTGTAAACCTAGATGCGTCTATTTCAGGTGTATCAGACCCTAGGAGGGCATTCCTGCCAGCTATCAGAGTAACTAGGAGCGCCAGTGACAAGCCTGGGAGCGCTAACGACAAGCCTAGGAGCACCTGGGAGCGCCGGCGACATTTCTGGGAGCACCTCGAATCACAGTCATGTATTCAGTTTGTATTCTCATCTATGTATCTATGCATCTATGAATCTATATAGCTACCCATCTACACACACTAGATCTAGACTGGCTGTAGGCGGTGCTTGAGAGCAATTCAAGGTGCGCCAGAAAATGACGATCAAGTGAACTCAGAGATATACTCCGAGGCCGTGATCGAGTGACTTTGGAGATGCACTTGGAGGCGGTAATCGAGTGTATTTGGAGATACACTTGGAGGCCGTGATTGAGTGAGGTTGGGGATATGCACTTGGAGGCCATGATCGTGCGAACTTTCAGGCCGTAAGCGAGCGAGTCTGGAGATACACTTCGAGGCCGAAATCGAGGGACTTTGGAGATGCACTTGGAGGCCGCGATCGATCGAGTTTGGAGATGCACTTGGAGGCCGAGATGGTGTGAACTCAGAGATGCACTTGGAGGCCGTGATCGAGCGAGTTTGGAGATGCACTGGGAGGCCCAGATGGAGTGAACTCAGAGATGCACTTGGAGGCCGTGATCAATCGAGTCTGGAGATACACTTGGAGGCCGCGATCAAGGGAGTTTGGAGATGCACTTGGAGACCGTGATCGAGCGAGTTTGGACGAGTACTTGGAGGCGGTCAATGGACGGCGGGCCGGGACTCAATTCATCCGGTAGTTAACTTGCAACCGTGGTAATGGGACAAGGTGACTTTACCTTTGAAGCTCCTATGAAGACCTGGCTGGTGGCGGTCGATCGGTAGGGAGGTACACCGGAAGCTGAAGCTACCTTCAGGGGTCCACTCGAAATCGTGAGAATGAAGGGACGACAGTCAATCTTAGGTGTACACTGTACTCGGTGTATGCTGTACTGGGTGTATGCTGCACTCAGTGTTAACTCATGATGATGGCATGGAGAGATAGAGAGGAATGACTCAACTTTGTGTTCTTGCGATGATGGTAGAGTTGTGGACAAGGAAGAGAGAGATGGGGGAAGAAGATGAGAACGATATGGAGGATACAATTGGCTATGAGAAATCAGTGGTACAACTTGCCTGATTGGGTTTAGAAGACCTCGTATCGGTGTTATCACCCACCGGATCGGGACTCGTACTTGCCGTATCGGGGATTGTCAATTGACTCGCACACGAAATTCTCTTAAGTCACAGTTTCTCCTGAAGATTTCCCCCATCTCCTCTTATCTCTCTCTTTCTTGTGCTCAACTCCACCATCACCTAAGAACACAAAGTTAAGTCATCCTACTCCATCTCTCCATGCCATAATCATGAGTTAACACTGAGTGCATCTCCAAACTCGATCGATCATGGCCTCCAAGTGCATCTCTGAGTTCACTTCATCTCGGCCTCTCAGTGCATCTCCAAACTCGCTCGATCGCGGCCTCCAAGTGCATCGCTGAGTTCACTCCATCCCGGCCTCCCAGTGCATCTCCAAACTCGCTCCATCACGGCCTCCAAGTGCATCTCTGAGTTCACTCCATCTGGGCCTCCCAGTGCATCTCCAAACTCGATCGATCACAGCCTCCAAGTGCATCTCTGAGTTCACTTCATCTCGGCCTCTCAGTGCATCTCCAAACTTGCTCGATCACGGCCTCCAAGTGCATCTCTGAGTTCACTCCATCCGGGCCTCCCAGTGCATCTCCAAACTCGCTCGATCACGGCCTCCAAGTGCATCTCTGAGTTCACTCCATCTCGGCCTCCAAGTGCATCTCCAAACTCGCTCAATCACGGCCTCCAAGTGGATCTCCAAACTTGATCGATCACGGACTCCAAGTATATCGTTAAGGAGCGCCGGTGGGTGTACGGTGATACAGGGGTAACGGAGGTGTAATGAGCGATGGTGGGTGTACGGAGACACAGGGGCAACGGAGGTGGAATGAGCGTCGGTTGGTGTATGGAGATACAGGGGTAAAGGAGGTGGAATTAGCGACGGTGGGTGTACGGAGATACAGGGGTAACGGAGGTGGAATGAGCGACGGGGAGTAACTATTCGGAAGACCCCGGGGTAGATAGACAGCATCTCATTTTCATCTCATCTTGCCATAGAATGAAAATACACACTCTATCTCTCCCAACTTTTGGTCGCACTCGGTCTGTCCCTGGATCCACGCCATTGCGTGGATCCTCACGGCCAGGTAGTATCATATCTTCTCACCTTCTTCCTACGCTCCTCTAGCTTAATGTAGAAGGCATGCAAGGAGAGATTTTCGCAGCGTCACCCATTGCATTGCAATCCCGATGCAAGCGTGTACCCAATGAACCCATTTTGACCTATGGTCACAGTTTGCCACAACGCCAGACTGTTTGTTTAAAATAGGAGACCGACAGAGCGAGAAGAAACAGCTAAACGGCGATCGGAGGGCGATATGTAACGCAACACGTGGTCGTGACGCTGGGCGTGGAGTAATCCGCCACCGGGATGTCTCTGACGGCTCTACCTGAGCGCATCCACTCTGACGGAGCTATTCCGCCCGGACGGAGATGTTTTTTGCGGATGTCATCTCTCGATATCTGCTTCAACTGTCTCTCATAATGCCTTTCAGTAGTGTATGTGGTAAGTTCAGGGTCATTATTGGCCTTGTTCAGTTACCATATTTGGTAAACATAATGGAGTGGTACAGTATCACGTTCGGAAATGCTTTAGTAGCCACTTTTGTAGTCATTTGGCATATCTTCCCTCCTGTGCTCTTGCAGTAACTCTGATCATCCACCTAGTCGGTGTACATGTAGGTACACATAATATCCGCCCTGTGCTTGGTGCACTCTCCATATTCAATTGCTGGGTGCGCTGGCTGGTTTTGCTCTGGGTATGCTTTCAGCTCCATCTCCAGGTGTGATCGCTGTCACTTGTCTAGGTATCCACATCATAATTTTGCTTGTTGACTGCTGGTGATCGCTTCCAAGGTATGCTCATTGACTCATCTCGAGGTGCAATTCTCTGGCAATAGATGTGTTCCAGGGTGCTCAATCCCTGCACTTCTGGCATGGTGATTGCTAGCATTTGGAGTTTGTTTTGATTCCAGCAGGGTCATCCCCCTCTTGCACGTGGTAGCTCTGAAGATGACTAATCCATTATGGGTTCTTTAGGTGCCGGATCGATTGGTGAGGCTTGATTCTGACGTTGCTTTTCGACCAGCAGCTGTGAATTTCGGAATTGCCATCATGGAGTTGGGATCTCTTAGGGGATGGTCACTTGGCGATGAGCCTTTCTGATTCATCTGAATGTGCGTTTGCCATCACTTCGCTGTGTCCACTTTTCACTGTTTGTAGCCTTCTCTGTTGGTGAATGCATTTCACACTGCTTAATTCCTGCACTTCCAGTACAGTAACTGTCCACATTAAGTGTTGTTGCGAATCAGGTACTGTGATCCCCCTCAGTAAAGATCATTCCACCGCAGATAACATATCTCATGCAGCTTCGAGATGTGTGGTATCGGCATTGTGGCTGTGTGAGTCAGGTTCACCAACAATGAGTTGGGATCTCATTGGGGATCATAATTGGTATTGAGAATTGGCCATGCAGCTGCGTAATTTGGTATCTCTGGATGGTGTGCTGCATAGTGCTCCGTATCGTACTCAGTGGAGCCATATCACAGGGATTGATACGTCTTCATATCTGCATTCCAGTATGACTTCATAGTTTGAAATCAAAGTTGTGATCATTGGAATCTATAACTTTGCATTACCACAATACTTTCATAACAAGGAAGGGGATTGATTGCCATCCATCTCCTGTGATTCATCTCCCGAGATCCTTCACCTGTCCTCCACCTCCAGTCATCAATCCATATCCAGTTGCGATCCATATCATGCCGCCATCCAACTCCAGACGGGATGCATCTGCACATATCCATCTCCGGCCAAAATCCCTCTCCGGCCTTATCCAGCTCCGGCAACATTCCATCTTACGCTGTGATCCATCTCAGGGTGTGATCCAGTTAGTTCTAGCCATTCATTTTTACCGTGTCTATAATTGCACTCATATAGGCAGTATTCCACAACCTCTCCTGTGGCTCTGTATGGTTCCTAAAGGTCATCATTACTGACCTCCATAATCTCAATCTTCCATTGACTCTTCATCACAGTCCCATAATCTATCCAGTGACATGTTGTCCATGATAAGCAAATACCGAATCTTCAATCCATCCATGTGGCATGGGATATTTAAGTCAAAATTCAAATCCATGATCTGCATCTTGAGCACATGATCTTATTCTGCACAATTGCAGGAGTACCACACCACACCACTCAACTCAACTGCATTCAACTCAATTGTAATCTGCCCATAGGGCAAATTGCAGCCGGGCTCCAAGTGGAATGCATGGTCAATTGACCGATCCGGTGTGAGTGTCCTCACCTTGGCTTCGCTGAAAACCTTCACACAATCACTCTATATTGCCAGGATGAGTCCTCCATCCTCTCTAGCCATCATATTTTTCGTTGTGCCAGCACCTTCTGCAGATGTTACTTCTCAGTTGGTACTTGATATGAAGCAGTATGGCGGAATATTCAGGAAGCTGGTAAAAAAACAGTTTGCCAAAATAGGGGCAAGCCCCACCATCAGGTTCTGCTCTTTGTGTCTCGGCAAGCCAACAATGTTTACACAAGGATACCGTGGGGTGTGTCTTGCTGGCCGCTGCTGCTGCTACTTTCTGCTCACCCATCTAGCGCCTGGAGCCTATCTCACTCACCATTTGTAATGCCTTTGACTGTCACTCCCAGCAGCCCTGGACAAGCTCCCACTCTTAGGAAGAATGACCAAATGACCTGCTCACTGGCCAGTAGTTCGTCAATAGCAGGAGCTCCAAGTATATGAATATTCAAAGGACAGCGACCTTTGAATCACGTCTCCTCCCTTGCAGTGATGCTGGTACAGTACTGGGGCGTACCTGCGGGCCCGTCTGGTCCGCTGCGATCTCTTCGGCTCAGTCTGGGGATGCAGCACCATCAGGGAGATTCCTTTGCACGTCGACGCTAGGATTCTTCACCTGGTACCGAGATAACTCCTATCTGTCTCCAGCTCACACATTGTATCCACTGTGGCTACCACAATGTGTATGAACAAGAGCACGGAGCAAATCAGGTCTCATGCAGAATTGGGACTTTCGGACAACCAAATTCTGTCCTTGCCTTGCCCAATTGGGATTGTCTGACAACCAAATAATGACCATTCCCTCATGGGGATACGACACATCAATTGAACCTCCATGCAACAAATACATGCTGAATCAATTGGTTACTGGTGAGTGCCAAGACAGTCCATTCTCCGATACTCCTGTGGATCCTCAGAATCATGACTACGATCGAAATTGAATCAATTCCATTGTATTCCTAACAACCCTCTGGATATACAATTGTTTGGACACCTATCCGTATTTGCTCATTGGTGATTGATCAGCTTTCAGGAACTTGTTTGATGAAATAGAATAGAGTTCGCACAGATACCTATCTCCTCACAATGATCAGATTTGGTCATCCAATCGGGTTCTGATTGTGACAGTTCATCATGGTAATCTTGAAGCATGCCGGCTAGCTACTTTATATCATTTGGGGGTTATTATACTTCCCTTACAGAGCGGCCAAACAATCTGCAATCTCTGTTCCACTGTTTTGAACTCTGCCCGTCGTGAGACAGATGATACTGGTAATTATATTGGTTATTATACTTGATTCTTGAACTCACTGACAATAGCTAGCCTTGTGAAACTTTCTGTAGCCACTGCAGTGAACTCCCAATATTTTCCGTAAGGTAGTTAACTTCATCAAGTTGTGTAGAAGGTGATTGCATTTGCAACTGCCATCAGTGGCACCAAGAGATGGAAATTGTATGTATCACATAAATCTGCGTTTATCCTCTGTAGGTGCACTTCATTTCAGGAATGTGCCCATTCATCCTCAAATGACTATTGACAACATTGACCTGAGGTAGGACCTGCTTCAAAATTGCCACTGATGCTACGGACCATGCTGTATGGGGAATGGAATTGTCCCTGTACTTGTAGAATGACTCAATTGGAAGGTAACTTATCAAATCTCATTAATGATGCGATTCATAGCCTTGGAGTTCTCGAATGATGAATTCATCACAATGGACTTCAACTGAGTTGGCTGCTCATGCGTCACCTGGCCAGTTGGCCTCAGGCAACGAACCAGAATTGCCTCTGCTACTGTTCACCTCAATAGGGTGTACTTCCCAAGCCTAGTTGGTTCTGCTATCTGTCGCTGTCAAGTTTGGATGATTTCTTCTTCTTAGATGTTGTGACCCATCTTTGGCCAACTGGCCTCTGACATCAAATCAGAATTGTCTCTGCTACTATGAACCTTAATTGGGTGGACAATTCATGCCTCTTGGCATCTGCAATTGATCGATCTCAAGTCCGTCAGATTGCTCATTCATTGGTGTCGTGATGAGTCTCTAGATGATGGGCATCTAGAATCCACATCAAATTGTCTGTGACCATTGGACTCAATTCAATATACATATCAAGAGACTTCGCTGATACAATCAGTAATCCCAAATCCGTATGATAGCTCATGCGTAGATTGCATGTCACAATCCGTTGGAAGGTGCTGATTTATGACATCCCACATGCGAAACATACACCAGATAGTAAGAGCAATACTAGTATAAGGCCGTGTATCTGTATCTGGCTGTGTAATACAGCATATGAGAAGATACAGTTGTACACATGGATATGCTAATATAATGGGGTAGTAGGCAGGTAAGTTAGAGTAAGGTGAGACGATTACTAGAGATCAAAGGCTTATGGCGAGCTGACCATATAAAGCAGGTGTTACCCAGCCCTAGACACATCATGTGCAGCCATGACATTACATCAGCTCTCTACCACTATAATCAGGCATTGTTACAAGCTATTAAAAGCAGCAAATCAAAATGAGAAAAGTTATTACTATAATTCAATAAAGGGATATTGAAATAGTATAGAAAAAATATTGCAGTTGAAAATAATGCAGAGATCATAATCAACTGTCTCTCTATATATTTATTACTTACACTTAAATAAATCATTGTAAAAATTAAACTTAGCAGTGTGTGAATATGTAGATAAAAAAACCTGATTGATAAATAGAGAAAATTATTACTGTTGAGAAAGAAGAAGTAGAAATGTAAATATTGTCTAAAAACTGATTACAGTTAATATACAAGTGTAAAATAATTTGATATATAGAAATAAAACCTGAAAGTGTAATAAATTTGATAGCTATCAATAATATACTACAAATAGGTTAGTGAATTATATATTCACAGAAACTGTATTATTTAAAACTGGGAATGGTGAATCTGATAGTTCAATTGGCTGATATGAAGAACTAATGTAACAAAGCTTGACTATTGCGAATGTACTATCCACAATTCTGATATTTAAACTCATGACTATATATCAGAGGTTTCACTTACCTAGTATTCTGCTCAGCAACTGTTTGTTGAGAATCTTGAATGTATGAATATTACAGTTGCATATACTATAATGTAACATGCCTCTATTGTAGTAAGCACTGTTAGTTAGCAATCAATCTTATATTGATTTAACAGATCATGTTACATGACAGAACAGATACAGCAGTTTGGATGCACACCTATAACATAATGTACAAGCATTAACCACAGTACAATATGTTGTGAGCCCCTATATTCAACAGGGAAATGCCAACATACACTTTCAATTCATTTGTTGAAGAGAGGTTAATATTATAAAGGAGATACATTTGGATAATCTAAGTAATGTATGTCTTTGACAGGTTTATCACCATAAATTACAAGTCTTGGTACAATGAACATCCAGAAACAATTTTGAACAGCAATTTAGTAGATATAGTAGTTAAATTGAAAATGAATCTATCAGTCAGGCCATAGTGTTCAAGAGAGATTGCCAACATGTTTGGGATTCGAAACACTGAAGATTGCATCTGACAATTCAACAGCACAAATAATAGTTCCCTTTGATGAAATCTGAAACTCAACTGCTGGGTTGGCAATGATAATTGTTGTACCAAGTTCTATGAGTAAACAAGGTTACAGCACCAAAATCACAACATGATAGAATATATTGAGGATTAGTACAGAGAGCAGTGCAGAGTCTGCTGGGGTTAATATTAGCTCAAGACTCCACCTGAGGAAAAGGTTATTTTCGATATCAGTGGTTGTTTGCCAAACAATATATCATGAGTTTATTAAAACCCAATTTGTAAACATCTTTACTAATTGGCAATGTAGCAGACTAACTTACAGTATTGTAGTCTGATTGTTTATTTGAAAGTATGAGGATAACAGAGTACAGATACTATGTAGATATTAGCAAAATGAAATACCTCGAAAGTGGTGGAGGAGATAGTCCACTACAGTTCACTGGATATGTCATTTGGGTAATCTGAGAAACTGGTAGTGGTAAAAGTTATCATATAACTAAGGAGTCTTTTAGCTTCCCAATTGTGAGCACAATTAGTGATTATTGGCAGATGTACTGTGTATCTGTGAACACAAGTCTTTGTTTATGACAATTCTGTTTGTTCATGTAAAAGAATATTGATCAGAATGTACAGTCAACAGAAATGAGTTCAGTGGAGCAAACTGAGATGGAAGAGTTATAGTGAAGAATAGTTTTGAATTTGAAATATATTCTTCAAAAAGTGGGTTCAATACAGATTTATAGACTGATTCTGTTGTGAATACCGATACAAATACTCACACCAACAATGAAAGTGATTGCAACTGCCATATCGATACCAATACTAACATCACATATAACACACACCACTTTGTTGGAGAAATGCGTATCTCGACCCCACTATTTACATTGGCAGGAGGTGGGGCAGTGGACCTGCTGAGATATTGAGATATTGGGGGTAGACATGACAATGGGGGGTATATATATTTGGAAGATAATAGTATAGATACCAGCATCATCTCAACACCTGTATATTGGAATATACAGTCTGTTATCGAACTCTTGATGCTACACACTCAGGTAGAGTATTCATCAATCCACACAATTTTTGTAGTTTCTCACAGCTTGGTATTCTATCGTATGCTCTCACCCTCTTCCTAGACTTCTTTAGCCAGTTTCTGATTAATTTCCAGTATATGTCCCAAGAGGTAATGTGCAGTGTTCATGGTAGACTTGCTGGCTTCCAGCCTCACCATTGCATCACAGTGAACAAATGATGGAACAGATTAGAAGACTGTGTACTGGTATAAACAATACTCTAACTGGTCGGAAGAACACCTTTGATTCAATTTATACTAAATACAGCATATGATAACATATTCTTCAACTAGATACGGACAGAGTTGAGTCGCCAGGTATATTTTCTTTAAACGAGTAGTTGAGTGGAGTCACAAAGAAATGCAGCCAACTGACCAATGCAGGTAGAGATTAAGCTTCAGTCTGCAGTTGTCATGCATAACAGATGATTAGTTGGGACAAGTACTAAGTGTAATAGTTCAGAGGATCACCAGAACGGTTTATCTATTGTTATATACTTGGGCGCATAGCACAGTTGGATACATTATTTCTACATTCTTTTTGTCTGTTTTTTCTACGGCTTGGTAAATTACAGACATGATAATACCCTGGAGGAGAATAAGACAAAGATATTCTGGTGTATATTATTACATAGATTTGAATTAGGACTGGCAGCTACTATTTAGTCCATGTATCATCTTGGACTTAGATTCAAAGGATTGTCTTAACCAGTTTGTCACACTACTATTGATATTTACATAACATAACAGGATCCTAAACAGTCTGAAATTATATGTAGTTCAATTCTAAATAAGTATATAGTTATATTATATGATATGTTTTGTTATACTTCTTCAATCATTAAATATATTGCACTTTATTATTCATTTTCAATTATATGTGGTGATTATCAGCAATTAAACTGACTGCATGGTAATATTATGAATTATTATCGAATTTTGTTGAAAGATAGTTATCTACTTAGTATATGTCCATCACAGAATGACATTTTAAATTTCCTGATATATTCAAGAATGTATATTTATCTACACCTTGAAATTATCCATTATTTTCAGAGTGTACTTTAGTACAGTTCAAGGCACATGTGCAGCACTGTGTAACTCAATCAGTGTAAATATAGATCATGATCTACTTATAATTAACACTCATGTTCAAGCAATATACATTATTTTAGCATTATATTAACATCTACATTTGCTTTCTTTCCACTACTTTGAAGGTTAAAGCTTATATCGTTTGACATTATTAGAATATATGGTGTCACTAAGAATACAATGTATCTACAATATGAAATTTGGATGTATTTCCATGATTTTGAAATTTACAAAATACCAAAGTAAAAACTGACAGTATAGTGATATACCTGGTAATACCTTGAATGTAACTGTAGAACAGTATAGCTAATTATCTACCAAGTAATCTACTTTATATAGGCAGCAGAATTATTAGCTGAAATGATAACACATGGCACCATAACTCTGAGTAATAAGAAGAAGCTATCAATTTTATCTAGTTACAAGAAGTTCAGGTATCCAGGTGGTTATAGTATGTATGGAATCCAGATATATTCTTAGAAAGGTTAGACAATGACCCAGGCAACAATGTATACTGGAGAACATACATTGCAGCTCCGGAAATTGGATAGTTAGAATATGTTAATGTGGCAGATGATTGATGGACTCAAAATAATCAACTGGCGACATATATACCACTGCTTCGAGCATACACCGATAGAGAATAGATTAAAGATTGTTGGATAATACGATTGGCACATGAAATGTACATAATACTCGACCAAGTTCAGTAAGAAGTGGACAAACACGATATAGTTAGCAGCATCAGACAAACCAGTACAGTTGACAGACCAACAGAGCATGTGGAATACAGGTACAGAAGTAGTCAGTGAATCAACTATGATAATCAATAACTTGAGGTAATTACTAATTTTTAAAGACAACTATGATATATATACCCTGGGTAACCTTACCTATAATATGAAATGGCAACTTGAAGTCATCTATAATGTAATAGATTGGTAAGAGCTGGTAGAGATGGAATATAGGTACATGGAAATGCCAATAACAGACACAATCTCAGCAGTAGTAAAAATACCATGTAAAGTATACTAGATGTACTATACTTGACTCGAACTAACATTGGTAGCAGGCAGGAAGGCTTTATCATTGAAGCTAAATACCCTATGACACCTTTGTGGGGACGATATCTGAATATGGTTGAACGATAAACTTGCAATTTCGTAGTGTCCAGTAATATATATTTAATTAGTGGTACCTAATTACAATAACCAATAAAGTTCTTATAGCTACTTTCGATGATGCACTTCACTGGCCGAAACTCCAGTTGGAATTCTAGTTACCAATTCATTCCTGGTAGCTCTTGGAAGTGTTAGAAGTAAGGCTAAGGCATGACAAGATTGCTTACCTCTGGTACATCTAGTACTGCAATTGCTGGGATGAAATACTTAGTGTGGTTATATTCGAGAGAGCTATGGCGTTTGAAGCTAACTCTGACATGGCTGTAATGCCAAGTAAGAAAGATTCTAGGGCCAAAATCTGTAGGTTATTAGAGTTTACATATAAACCTTTTATATTTGATAGTAACTGGTCAACCTGACCCCTACAAGGATACAATGTATCTATACACAGACATAGTATGGACAGTTACTGGGCTACAAGCAGTCCAGATATCTGCGAAGATGTCAACTGCAATCTAGACAGAGGGCTAGAAATGGAACTAGAAGCAGAATGCAAAGAAGCACTAAGGGAGGGAAATACTAAGGAAATATTGGAAGGACAAGAAGATAGTCAGGAAAGTACTGTGGGGTACTGCTAAGTGCATTGTATTCTCTGGGAGAAAAAATTTGAATGGAAGGTATGCTGTAGGCTATGGCAGTATATAAGGGTGGCATGTGGCCCAGGGCCAGGTAACAGCCAATCTATAGAGTCGGCTCACCATGAGCCCTGGATTTCTAGCAATATTTTTTTCATGTACATATCTGTCTATTATTACTTGTATCCCAGTTTGTAACTGAATTCCTATAGTTTTGATATGTATGTGTACAAGACTCAATGAAGTCATATATGTCCTTAAGTTAATATCGATTTATGTTTTAATGACTATATCTTGCTGATGGGATTTTGCAAGTGAACACATTGACTGACGGGTGACTTTACAGAACAATCAAGATATCACCTTGCCAAATCAGAATTGATGCATAAATACTGTGATTAAGAATTTTAATTTTTTCATTATTCAATTGAACAACGTCATGGCACCTAAGATGAATTCGGAGAGCACTTGCCACATGAGTGGTGTTACAGGAGGCAAAGATCATAATGGTCATGAGTTCAGAATACGGCTATGCCACCATATCTGAAAATTCTTCCACACTACCTTAACAGAGATTTACTATGGCTGCTACCACTGTATTATAGTTGTGTACCCCAGATCATAGTGCCATACCATATATTGTTACTTTATTGGAGTGTTATGGGAGTGTTACAGGATTGTTATCATATGTCACCATCAGTGATAACCATTTACAGAACAATGTAAATTTCACATACTGTATCCCCTTTCATCACCCCCATTTTGAAATCGCTGCCATCACCACCATCACCATTCCCAATACCACTATCACCGTTACTATGATCACCTTTACCACCATCACCATCACCACCATCATCATCGCCACCATCACCATCACCACCATTGGTCATTATACTCATAGATGATTTCTCCATGAGCTGTATGTAATTTGCCCTTCTCAACTGTTAGTGAAGCCAGATCCACTACTACATGTAATGTGAGATCTAGTACTACAGGCTAAGCCAGGTCCACCATGAGACGCAGACACAGATCCACCACAAGCGCTGAAGCCAGATCCACTACTACATGTGATGCCACATCCACTCCTACAGGTGAAGCCAGATCCATTGCCAGATGTGAAGACGGATCCACCACAATAGGCGAAGCCAGATCTGCTGTGACAAGCAAAATCGAATCCACTGTTAACAAATTTCTTCCAACAAATGCAGATGCACTGTTTCCAGCGCTGCCCAAACCTTCCATAGCAGCAAGCCCAGATTCACTGCTACCAGTGAAGCCAGATCCACCTGATTCAATGCTTCTTGCCAGCTTCCAGCACATCCATATCCACTACTACCAGCCAAGCCATGTTCACCCCTACCAGTAAAGCCAGTTTCACTCCGACCAGCAAAGCCAGATCCACCCCTACCTGTTTGCACACACCGAAGCCAGACCTACTGCAGCCTGGCCTCTTCTACTCAGTCCAGATCCACTGATACCGGCAAATCCACTTTCACCCCTACCGGTAAAGCCAGATCCACAACTATCAGCACAGCCAGTTTTTTACACCTACAAGTGAAACCAGATCCACCGCTACCAGCATGCTCCCCACGAAGCCACATCTAATGCTGCGTGCCAGCTCATAGTGAGTCCAGATTCTTTGGTATCAGTGAAGACACATCAATTCCTTGCGGTGATCTTCCAGTGAGTCCAGATCAAGTGCTCCTAGCGAAGCCAGATCCACCCCTATGTGAAGCCAGATCCATTTCTGAGTGCAGCAGGATGCAACCTTGCCTGAATGCTGCTAGTGAAGCCATATTCGCAGCATGTTGCCAGCACCTAGCGAACTCCGATCAAGCAAATCTGGATCCATTTCGCCCAGCAAACCCAGATCCACCCCCCATTGCAAAATCCCAGGGATGGCTGATCCCGAGCTTCTTAACAGCTTGAGGTAAGCCTCGATCAACTGCTTACAGCGAAGCCAGATAGACAAAAAGGTCAGAGTGAGTATGTCAGAGCAGTGAAACCAAGCATATCAGAATGGTACAAGCAACCATGTCAGAGCTTTAGAAGTGAGTATGCCAGAGTTGCAAAAGCATGCATATCAGTTGTCAAAGTGAGCTGGTCAGAGTTGTGGGTTCAAACGGCTTGTCGGAGATGTGAGAATAAACATTTTAGAGTCGCGGGAGCAAGGTTGACAGAGGTTTGAAAGTGATAGAGTTCGCATGTTGCAGTTGTCTGAGCGAGTATGTCAGAGTTGTTAGATTGAGCAGGTCAAAGTAATAATTCAGCAAAAAGTGAAATTGGTTTCCGAAATTGGGCCCCACACATGGATCCTTCTCCATATTCTCCACACATAATTCGACATTCTAGTTTGCTTTCTTCGACCGTGTTTTGAAGCATTCAATGATGTGATTGCGTCATCGAAACATTTGAACAACTTGTTTAGTCATTGCAGATAATTTACTGTACGTATTTCACGTTCGTTCTCTGGATTTGAATCGTTTCAACAGTGTTTTGAAGTGTTTCATTGATTTCCAGGCAATTGTTAAATATGTAATCCCTCCAGACATCGATTATACACAAACTTGCACAACTCCCATAACAAGATTCAGACACCCAGAGAAAACACTAATCAAGGGTTTATATATCACTGCAACGATTGCCTCAAGTATCAAAATGAATAATCTACATGTAAAACACATTGAACGCATTCAAGACAATCGTGTTGCTCACATACCACCACATGCTATCTGGATGGGGTGTCAGTGGCACATGGTGTACAGCCCATCGGATCGCACTTATATGGATGATATATGCGGTTCTGACACCCCTCAGAGGCTTGGAATAGCAGGTTCTGTTGCACAAGGGTTGCATCGGAGGTTGATGTCTCTCCCCAACAATCATCGTACGAGCAGTCTGACATATGGGCCCTGTCGCAAAAGTCTGAACCAAGGCGGGAAGCCCTTTAATACGTTGTTCAGCTTCCTCGACGACGAAAAGACCCTTCCAAAATGCGGGTATGCATCCAGCAGTCCACTTTAAGCGGCTATCTCGGCTCATCCCCATCCTGACAAGCACTATATCATTTCTTCGTGGCTTATGCTTTCTCCACCTTGTGGACCCAGTGCAACAAACCATAGGAACTACCTGCTTGTGGCATTGGAAAGACGTCACTGGAAATGCTACTGCATTTTACCCAATGTATATTGCATCGTCGAAACCATTGAAATATTGATAGTGATCGATGTAGTCTGTGAAGTTGGCAAATCTCGTGAAACACTAAGAAATGTGATTCTGTAGCTCCCCTTTTGGCATTGTACAACACTCAGCCAAGACATCAAGGGTCTTGATTTCTGGTTGCGGGTTTTTCATCATTTGCTTGATAGATGCTTTGGTTAGAGTCATTTCATCATGGCGACATTGTTTTGCAGTGTTTGCGATCAGCGCTCAATACCGAAACACCTCCTGTTGTGCTTGCGTTATCACAATCGGGAAGGTTGCCTCATCATGATTCCACTGTCGGTATGCTTGTTTAAGTATCATCATCGCTCTTTCTGGTAGTTCAGAGCTCGCATTCAAGAGGTTGCCAAGCGGGCGGATATCATCAGAGATGTGGTTCAGGAGATGCATCGTCACAAATTTGAAATCCAGTTTGTTTACAAGATGTTGTGCAATGTCTAACTCGATCTCCAGGGTATGTTCATCAACCCAACGACGCTTTGCAGCCTCCAAATGATTGTTCCAAGCGGGGTTACTCTCCCGTTCTTCCTGTTTGAACAATGTACGCTGCTTTTTCATGGCTTCAGAAACCTTCGTTGTAGGTTTACTGGAGCAGAATCTACAGAAAACATCCTTGTGGTAATGAAACTTGTCCAGATACATCTCCATGTAATCGATCAGGGCTTCAGCATGGTACCGGTACTGTACCAGAAGGTGAAAACACACTCAGTTCTTGACGTACAACTGGGCATCTGTGAAGGGAATTCTTTGGCTTGCTGAAGGGTTTGAAAGAGTCGCTGTGAAAACTGCAACAATCACGTGACTGAGTGCTTGCTTATACTTACCACTCCATTGCATCACATGCCTGTATGGCTTGTTCAATCGAGCAAAGCCAGGATATGGAGGCATCATTGCCCAGAGCTGGTTGAATTTGTCAATCCTGAAATGTTGTTCCAGGGAGGACAATACCCAGTCTATCAAAAGCTTACGCATACCGACGTCGACAGAATGAAAAATATTGGGTATGATTACAGTTGTGGTGGAGATGCATTTCATAGTCCAGAAGATGCCTTCTGAGGTTTCAACCACTTGATTATCCAGATAGTGTCTTGCATCCTGTCTCTCCGTCTCATCTCCCTGAGTGGTGAGTAGCAACATTTGGGAGTATAGCCGATAGTCTCTCGATTGCCACAACAATGGATTCTCTTCTCCACACGATGCTTTTGTTCCATAGCACTCCAGGCAATGGGGCTGCAGGATCAGGTGCAAGGGATTGGTTTCGAAGTGGTCAGCTGTACATGCGCTGATGACTGTATAACATTGCCGTGTCTGACAGTCCGCCCCAAGCGTGAGCATTCCAGTGTTCAAAAGCGGGATGAGAAGATGAATCATATGCTCGAAGACCTACTTTAAAACCTCTTGATTAGGGATTTGTTGATACCTTACCAAGGTGATTTTTCCACATCACAAAAAGTGATATTTTGGAGGAACCGGAAGAAGGGCAAGAAAGATACTTCATGGATTCAAAGGCTTTAATCTAATTGTCGAGTCGATGTTTCTAAGACTCAAATATACTGGCCGTTCCTGCTTGTTGCCCAAATAGTTTTCAAGATGTATCTGATCAGAACTGCCAAATGAAGGGACCATGGTAGCTCCAAGCGGCCACCGTAGAGATTCAAGTGGTTAAAATCATCATAGCTATGAAGAAATTCAACTAACATACCTCTTCATTCCGCCACCAGTCGCTTGATTTCACATCTGAGTAGATATATTCCTCAGAAGTATTGAATTGCTGTTATGGAGCATATGACATATGTTCCCGGAATGTGGGCTGTTGCATGAGGAACTCAATCCATTCAACAGGATTGCAGTTGAAGGAACGTGTGTAATCATGATTGCCAAGGTTATATGGATCGGCCAAATGATTGTAACACAGGTTGCCCAATATCCAAGAGTCGATGCGTATCACATAAGACATTACTTTCAACCTTGCGAATACAGTGTGGGATGACGCGAAATTGCTGACAGTTGGCATCGTAGGTTTCTTGAAACGCTTGATGATTGCACCTCTGCTCAAGTTGTACGTGTCGCAGCAGTGTGTAAATCTATACTCCTCCTCGCAAGAAAACAGTGAACATACACATATTTCATCATTGAAGATATTGAAATACTCATTGCTAACAGGCTTGCCGCCTAGACAGCTGACCCAGTGTGGAGTGCCATAAATACGTGTCTGAACTGCAGGTTGCTCTGGATCAACAGACACATCTTTGTTGTTGGCTTCTTTGTTCCTGGAAGCACAGTGGAAGAGGGAAGGAAAGGGTTGTGATGCAGTTCATTGATGAATGCAAGTAGAGTACTATCATGCTTGATCGCAAAACCATCATCTGGCAGTTAGTTAGCTGATAAGGATACAATCCATGCGTTGTGTTGACGACATAGGTGAGTGATGTACTCACTGATGTAGAAGTACATCTTTGACCAGCACACTCAATGTTGATAAATATCCAGTTTTCATTGGCAAAATAAACTGTCGCAAAAGACTTAAGAAGCATCTCAAAGGGTTTTTAGCTCCTTATAACATGGCAAGCTGGCTGGTCATCAGAAATAGCCGCACTTCAATTTACATCTTCCCAACATAGGTTGTACGATAGTTGTAGGATTTTTGTCATTCTCTTTCACATGTTTGCAAAGTGTCTGATCGCTCTGTCATTGTCAGCATCACTTGGGTCTGGAATAGAATCCCGCATCTGCATTCGCTTGTTGCGGCGATTGTTTTGCACCCTCACAAGACCCTCCTACGCCCTGTGCCTGATTTATCGTTGTCACTGTTTGTTAAGTTTGTACCATTCATGTACTGTGCAGTATCCTTAGATACCGACCCAGTGATATCATCACAGGGTACGGGACCCTGAGCAAAGAAAAATAGTGAGATATGACTGCAGAGCATGCTTTGAGTTGTCTTTGTGATGAATTCAAGCATTCAGTCGCTGAATCAGGGCGCTTAGATGATGCTAAGCAAACTGTTTCCAAGCTGGATAGCAGCCAAGATGATGTCGCCAGATGATGATAACCCCTCGAAGCCCACATATAGATTTGCCTTACCTCCTGACCTTACTTACAATCTGCAAAACCTTCGACACACCATCTGCACCTCTGCTACCGCATCGCATTCCCTTGTACAATATATTCATCGCTCCGGACCATTGTCTAGAGGAGTGAGGATTTGATATCCACCACTCAATCTTCGACCGCCATTGGGAACCAAAAATGCGTTGTGATGCCTTCAGGTTGCTGACATCGGTCGTCGCAGATGCTGATACAATCCAGATGCCGACATCACAAGTCCGCCTCTGGGCCAAGAACGCTAGTGTCAGAGTCAGCAAATGGGCAGCAACAACAATGAGGATTTCGCAGGAGAAATGCACCTAGACAATGCAATGGAGAGATAATCAAGTGTGGGAGCCTGTCTGGGATATTGCGAAGTCCATGAGGATGTGCAACAAGCTAGAAGCTGGCCCCAAGTAATGGGATCTCCTAGTTGATCCTTGTGGTACATGAATCAGTGATCTGGTGTCCGAAAGGCCACTCTGGACAGGGTACATGGTAGACAGGACTATCCATGTTGGTTTGGGACTCAAGGCAACGCCTGATAAGTTCGCGGAGGTTCGCCTTCACCGAGGGAAGCATAGGATCGATGAAACCCCAACGAAGATGAGGATGTTCTTCCACATTGGTATGTATCTCATAGTGCCGATGCATCATTTGGTCTTGCTGATGATGTGTAGATACAGAAACGACGAGGAAGAAACATTGGGACACAGGTCTTCACTGATACAGGTGAGTCACAACACCTTGACCGATTCCCTTGTCTAGCTATCCAGCTTTACCATTGCCTATGTTGATCCCAATGTAGCTGGGTAGATGGTGGGTCCAAAAAATACTCACCTATACTAAAGGCACTGGCCAGAGGATGATGAATCGATACTTCCGAGAGTTACAACGATCGTGGATATGACCATTTGGTCGATCACGACTGCTGCAATCGCCAGTCTGACAGCCACAGTTTAAAAATCCAAAGTCTTTTGGGCTGCTGTGAGCAACCAAATGGAGATGGTGGCCCGCATCCCTGTGATGTTACCCTAATCTCCGATAACAATACTGCTGCTCGATAGGTACAGGCAGCAATGAAATTACACAACACAACCCTGTTTTGCATTGTTTTTCGTGGCTAACAAGCGGACAGCTCACATGGCACTCAGCCTTCTATGAGTGTTGGTCGCAGCTACCTTGCCCAGGATAACATCCTCCAACATGTAGCCGAGGATATGATTGACAACATTGGGGAGGAATCAGACAAAGATTCTGTGACAGGCTATGAATATTCAAGCAGATTCCTGGAAATGAAAGGAGGCTTCCAATAGTTCGAAAGGAAGATCTAACGAAGAATCATCAGGCAGTAGTGATTCCTTGAAGTCATCCGGATATGGGCTTGTGGTCTCATTGCGGAATACGAGCAGAGAGTTGTTGCTGAGGATGATGGGGCTTGGCTCCATGACCACGATCACATTCTGAATCCTTCTGCTGAATACTCTCTCGCCAATAGGCAGCAAACACGCAGCCGCCCAGGTGCCAATTTGTCGTTGTGAGGATGGAATGCACTGGCTGGATGGTTGTTCAAGGATTTGTGTTGTGGGTGGGTATTTCTATGGCACTTTGGAGGGTGGAAGGATGGGTGATAATCTGGATTTTTTTGGAGAGGTTTTGGGTCTCGTTTTGGTGATTTGTGTATTTGATTAATAACATCAGTCATATTCATGCATGAAGGGCTGTGTTGAGAGTTCACAATCTTGGGATTAATTGTTGAAAGGTGTCTTTTTGGGAAAGGTACAATTGCAGCGACAGGAATCAGTGCATAGCTATCATGTATTTTTTAGTTGGGTATCTTCACCCAACAGCAGTTAGCCCAAATGATTAGTGAAACATGAAAGCCTTTTCGCTAGTTGCAATAATGATTTCAGTTGTACGAAGCCAATCAACAACCCTGTGGCGTGCATATTGCCTGCCATTCTTAGTTCTGAGTTCCTGTCTATCTTACCAGTTGGAAGCGTGGGTGACAGGACAAGGCAAGATCCTAGAATCGTGGACAGGATGAAATGACGCATCTCCATGATGATTTTCATCATATCAATGCTTTCTTTCCTTTACAGAACACTTTAATTCAATTACTATACATTCATTAATATTGCCTTTAGTAACACCTTTAATTTTTTCATACATATTACTTGTCACCTTTTCAAATTATGACATCAAGGCGCCGCTCATCTCCTCATCCTGCGCGTCCTTCCAGCACCAGGAGAAGGAGACGATTGATCCACCATGAGGATCTCCATGACCCTCCCAACATGATACCGGAATTTGACAATGCTCGTCGAGATTTCAATTCAGAATTTGCTGACGATGATGTTCGGTGACCATCCCGGAACATAATGAGCAAGTCGCCGTCACAGGATACCTTCATGTCATCACTTGGAACACGGGTTGCGGCAACTCAGATAACTTCTATTTCGACGCAACCCCTACATTCTGATTGTTGGGAGGTCTATCCTGTCTTGGAAGAGGAGGATGAACTAGAGCCTGTAGCGCTGTCATCCAGGAAGGTATTAGATCAAGCGTTCAATCAGTTGAATTCGCCCGCTGATGTATATCATTACTAGAGGAAGCATTCAGACCAAGCTTGTGAGCAATTGGTGGCATCGAAAGCTGGGAATCTGTGGCAATATGAGCCCGTTGTTGATGCCATGACAGGCCTCACTGCCAGAGCTGAATGACACACCCGGAAAACTCTTTCAGGCATTCCAGCGATGGTCATGGCATGTGTGAAGCCTACAGCGCTCAATGATGCAATGTTGCTGAATCTCTTTAGCATAGACACGGTGAAGACCGCCCAGATTCATAGTTGGTGGTATGAGGAAATCACCAGGACTGATCAAGCCCAGAGAATCGCCAACCCTCCACGTGCCTACTTTTCAGTGGTAAATGAATTATCTCAATGATTGTTTTTATCACTGACATTGTCCATCAGGCTCCTGCACAGATTACTTGCTCCCATGGAGCAATGGTATACTGCTGCAAGACTTCAAGCGACTTGATTTCCGGATTTCGAACAAAGTCGCCTACAAAGATCCGGAAACTGGTAGCCTGGCTATTGGCGAAGGACAGGTTGACATGCCCCACAAATGATTGTGAGGTAAGTTCAAAGCACCCTTCTTGTTTAATCATTGTTATCACAATCAACATAGGAGTGCAACTTTCGATTTGCAGAGACTGACATTGTGGTTCTAATTCAATGGACATACTTCTATGGCATTCAACAAATGGGAATGAAAGATAGTGTATTGTTTGATACAATCAACCCAACATTCATTGACCTCACCATGACGGCCATCCACCAATCTCTGTTGGCCTGGAACACAGGCGTGTTTTATGTCCCACCAAAGTTTGGCCTAGGAGGTGGAGCACAATATGAGTGCGATACAAGAAACCTTAATCTCATGGTTAATAATGCATGCAAAGATGGATTTCATTGTCTTGATGTGGATTTTGTCTCTTCCTCGCCCGAGGTTTGAGCCAAAAAGATAGACAATAATCTGCAGCATTATTCGCTAGAGGATCTACTCACCTGGTACGGACCCAGGGATGGCACAACCTCCCAATGATCATGGCAGCTGTGATGAGGACTTCCTTGATTATGTCCCGGAGGAGCTGATAGAGCCGCTTGACAATGCCTTCAATCGTCTCAGCAGCTATGTTGCGACTACTGAAGCTTGAATGCGACTCTCAGCTGTTCTGCCGATGGGCAGGTCTGTCATTGCCAGCAGCAGCTAGGCTGTCCCCTGCAGCGACCGCAACAGCAATGACATCACCAACATCACCAGTGTTGAGAATATGGGATTAGTCAATGGAAGTATGATTGTAGAGGGTGCGATGTTGCTTGGAGGTTAGGAATGGTGGCTGTAATGGGATTTAGGATTACCTTTGCGTGCTACTTTATTCTAGGTTTTGTCAATATATCATAATAGTAGTATATATTCTGCAACTGATGGTTTACAGAAGTCTGACCAGAAACTCATGAAATCATAATCGCGATGTAACATAACCCTCCTGTGACGGTTGAACAAACACAAGCAACTGAATGAAATTGTATCAACAAATTAAATATCACGAACTACTTCTGCATGGTACCTATGATTGGTCAAATTAAGCCATGAAGGATTTTTGAAAACAAGAACTCCTTGCTTCATTGAATGAACGGAGCGAGTACTATCAACATCGCAAGAAGAATTCAAAGTGGGCAATGTAGGAGTATTTTGCAAGATAATTTGTGATATTTGCAATGGAAGTGTGAACAGTCCGTCAAGCGCTCATTGGCACATCGGCACAAGTGAGTACACTGTTCGTGATGCTTGAATACAGCATCGCAACAACTCAACGAACACTCAGGAACATCACAGCAATGGCTTGTTTCAAGGAAACCTCAAAATTTTTTTTTTTGAGTTTGTGGGTCCAATAAACTAAATAAATTTAATGAAGGAAATATAGTTTTTGCTGATGTAAAAGCAAGCTTGTGAGAGTTAACAGAGCCCATGTCAAAGGTGTGAAAGCAGATGTCACAGTAGCAAACAAATGAGTAATTGACCTGGATATATGGTATATTCCGTGAATTGCAGTATACTATACATAGACAGCGGTTCAATTGGTGAAATATGTCAGATGTGGTATCGGTTATTTACTGGTGTATTACTGGGGGTTACAGCAACAGGCTCTGGGCCACTTCATGGGATTTGGTGCCATTGGTGTTATGGGAGGTTATGTGTTCGCTATATGGTCTATGGCAGATTACCGGTAAAAGAATACCTTTTTCCAGACACTTCACAACAATAGAGACAGAATACCATAGGTATATTGGAGATCAATTACCATTCCGATGAGAATGTGGGTACAACCATCAGCCAGAACAGCTACAATGCAAAGTGCCATCATACTGGTCTATTGGTGATACCATCAGCTAAAGGCTATGAGGCGAGGAGATTTACCGTTCCTGGGAGTTCCAGCACATGATCAGGCACACGTAATACCTCACTGCTTATTATCGAGTGAAGTGTACCTATTTCACATTGTGTGTGCACCTACAGCTCTAGCAACACTGAAGCAGTCAACTGGTGGAGGCATTCTATTACCACTAATACCTATGGATACACTACTAGTGTTAGCAATAGTCCCAACCCGCTAGAACAGTTACAGTTCGGGTTGAAACCCGGAACCAAACTGTTGCAACGGGTTTAGCCACATGAAAAAGCCGGACAGTTGCTCCTGGGCCAGTTCCCACCTGAAAAACCAACCCTTGCAAGCACAACTGTTTCGCTCCAATTATGTTTTTGAGTTCTGATCGTATCACGCCATGATCTACACGTGAATTATGCAGTTTTTGATTCCCTTTCGCCTGATGGTCTCTGATTCCAATTCTGAGCAATATTCATTGATTCGCTGTTGAAAACCCGCGATTTGAGTGTGATTCAGAGCGTTATTTCATTGCAACTCGAGGAATATTGATCATATTGCAACTTGGAGACCCGGCCGTGAAAGACCTCTTGAAACTGCATCTTTCACATACAGGTCATGTCGTGATATGTTAAGAATGCGAAAACTTATTTGCAGCCAGAATTGTAGGAACTGCATAATGGAACGGGGGTCCAGTTCCAACATGGCCAAAAACCCACGGTTTCAGGTCGGCTTTAGGCTGGAACCCGGAGCTGGTTACCCAGTTCTGTTGTTTTGCGGTTCCTAGCCTGGATGGGCATCTCGGTTCTGGTTCAAACCTGGACTGCTGCCGGGCAACCCGGAACCATTGCTAACACTATTCACTACTGCTGTGACGCGTTCCTACGGAGATGGAGAAAACTACCGTCAGAATACACCTTCACAAGATGATCAGTCAATCAATGAAGAACTCTCACCATCATGACAGTCTGCATTAGCATAGGCACTTACTGAGATTTACCCCACAATGGAAGCACACCCTAGCCTGGAATGAAATTTCCGGAGAATTATTGCAAAGTGGAAGTGCACTTACTGTCGAGACCTACAGTTATGAAAGACAACTATAGTGACCATGATAACTTCTCAGAGCATAGGAGTAAGGGATAATCAAATTACACCTGTTGTATCACACACAGTTTTTGAACTCTATGTTCGAAATGAACATGGCAAGATGCAACTCTTTTGAGCTGTTATTGATTGTGGTGGTGCCAGTATTTTCGTCATGCCCAGACAGCTTTGGTGACTGGGACTTCCATCAGAACTGGCACACAGTACCACTTTCATTCTTGATAGCCAGGTAAGAATGTTGGCATATGATAGTTGGAAAATGACAATTTATTATCAGTGTGTCGAACATTAGATGCCTGTTGACGAACTGGATGACCTTGTTATACATATAGCAGCTGCGCATCTCGTGCTTGGCATTCCTTGATTGCAAACTAGAAGTGTCAAATTTGACTTATCCAGAGGCCAGTTGTTATATTGATAGATACCAGTTGGGAATTCCAGAAATGAGCAGACTATTTCAGCACTACCTGAGGGAGATGGATGTGTGGAACATAGTTCTGGTAAACCACCACCCCCAGCAGTGGATATGAGATTTGTGGGGGCTACTATATTTGAAGATGTACTTGCTAGCAATCAAGTTGCCAGAGCCTATGCAACATGAAATGACAATGGCATGGGTCAGCTGGGAGCATGAACGATGTCGGAAGACATTGCCTTGGTAACATTCTGTGAGGGGAGGCCCAGTTGATATTGAATGGGTATGCAGGCAGCAGCTACAGTACTTACAGCTGAAGGGGGATGAGATCAGAACCCAGATTAATCCCAACTGGCTCACCGGAACACCGAGAGAGTATGTGGATGATGTTGGTTGGCTCTATTGTGGTGAAGTATTCTGACCTGGCCTCCAGGATTTTCTGTTTCACTGCATCCTGCTTGTCTTCAATGCTATTGAGTAATAATGATCAAGCAGATTCAGAGCTATCCAAATCTGTCTCTGTATGCAGTTCTGAGATCTTCCATATCGGCAACTGAGAGCTTTCTGCAGCAAAAGATGCATACAACTGCTTAATATTTGTACACTGATGTTGAAATTCTGGCTGTTCGATATTCATCCTGATATGACTAAATGATATTTGAAAGTAACTTCAATGAATAAAAGAACCATCATTGAGACTATTAGAATTGGACTTATACATGCCAATATGCTCATGTTGGAAAAACATTAATGCTTAGAGACAGATGTCAATCAGTCATTTGGCTGTTGCAATATATGCCAGGTAATGAGCAATTCACCCTGTCAAATATGCATACTTTGTCTGACAATCTATAAAGCTACCACTTGAGTGCAGAGATGGGGATAAACCATATACTGGCACTATGACTCCACTGATTAATATTCTGAATATCATTACATGATGGCAATTTGAGCAACCTGATGACAGAGATTACAATGCTCAATTTCTTGGAAAGTTACAATATCTAATATACTATACTGCATGAGATCCTGACTCAGACTCAATTATGTTGAACTTTACAACTACGATGAGAACTGACTGCAAATCAATTTCTGTGACATACTCTTTGAATCTTTGTTTGCTATACAACTGTATGAGAATAGTTGCTGGCAGAGGAATAATTTTCCACAGAGGGGGATAACTATACAGAGGTTTTAAACATCCAGTACCTCAAACAATTACTATACCAGAAATGCAGGAATAAAGCAATTTGTAATACATTTATCAATTGGGAGGGCTAGTAGCAGCAAGCACACCTACAGATGATTCAATGAGCACACCCAGAGCAGAGCCAGTACACACACCCAACACTCTGCGAAAATGAGTGCATGTAGAATACAATGGATGGCAGGTGATCATTTGTATATGGTGTAGATAGGTATGTATAGGGAGCCAGATTCATACTGAATACCTGTGATAGGGTAACCCAAGTGGTGCCAAATGCAATACAGAATTACTGTAATAGAGCTATCTAAGTAGTTCTGAACTCACTACTCAATGACTGCGATCTGACTAATAAATAGATCAGATATATGATTGAATATTACCACCCAGCATACAGAATAGCTGACGGAATCCAACCAAGTAATACTGATGAGTTAGCTTCCAAGAGATAACCACCGAGATTTGACCATACTGGATTTCTCTACTGAAGAACTTCATATAGAGACTGAGAGGATTGCCATAAATGCTACTATCCTAAGCCAGTGACTGAGATGCTGAGTGAATTATGAACCACAGGTTCAACAATTGCCACCAATCAGCATTTTGAACTGAATGCCAACCACCTTTCCAGAGGTCTACCAAATGACTACCAAGAAGGAAACAGATTTTCTACTTAAACTGCATACACACATGGCCACAGTGAGGTAAACCAAGAAAACAGCAAAGCTATCATCTGAATGACTTTCACCAAGAAGCTATCCACTGAAACCCTACCAAATGACAAATCATAAGATGTCAAGATCTGTAAATGCAATGTCCAAAGTGGCATTTTCAAAGCAGATGAAAACGTCCATTACAGTGAGTATGACTGTCTACTGTGATGTTTACCTGTTAGATATGGATCAATGATATGGCACTCACACCTGTTGCAATTTGGGCCAATTGTGCCACTCCTAAGTGCTCACTGCAAGCACTTTATGCAACTGGCAGTGACAATTCCAGAGGCAGACACTCACATGATTGTCCAAAGTGACCATTGGATCCAAGTGATAATCAACTATTATACATACCATACTCTGACCAATTCCAATAATGGTCTATTCCTGGATTTGGCATTTCGACAGACACAGCAGAATCTGAACAGAATTAGGTGTTGAATAACAGTTACGTTATGGTGTAATTCCAAATTATGATTACACTACTAGTAAGAGATATTGGCAATGTACAATCGATATGGCAGAGACATTGATCACAGAATATGAAGGTTTCACCAATGTGGGTGATAGCCATGTCTATCCAACAAATTGCTACCAACAACTCAGAAGCCCACCTGGAGGTAGTCGAATGAGACATGATCCAAGAAATCGACAAACAGGTTAATCATAAAGTTGACTAAGACTGCATAGAAGCAGCCAAAGATGAGTGCACACCCATCAAGTAGATCAGATTGTCACCCAAGGGGACTTCAAAAGATGATTACTGAGTCAAACAGCATCCACTTTTCTATCCCACTTACCAATAACTACAGGCTGTAAGTTATACTTTTCATAGTAAGTGGAAGTACTGCGAAGAGTACAGACAGCACCAGCACTCTCGAATGTGGTAAGACAAATATTCTTACAAAAACGTAGGTAATTTAGTATCTACGAATGAGACTACATGCAATTGACAAATTTGATCCATGAGCACCAATTACTATGACTAATTTTCGCTGTGGAAGCTGCCATGGATGATGACCCATATCTATGAGCTTGACCACCATGATAATGTCGACAATAACCTACACTGAGATATAATACCTATGGCAATGGATAGTCGGAGAAGTATAAGTTTAGTTCTCAAGTCGCGATATGGAAGTTGTGAATAGTATAGGATGTTTTCTTCTTTCACTGTTCTTGACATCTGGTCTTAAAATTTCATTCCAGTCAGCGTGGGTTTGTACTACCAGCTTCTGCAGGTGGAGTATCCCCATGGGCGGTATCCACTCAGAGGTGACTGTGGAGTTCCAATTGGCAGCAAGACTTATGAGATCATCTGATGAAGTATACAGCAGGATAGCTTAATCTTTCCTTTGCATTCCATTTTGCATGTACGGGTTTGTAACCCAGGAGGTCTGTTTCGGAAGATGGAGGTAAAATAATAATGTATCCGCAAAATGTAAAATGATTTGGAAATTATAATGGAATTACTCAGTAACTCTGAACATTCACACCGATTGTTCCAGGTGCTTCAAGATGCTCCGAATTGGGCCAAATGCAACAGGATACTCCTTTAGGTGCTGAGAGACTACCTCTCTGGTGCTCCTCAATGCTCCAGAAGGTGCGGAACAGACTACAAGAATATCCTGAAGATAGTTTAGTTGTCTTCAAAATGCGACAACTTAAAACAATTAGAATGGTCAGATTTCAGAGCTATTAATACTATTGACTGTGTCCCCGAGACTATACCACCGCATATCAAACCCGGAGCCATACTCGGCGGGCATGATCATGATCATATCTGAACCAAATAGTACAATTTGAAACACTATCTTACTGTTGCATACCTTCGTTGAGGTATTCTGATCACTATATAGTGCAGTAGCTACCACAATCTACATGATTATCTTCAAGCCATGTGCTATCGATTCTGTCTGAGGCAGCATTCTCACGCACGAAATGTGCCAGTCCAACAATTGCTCTAATGGGTAAAATGTGCATCATATTAGTCTGTATCACAACCCAGCTGACTCCGGCAACCCAATCAGCTCAACTATGCAGATATATATCATTTGGGGGTGTTAGCACTGCATATTCTGGAGCTTGAAGACATGATATCGATTGTTGAGTAATCCTACACATCTTCAACAAGGTCGTTATTGTTTTTCCAGCTGGCAGGCATTCTTCAAATCAGAGGTTCTGATCTGGTGGAGTCCAGGGAAAGTATAATACTGGAATAGCAGGAACTTGGCCTTGGAAGGTGTTAACAAGGTCATTCTCATCGTTCTCTGTAAGTTGGACCCAGATGTTATGAGATTCAGGTATGATTCCTTGGTTGGCATTTGAATATTGTACCTTGTAATTAAGTCCCAGACACTCAACAGAAGTAGGGCTGGGAAATGGTTGATGGTAGCACAATAGCCCACTATAATGTTTAACAAATATGCTGCTTATGAGTACATTCTGATCATATCCAAGCACAAGTCCACAAATTTGGTGGCCCTAGTCATCTTTCATTCATGAATGGAATCGCTGTCCAAAGTTGGGAAGCCCAACATATACTGATGCATCGTAGAGTGCAGTGAATTTGATAATTCTGTACACTTGTTGGACATGTGTCTCTCTCCAGCAAGATTGCAGGTGTGAGAAGGAGCGGAACTAAGACTCTTTCTGACAATGCTGAAGGCGTAAAAGATCTGCTCTGGGGGTATTTCACTGTGTATCAGTGGTGCAAAATAGGTTCAGAACATTTGCAGAGTCAATATAGTACCAGCATTCAAGGGGAAGATACAATGGTGCCTTCTCAATATAGTCCAGATTGGGATACTGGTTATTATGCTGGATGATCTGTCAAATACAGTAGACTTTGTTGCAATATTCATCTACCTCATTCACCTCGCTGATGTGTAACTGTTCAGAATGTGCTGAGGTGGAATTGTTGCGAGAACTGTTTCAACATACAGACGTATAGATATTGATCACAAGATGCCTTTTTCGATATTCAAAGTGGAATATGCGCTATTCCATGGATCCCAGGAGCTTGTCATTGCCAACTGCCTCGCACGAATCTTCAAACACATTCAAGCTGATGGAAAATTCCTTCTAGAACCTCATCTGTTTATTCCAAGTGATACCTTGCATCTCTCTGTTTAGCTGATTTACATTGAAGTCCTTATTAGCCTTACACCCAGTTGTAGCTTCAGTCTCAGCATTGGATTGTCAGACCTGATATTCCATATGCTTGTCATGGATGATGTTTGCCACCACATCACCTTCATCTCCTACAGCAGTCCTGATTTCCGGCAATGTATTGAAAAATCTGCTACTAGGACCTGTTGCCTTAGTTGAGACTTCCTGCAATAGTTGTCGCTAATGATGTTGGATTATTGTATTAACAGCCGACATCTCAAGGGAGTTACATGATGGATTTTGCCGATCAATCACTCTTATACCATTTGATTGGCATCTGACCATTTGGTTGCCACTCATCCGTTACTATTCAGGGGCACAAGTCATTGCATACATTGTGTTGCGGTGAATGTCTTATTGCCATACACACAGACCTCAATTGCAGCATGAATTTTATGAATCCTTTGTTGTCTTAGCTGATGGGATTCTCTTACCAACTGTTCATCTACTTTAGCCATCACAGACTTCAACATTTTCTGTTCTTGAAAATCACCCTTCTTCTGGTCAAATCTCTTGAGTATATCATCTAGTGGTTTGAGGATAGATCAGAGTGATTTTGTTGGCTAACAAGTAGAGATAATTCACACAATACCTGCACTGCTCCCATTGCCATTGTATTAGAGGCTGATTCTGCCACACTGTTCCCGGCATCATGTGAGCAGACAAGAATTGGAGTGCGATCCACTGCCAGTGTTCTGATCTTGTGCCAGATCTCTTTGACTTGCCAGCAACTGCTTTTCAATGAATTGAATGGTTTACAGAAGAGCTGGAGGCCTGGAGAGTGTAGTACTAATGTGTATTGATTGTTGAATTGATTGTTTATGTCTAGCTATCAGGTATTTGTGTGGCCATTGTGATCAGTCCTTACCATATCCCAGCAGCAGCTGATGCAATTCATCAGGCAGCCGAAGCCAATGGTCATTGCAGAGGAGGTATTGCCACAACTGGTTGCAGATTGGGTGAACACCTGGAATGTACAGAGCATCAACATGAGTTTCCTCTGGAAACTTCAGCCAAACATTCCGATCTCCTGACTTTCGAAGTGATCGAAAAGTTGAATGCCCCATCGGCATACCGATCGGAATATTACACATTGGATTTATTCCCTATCTGACTTGAGCAACAATGACCTGTTTGGGATATTTCCTAACCCAGGAAGCCAAAAGAGGGTATCATTGTCTATTGAATCCATCACTACAATTCCAGATCGCGCCAGAACCAGTTGTATCAATAGTGATGTTAGAGAAGCTTGATTCTAGACTATCTAAGAGTGCCACAAGGCCATATAGATACGAGTACAAGTGTAAATGCATGCATACGGATCTATGTATAGACCCTTCAGGCGGGCAGCAATCTCTGGTCATATGAAGCTCACCTCCGGCCAGACGAGAGCCATCTCCGGCCACAAGCTGGCAGAGACCAATCATACAATACTCCCCCTCTTGCTATACACCGTAAAGCAAGAATCAAATGAAATGAAACACAGTGATTCCCATAGTAGCCTCTTCAAACCCCTGCGAAAGTGAGCAGGGACAGAGTACTACCGTAGCCTGAGGATGGCCATTCATAAAGAAACAAAGAAATCTGCGTGCCCAAAAGTAAAGCAAAACAACCTGAAACCCAACCTTAAGTGCATCGATTGATCGCCCTTCCGTGATGGTGGAGGTTCTGTTCATGACTCGGTATCGATGGGAGCTTCCGCTCTTGACTTGGCATTGATTGGAGCTTCTGGCTACCAGCATATTTTGTAGCCGTTGGTGATTGTCAATCGTACACAGCATAACTATCAAGTGAGCATCTCAGAAGGTGGTTATACTCACCATGTATTTAAGTGCGCTTGTGCTCCTTGGAGCCCTCGTACAGCGCTTTCACTTGTTACAATATCAGTTATCTCCGTGTGGTATTAGACATCTTGGTAGACTGCGTCTCGATGAGCAACTTTGTGGGCATCTCGGTGGATTTCTCGGTTGACTTCTCACTTCTCCCATGTTCTTCTCCTGTGATCTTTCCTGTGATCTTTTCGTGTAATCTTTTCCTGATGCATATCTCTCTGATTATTCTTCCGCTGATGGAAGACTTTAGGCCGAGGCTAATCTTAGTAGCGCCGGTGTTTCAGTGAATGTTGGTTGACCTGGTAGATGTTGTCGGTCAACTTTGCGATAGACTGCTCGGTAGACCTCCAGGTGCGTGTCTCAGTCAACTGCCAGCCGGTGGACCTTCAGCTTGTCGGTTGGATGTTGGTAGGCCTGATGTAAGGTGGTTTGGCATTCCGTTCGGTATGCCATTTGCCTATCATTTCTCGATCCCCCCGTATGTCATTCCGTAAACCTCTGCTGCAGTTGGTTTGCCCAGTTGTGCTCCCAGCAATCTTCTCCTGTGATCTCCATGTGAAGTCTTTCGGCAGTGATATCGGGAAGTGGTTGGAATCCCCATAACCTTCATCAAGCTACATAGGACTCAGATGGCCTCCATTTGGTTGCCTTCATTGAAGATCTTTGTAGCTTGGTTGATTAAGGCTGTTGATTGGGTTGTTGAGTATGGTGATAATCGCAGATGCGTCAGTGCCTTCCGGCAGTGTCATGTAGTGATTGTTATCAACTTCATGATTGGGAGATGTGGTGTCGATATAGTTAGCTTCTCAATAGGAGTATGAGTCATACTGAAGTTTATGTGCTTGTAGCTTGCCAGGTTTGATCAATTTAGATGCAAGTAATAATTATATCAGCGCTTCCACAGAGGCCTGGAGTGGTATGAGTTGTGGCTTGCAGTGGTAGTAGGCATGATCTGTGTTCAATAGTAATATTGACTTCTTGGTCGTGACTGCTGCTTGGCAGGCTGTATCATCAATAGTAGTATTAACCGCACGGTCATGGCGTCTGCATGGCAGGCTGTATCATTTATGAAGTGGAGATGTCAAGTGCATAAGACGGTTTCTCTAGCCACCAGTGGTGCAACCTCCTTGTCCGAAGGATGTGATATCACACCTGGACATGCAGGGAGACTTCGACGGCTTGTTAGCGTTGGGCAGAGGATAGTGGTCATCTGTAAAATTATCATCAGTACGGCCACAATTGCTACGTCCATAGCCTAAACCTGTTCGACTGGTTCCTGCCTGGTCATGGAGAAGTCCATCTGCTCCCGTTTCTTTATCTTGTACTCAGTGATGTCCATCTGCGGGATCTGTGCAGTTATTGAGAGATCCATCTCTACCGGTTCCATGGTCTGTTGCTTCTTATCATTGATATCTGGCTTCCTCCAAATTGCAGTAGGTGGTGAAGGAAGTCCTGGTGTTCGGTGCTTGGAAGCCATCATCGTCATCTCTCAATTAGACCTTCGGTTGGAGATATCATTGTTGGGGGTATGTTGTGGTGTGGACTGCAGCCCGCGGAACTCGATGGATCATTGCAAGTAGATCATGACTGCCTGGGTCTGTTCGGTATTGGTCTGGTTTAGCTGTATCTGGAAGAGCTTTGACTGCACGGGTTCAAATAGCTCTGTAGTCTGCTTGACAATCATTGTGCCAATCCTGACTCAGATCTAGTGACTGGCTTCTGGGTGGCTTTTGACATCGTGGTAATGGTACACGGCCTTGGAGAAGCGATGGTAGGTAGACTTGTAGGTGCACTTTATGCTGTGGCTGTAGATTTGAGTATGTTGTAACTGTAGGTTCGCTGATGCTCTTGCTGTAGCCTCATGACGCTGCAGTGCAGTAGCTTGAATGTTTGCTTGGTGGTAGACTCGGAAGAATAATGGCAGGTACACTTGTAGGTATGGCAGACGGTACATTCGTGAATGCGGTGGCGAGTACATTGGTAGGTGCAGTTCTATGTGTGTTTTGGGCGCATTAGGGAGTGGAGTGTGGTAGTGAATATGCTTGGAGGTGAAGTAGTATGGAGTGACAGTCTATTCCTTGTCAAAGTGAGCGATGCCTATTTTGCCGCTGATGCACTCAATTGTGTGGATACGCATGTTTCCCCTTCTGGTTCGTGCACTCCGCAGAGCCGCACCATATGTCAACCCTTCCTCCCTCTCCGCAGGAGGTACTGTGGTGGGAGTGCGATGGTGATTGTGCTAGTATATGTCTCAAGTCTTTCTCCTTCTCTCTTATATCTGTACGGTAGGCTGAGGTGCATGTTTTTGACTTCTTATCTCGGGGGACCCAAACAATGGTGTAGCATGTGTAATCGTTGATGAATCGGACATAGCAGTGCTGGCTTGCGGAGATAGGCGTGGAGAATGGTCCACACAGATCCGAATGTCTGTGTTTGAATGGCTTTGTAGTGTGTTTGGTCTTGACTTTGATGATCTCAGCTTGTGCTTAGCCTGGATGCATGCAGTGCACATAGTGTCATCATTTGTATACCCATCAATGAGAGATCGTAGGGCAGTAGGACGAATGTGGGCTAGACGTCGATGCCACAGTCGTCATTTTGACATTGAGAGAGGCTTCCGAGTGGGCTTTGGACATTTGGTGGCAGGTGAACATTGATGTACAGTGCTGGCTGCACTTGGAGAGGCAGTGTGGGGTGAGCATGTTGGAGGCTCAGTGGAGTGCGCAATTGATGGTACGGTGATATGTGTGCTCGATGATGCTCTTTCTCGCTTCTTCTTGCTCCTTATTGCAGTGGACTTTGTAGACACATTCGTCAAAATGTGGATGTGTATTCGGCTGTGCCCAATTGATTAGTTCAGAGAAATGAAAGCTGGGATGTCGGGGTGTAGAGAGCATTGACTTCATTCTCCTGTGAAATGTTAATGAGTCCATGGTGACTTACAGTAAGTTTGTTGTCATCTCCAAGCTCAATGACTGTCGGCTGACAAAGATTCTTAATCATAGGTGTATCTGGCGATTGTAGGTGAGGATGTAGCTGTGGGTGTACTCAATGGTGTACTTGGAAGTATACTTTAGTACAGTAGTGAGTGTAGTTGTGAGTTCAGCATGAGCAGGCTTTCATATGCTGTCTCTGTCTTTCGTTCGAAGGTAACTTGGTACTCATAGGTGAACTCAGCCTGGTAGGTGCATTTGGAGTCGTCAGTGTAGATAGTATGATGATGGCACATTTCGATTCAACAGCGAGTGTACATGCTGGTACGAAGGTGAATGTGTTTATGTGGGTGGTATTGACTCATGTATACTGTTTGCAATGGTGGGGTGGTCTCCGACTGGTAGATGCTCGTTGCTAGGAATGGTATGGACGAAAATTAGGTAGGTTGTGCGATGACTTGGTAATTATTCTTGAAGATTTCAGTACACATGGTGAATGTCAACCTGGTAGACGTGTGAAGGAGGTAGTGAAAGTCATGATGGTGTTGAGTTTTAGTCTGTTCATGTGTGGCTGTTGCTACAGTAACAAACAGGGATGGTCGTGGGTGGTCTAGGGTTGTTGAGGCTCTTGATTGTGAGATGTAAATCGAGTATTCATAGTAAAGATTATAGCGGATGCCAGGCTCATAACCTGTTGCAATAGTGATGCAAGAGATGCTTGATTGTATATTATCTGAGAGTGCTACAAGGCCATACATATACAAGTACAAGTGTGGATGCTTACGTACGTATCTATGTATTGACCGTTCAGGCTAACAGCAATCTCCAGTCATACGAGACTCACCTCCGGCTATACTAGTGACATCTCCGGCCATAGGATGGCCGAGACCTATCATGCAATACCAGGTATGTCAAGATTCTTGAGTGGGGATAGCACTATTTTAATGGCATTATCCCATGCATTGTCAGTGCTTTTGGCCCCATCTGGGGCCCTGTCATCAGCCCAACTACAACCCAGGCATACTTGTTAGCGGAGTCGTGGATATCTTTTCAAATATTACCAATTGTGAAATACAGCAGCCAGGAATGCTGATTATACAAAAAATTGGTCAAGGGAGTCTTGTCAGATGCAGAAATGACTGGTACAATAATCCCTCTGGAAGGAAGTTGATCCTGTATTTGACAATAACAATCGCCGATGTCCATCTTACTGTATATGTGGCAGCATCCTGACTCAGAGTCACACACGCGTTCAAAATTGGTGTGGGCCAGAAATCGGAGCTGTGCGAAAATAAACTTTTTATACTTGACTACATGTCTGTGGAAAAATGTTCCAAAGAAGACTGTATCATATTCGATCCAATTATAATTGCTGAGCCCCATGTGTAGTCCAGTGAGGGGCATTTGCCTGCCATCTGCTGATTGTAATGATTTGATGTTGAAGGCGTCAAGTCCACACCTCAGATGTTGATCACTGCATGGTTTCTGTTGTTGACTAAATTATTGAATGTGTTCAACATCGTGTGTGGACCAAAACGGATGCCATGCATTCCAGTATTTGCAGTACTTGTGATACTTGTTGTAAACTCCGGTTTGTTAGCAACTTGCTTTCCCCCCAATGTTTTACACTCCAACTACATTGCTCTGAGCTGTTGCGTGTGTTGGATCTGGGGTCCATGTCAGATTGAACTTCTGCAGGTCTATGGCTTCTTCATCAGAAGTAACTTCAAGTGGTGGTTCACTAGGTACATTGCATAGGGGTAGATCATTTGTTGACTAGCTCATTCATGGCAATTCAGGTGCACCTACTGAAGTCAAACCATGATGGCTTGGGTCAATTCCAGCCTTCAGGTCGTACAATCATAGTGGGTACTAGCCCTTCATTCATTCGTATTGGGTGAAGTTGTTGACAGTGTGCCTCGAGTCTGTTCTTGTCAAATAATTTCTTTCTGCAGATACAGTACTTGACATGATTCTAGCTACTGCTGATCATTTTCAAGAAAGGGTAGGTGCATACATATTCCAATATACCATCATGATGCGTCGGGTGGTGATTCAGAGTGTCTGGGATATTGGGTCGAAAGTGATCCAACTCAGGTTTGTAGTTCACTTTGAATGCTCAATCCCACCCTGCTTGCTTCAGAAAGGTGTAATACCAATACTCAAGCCACCAAGCAGCTGACAATGAAGATAGATTCTTTTGATAGAATTAATAGGGGAGTTACCAAGCTAGATATACACCATGTCAATGATAACCAAAAACTGATACACGTGGAGGACGTTCGCTTCAGAATGTATCCTCGACTGCAGCATTTATCCTGAGGAGAGCAATGAACCTTAGATATGAAGTTCACAATGTAGTTATCACTGTTGCTGCCATCCTGATGGGCCTTCTATTGAATGAAATGCAAGGTCATTCACACTTTATTTATGTGTAATATCTGTAGTTGTGTCTACCATTAATGTAGATGCAGTTCCTGTTAGGCTTTGGCAGATATCAGGTCATGTCCCGTGTAAGACCAGCACAGTCATGGAACTGTACCAAGGTAGAAATATATTCAAATTCCTATATCTGCAAAATTGAAATTGGTCCAGAAGTGACACACACACCTCCCAGACACTCTGGTCAACCAGAACACTTCTCCTAAGTACTTCCAGATGCTCCCTGGCCCCCCTGGAGCGAAGCAAAGTGCTCTCAGACCTTGCAAGAGCATTCTCTGGTGCTCCTGAAGGATCCCGCAGTTATGGAGATGAATTCAAGATGCTTCAACATTTGACTTATATGATAGTCAACGGTTGAAGCTGCTGAGACAACTGCGCAGGTCTGTGGGGGACTTCAAGACAAGCTGACACCGTATTTATACGTCACTGTAGCTGCAGACAGTATTCGAGCACAATTCAGGGGAGACCATGGAGACGCTGAGTGGGACAACTTAGCGATGCAATTGAAGGCCAATGTGGCGGGAAAATTCATTTCTCGGCACAACTGGCATTCAGTTTAGCAGGGGGATGCCAATGGGGGGCATACCATGATACATGGATACTGGAGAAGGACTGATCGACTGCTGGGGGTGTACAGAGATAGAGGGATAACAGATATGGACTGAGCAACAGGGAGTATATATTTGGGAGACTCTGGGGTAGATAGATATCATCTCTTTTTACAAAATGCAAATATTATCTTGTGCAGGGCTTTGTCCCACGCACTCTTGTGGAGCTTTCATTGATCCATGCGCTTTGTGTGGTTCCTCACAGCCGGGTATTCCTTTATATCATTTCGCCCTCTCCCTACGCTCATCCAGTCATAACTGCTCTTTCCCAAGCATTCCCTTCAGATACCGTGAGAGGTGCAGCCAAATGTTGATGATAGGCTCTCTGAATTTGAGCTTCATGATGTCACCACACTGTGATCGTGTGAACTTCGAGATACTCTTGGAGACCGTGCACAAGCCAATTCGGAGATGCACTGGTAGGCTGAGATCGAGTGAACGAAGAGATCCACTTGGAAGCGGTGATTGAGTGACCTTGTAAATGTACGCGATAGGTAAGATTAATGGAGATTGGAGGAGTACTTGAAAGTAGTCCATGTCAAGGTGGTTGATCAGAAGCGAGGCATGATGGGAACTGTGACTCTATTGAATGGATCACTTGTGATTGTGGGAAGGTAGATAGTTGGGTATAACAAGGCCCACCGAGAGATGAGAGATTGGCTGGGAGCGGGGTGAAAGTGGTCTTGGGATGATGCAGTACTTGGTGAATGCAGTACTACATGTATGCCGTACTCACTGAATGCTGTACTTGGTGATAACTCATGATCATTGTATGGAGAGATAGAGAGGGATAACTTCAGTTTGCATGCTTAGGTAATAGTAGAGTTGAGGACAAGAATGTGAGAGATGTGAGGAGATGGGGGAAATGATTGTGAGAAACTGGGACTTACGAGAATTTTGTGTGCAAGTTAATTTTCCTTTCCTGATATGGCAGGTAGCACTCCTGATATGGCAGGTAAGAACACTGACATTAGGTCTTCTAAATCTAATCGGCAAAGTTGTACCCCTGATATCTCATATCTGCTTGTAATCTACATAATGTTCCCATCTTCATCACCCATTTCCCTTTTGCATTCTCAACTCTACCATCATGGCAAAACACAAATTTAATTCATCCCTCTGTATCTCTCCATGCCATGATCATCAGTTAACCCCGAGTACAGCATATACTGAGTGCAACATCCACCCAAGATTGTCTGTCTTCCATTCATTCTCACAATGTCCAGTTGATCCTGGAATGCAGCTTCAGTATCCAGTGTGCCTCCCTACAAGATCGATGGGCCCCAGCCAACTCTCCATGAAACCTCCAAGTAAAAGTCACCTCATTACATTCCCACGGTTGTGCGTTAACTAACTGATGAATTGAGTCTCATTAGTACCCAGCACGGCTCCTGTAGACTGCATCGAAATTCTGCTCTAATATCGACTGATCATGGCCTGGTAGTGTATCTCCTTACTCGTTCAATAACAACGTTGAAGTGCCTCTCTAACTTCACTCGATTCCAGCCTCAAAGATTATGTGTAAACTCATTATATTACAGCCTTCCAGTTTGAACCATCATGGCGTGGAAGTGCATCTCCAAACTTGCTCCATCACAGCCTCACAGTGCATCTCTAAGTTCACACCATTATGGCCTCCAAACTAACTTGATTACGGCCTCCATGTTCTCATGATCATGGCCTCCCGAATGCATGTCCATACATGCTGAATCATGACCTCCAGGTTCGCTCAACCATGCCCTCAAAGTGTATTACCAATCCTGCTTGACCACGGCCTCCAACTGCATCACTGAGCCCACTCGATCATCATCTTCAGGCACACCTCAAATTGCGCTTCAGCACCACCTTCAGCCAGTCCAGATATACCATGTGTAGATGGGCCGCTATATAGATACATAGATACATAGACATACATACATAGATACATACACCAGAAGACAAACTGAATACATGAGTATTAAAAATCATTAAACGATAAGTAGTAGCTATGAGTTCAAGGTGCAGCAGCAGCATTCCCAAAGAAAGATGTTGTTTTTCCCAGGCTGCTCTACTGGGATTCGAGGTGCTCCCAGGTGTGTTGCATGTGCTCCGAGGCTTGTTGTCTGTGCTCCCAGGTGCTCCCAGGTACTCCCAGGTGCAAGAAAACATCACTGAATCAGTCCAGTTAACTCTGGCATTTAACCACCCCGCGATTCAGGCCCGACAACTTTCAAATACTCCCAGAGATACGGATATATTTAGCTGATATTGTGTATCAATTTCAGCATAGAACCATGACACATGGTTGTGTGTGATTAAGGATACTTTTTCTCGGCTGGGTTTCATCAATCAAAGGTGTTGTGAAATAACACCAATTGCGCCAACATACAGGGATATAAGAGTCTATCATTACAGCAACGGTCACTGCTATTTGCAATATTGACAATCATACACACACGTATTTCACATTGTGCTCTCCGTGCAGGTCATCAAATGGATCACCAATAAAGATGGCGACTATAGCACCACCTGGTGGCTTATTTGCTTCATAACGACGCCCTCACCACAATTTAAGATCGTTGGATAATGTTGCTGGAATTGTCACTAGCAAGGACAGTCGAAGTGGGAAACACACCAATTAATATCATCGACTGTATAGGTATGGTAACCCTACTACACATCAGCTATTAGGATTCGCTCCTCGGTGTTAGAAGCATTCTCCATCCAACATAACCCATAGTTTGTAACCAAGCACCAGTGCAAGCCCATGATTTCCAAGTTATGGGCCACTGTGGCGTTGATATGAACTCCACCAATGTGATCATTGTAGCTCTGAAATATTACCCTCTGCACAGCAGCTGGGACGAGGGCCGTCATCACCATATGCACTGAGAGTGTGCCCATCCTCGCCATAGAACAATCAACTCAATTGGCTATCAACAGCCAGCCATGCTCAACAAGGACAACCTTCCGGTGCACCTCAACGACCCCCCATTGTCCTTGTCAGAAATTCTTTCCAGCTGTAAGTTGAGCCATTGAAATCAGATATCAGATTGCTGATCTGCCCGCATTACTCGAGCTTTCATATGATCAATTCCATGCAGACGATGTGTGTGAACATTCGTCTGACTTGGATGGTTCAGAATGGAAAGCCCCAATCTGTCTCATGTGAACCAAATTCTCCTTGAAGCAATGTGCTAAATGGATGGGGAAGCCCAATTACAGTGTATTCAGACAGTTGAAGAGAGTATGGGTGGCTGGGCATGAAGCAAAAAAGCATTATGGCAGTACTCAGAAGCAGAGTCATTTGAAATTGATTCCGGATGGATCCCCGCAATGGGAGATAGTGGTTGCAGATTATTTAGTGACATTTGAGACCTGGCTGCTGTTGGAAAAGTTGGGTAACTCTCACTGGATTTGGTGACAACGGATTGATATCTGTCTGTAGAATTGTGTAAGCAATATTCCAGATTCAAGGAACATGGGGAGGTGAGGGAACAGGTATCTGGCAATGGATTTGAGAGAACACTCTGGCAGAAATACAAAATGTATCCTCCCAGAGTTGCCAAGTAAAACATTAATGGTTGTGATTAGCTGGGTGTCCAATGGGAAGCATAACTTGATATCCCCCAAACAACTCCAAGCCTCGTACACAGATATGAGGCACTGGGAGGAGCTGATTGATTTCATTTTCAAAAATGGAGGCCAGAAAGAGCCTTACAGTCCAAAATTGTTATTCAAGTACACTTTGGAGTAGGACCAATTGGATGGAAGAGTATATGGGATAATACGCACATGGGTTGCTGACGAATGACTGCAGATATTGGCAGATTTCATACAACATTTGCATTTCAAATGCTTCCAAGTTCAAACTGAGACACAGTTTGACGCAATTTGTGGTAGAAATGAGGATTGCAATAGGGGAGGAGAGTGCAAAGTACGTATTTAGACCAGTCAAGGTAATAGCCACTAGCTCTGTTTTAGTTAGATATCCCCAACTCCTAATCATTAAACATAGAGTTTGAAATGTTCTGAAGTAGGTGAAAAATTAAAGGGGGAGGAGGATGGTGGGCAAGGGAATGGTACTTGTATTGATGTACATTTTGAATGAACAAACAGAATTGACAATGATCTTCACATATATATTTGTTGGAATGTTTGCTGTGACTGCAATACCTAACATTGAACTGATTATCAGGAGTACCCAAGTATGATCCAATCTGGATAGCGTACCTCACACAAACTGAAAGACACCATTGAGGACTAACAGAATACTGTCAATGGAGCAAGGCTGGGAAAGAAGCAAGTGGGGGATGGTGAGGAGGTCCTAGATCCAAATAATAGCAGTCCAGTACTGAGCACTTTTTTCAACACAATCAACAACAAATTTGATCATGAGTGTGTTGATGAGGGAGGCAGGCTGCTGAGTGCCCATCTGATTCGCAAATTGAAAGCTGACCCGCTCCCTGAAAACTACCACTCAATTTCTGGCCTTCCTAGATCCAAGTTTCCGGTGCACCACGTTTGGGCCATATGGTTCATTGGCTGAGAAGTGTTTGAGATGCTGATATGCCATGAGTGCTGGTGGCGGATAAAATGCCCACTCAGAACTATATTTACCTGGGTGGCAGTGGCTATCACATCAACATTGTTGACGGGGAAGGCTGTTATGGGATTGCCGCTGTCAATTTTGTGCAGGAATACACTTGATGATTGTGTGAATATGGCTCAGAACAACTGTCCCAAGATTATCTGTGAAGAACAACAGTGGTATCCATTGCAGAGACTGAATTCACTGCCTCACTGCCTTTTGGAGATCACTCCAGCTCCACATCAAGGGGATCCAACACTTACTGCAGCCCTGAAACCAATCGTAGTAGTCATGATGCCTGGAGTGGCAGAGACATTGAGGACTGTCATCAACACGATGGCCTACGGGATTGATTTCAGGGTTGTGAACATGTTGGAGACGGAAAATCCAATCCACTGCCATCAGGATCGAAACAGCAGTATTGAACAGCAGGAATACCGATTCAATATCCAGCTTGTTACACATTGTACCTTATTATCCAGAGAGAAACCATCAAGCAACAGCAAACTTTCATACTGTGCATGGGGTTTTTGTACTGTTGATAAGTTTCATCCATACAAGACCAAACACAGCGTACGCTGGCTGATTTCAATGAAAGCGAGAATTCGATTCAAACTTCAAATCACAGCTACACCAGGATTTCTTTCACTCTTTGACTGGTGTATCAGACAATGTGGCTGTTTTCAGCTGTATCTGATGATCCAGTGGAGATTGCTGCAATGGAACAGCATGGTACAGAGGTACTGTATTCTGCAGTGAAGAGTTTGATGAATGCCATCTGGACTGAAGGTGAGGAAGATCAACAGGATGTGGCGTACCGGAGGACCCATACTCGATATTCTTGGACATTCAGGATGCAATTGTAACCAAATGTTGCGAATGGAAAATGAATCATTCAGATACTGACAGAGAATGCCAACATTCTTGAACTCAAGTGGACTGAATATGAGGAAGCAAAAGTGATCGCCCATTTAGAAATATATACTTTGCAGGGTACATCAGTACGATGGAGGGTTCATAGATGCCAGCCAGCAACAATTTCTGCAATGTTGTAAGGAAATGACAATTCCAACGATGCTTTGGGACAATGGTATGATGTCTGCCCACTTGATAGTTCGCTGAATTCTCTGATTGTCCGATGGGTGAGAGTGAGATGTCCCTGGATGATGGTCTACAAACCTGTGCAGTATTCTGAACTCGATGAAGATCAAGCTTCAAGAGTGGTGCTCTTTCATGTACAGGACAGACAAGACAATACTTTCTCTGGTCCATCAAGTCCACAGAAGGTGGTGTTCTTATGTTCTCTTCCCGGCCACATTTGCGATTTGAACTGGTGGCTGACCAAGAATTTCGCACATCATGTGGATATATTCCCTATGTATCCAGAAATTGGCAACAATAAACAGACAGAAATGTTGCTCAAATTCCCAGGATTCACCATATCCCTCAGTGTTTGTTAGTAGACCCAATGTGCATTGGACTGGCCTAAATCTGACAGCAGCAAACCATGTTGTAATTATACAGAAGTGCAGGGGATTGAATGAGCAGCACCAGCTATTTGCACTAGTAGTCTGGCTAGGTCAAAACAGACTACCACACACAGGGATGATGAGGTTGGTTCCATATGGCTATAGTAATTCAGCGAGTCATCTCGACCAGCACTCTGGAGTAGTGCCCATGAGAGTTCTGCAGACCATGATATGTTGACCGAACATTACGATGTCAAGGATTTGCTGGGTTCTGGAGTATCGTAAGGACCACACCCAGCACCTGAAAGTGAACAGATATACATAGTAGTTAGATGAACAATTATCTCGGATTATTGGGACAGTGAAATCAAGATATTTCTCTTTACAAATTCATCTAACCAATTATGCTCAATCAATATAATTAGTCGAAAATGTCGTTTGTAAGGCACAAGCAATTACACAAATTAAATATTTCTCAGTCATTCTAAAGTATATCAAATATTGGATGTAGGAATAGCTGTGTTTTAAATCAGAATAAGTTAGAGTGCGATATCCTTGGCATACTTGGTTAGTATTATTGACACAGATGAAATGATGTCAATAGAATAGCACTCATTTTTTGATGTTGCTGGCATGCTGGTCAAATAGGCAAGAACTGTTGTCAAGATTGTTTGCTGCAACTAATTGACTAATGCCAAGCCTGAGGCTACAATTTCAATTTCGAGGCTCTCCTCATCTCAAGATAATTCACCATCATCAGAATGCAATATATAACTCAGCAAAAGGCATTAAATTGTGGGTCAATTCTGAGTTTCGAGTACAATGAAGACTTGAGACCATGTATGAATTCCGAAATGAAAAGATTTAAAATAGCAAGATTGAACAAATTTCAGATGCACTGCAATCTCGTGTATATGGCGTGAGTCTCGGTTCTCATGATGACACAACTATCACTTAATATTCAGCAGTTACAGTTGGCAATGAAGACAATCTAGCCATTATTGAGATCTTGTATGAGAATATAAGACATGGCTGGTCTATTAGTTGCCAATCCCCCACGTCTGCTGGCATAGAATTGATGTGCAGGAATAGTGTTAGCAATGGGTCCGGGTAACTAGCCAGCGGTCCAGGTTTGGACCGCAAAAACGGGTCTGTTTGGTTCTAGACCCATCCAAAATCCCGACCTGCTGCCTCTTGGCAGACCAAATCAGGACCCGTACCCGTCCACATGCGGGTTTCGCCGGGATTGCCTAGACCTGTCGGTTCTAATCTGTGGTCCTGTGTTTCGGGTTGCACTATTTATCGTCGCATTCAGATATTCTACTGTGAATTGCAAAAGCTTGACTTTGGTAGGTTGCTGTCTTTTTTTGATGCATTGGCCACCTTAATGATCGAAACAAACACAGACACAAAATGAGTGTCAACTGTGCATCAACAATTGTTGGTCGTGTATCCTGGGTAATCAGAGGGGCAATCGGTTGCAGACAGCCGTATACAAAGTAATGGCCGCCATCATAGTCAAAAGAGAAAGCGAAATGCTCCTTGCCCCATCTTGCAAATGAGCGTCAACAGAGGGTCAACGATTGTTGGGGTTGCATCATGGTTAATCACAGCGTGATGTGGCTGTTCATGTTTATATACATTGTTTTGACTGATTTTGTACACTACAAAGCTCACGAACACTTAGTGATACCTTTGTGAATGAGGTAAGTTACTGTCCCGGAGGTTGTTGCGGGAATATCCCTTGAATGTTTGCCTATATTGGCTGCCAGCTCCTTGTTTATTGATCTTTGTGATCAAGCGTCAGTCACAGTACCAAAGATGCAAGACCACAAATTGTGGACGCTCCATTGACCCTCATTTTCAACATGGGGCAAGGAGGGTATTGCTATCTGTTGTGCCTATAAAGGCGGCCAATAATTCGTTTATGACTGTCTGCAACCTATTGTCCATCAGATTACCCAGGATGCAAGACCAAAAATTGTTGACGCTTCGTTGACGCTCATTTCTAGGATGGGGTAGGGAGTATGTCGCTACAATTTTTGCCAATTACAGGAGCCAATACTTCGATTATGTATAACCCCGACCATATCAATTTGTAAATACCAGACTGACAACACCTTGAATTGTTGACACTCCATTGATGCTCATTTTGGAATGCGCGTAACTGCAATGTGCAATCAGTTGATTTCGCATAGTATATCATTCACATTGTTTTGGCAGCCTTTCTATCATTTTAATTTTCTTTCTCCTTCATCACTACATTGTTCTTTAATAATACCTATAAATATATCCTTTAAAATATACATTACAGTGTCCGGTAATTGTAGATATTAACACACTCAAAGATCCCGTTCATTTTGATCCATGCTGGTCCTTACACGCAGGTTCGCTCAATATGCTGTTCTCGCCTGTAAAATTAATATTAGCTGCATTACCACACAGCAGATGGTGTACCAACCGGTGGATGTTCCTTCATTGGTCAGCATATCTGGATCGAAATCTGCATCGTGCTGGCTATCCTGGCCATATGCATCAAGATTGAAAAATTGAGCGCTGGGAAGCGGAGCGTGGGAATACACCTATCTGGGTGGCTAATTGGCAATTGGGAAACTTTGAGCTCCCTAATCGTCACCGGTTCCCGCATGTGGCAATTCAGGCGGCAGTTGCGTTGGGTCTGGTGTCAGCTGTCAGTGCCGGTCAGGCAGAGATGCAACCGTTCCTTTGCACTTCTCGCGTGTCTGCTGATTGTTTGCAATGCCATTGTCGCAAGGAACGTATCTGTTGTCATGTGTTTGACAAAGCATACCCGGTTGTCTTTCCATCGCAGCATTCACCGGTCCATGGCCAGGAAGCTCAACTGCCTGCTTCTTCTCGTCTCGGACTTCGGCGCGGGGTTTCTCAATGAGATATTGTGTTTCCCGTATTGCAGAGCGCGAAAACCCTCTATTGGCCATTGTAGCCATAGTCAAGGCCAGGAGCATGTCGGACTGTTCCAGCTGTACCCGACCATCTTGCCCTGCCATAGTAACAGACATGTTCAAAACCTAGGAGCAATTAGATGCTGTGTCTAACAATGTGATTCAACTACTACCTCAACCATATATGCTTCCGTGGCCTTCTCTAAGGTGACTACAGTCTGTGTCGTCCACCCTTGGGGATACTTATCATAGAATTGGTCAGTGGAATTCCCAGACCTGACAACATCATGATGTTGGATATCGGAGACTGTACGGACAAAAGCCTTGGTCAACCTTGGATGTTTCCCGTTCTGGGCAGTGAACAATTGGTCCTGTGACCCTTTATGTATACCCAGTGTATGTTTGAGGGTTAGTTGACGGCCATTTACAACAATATGGATATACTGACATCCCATCGAATGCTGCTGGTTATTCATGCTGTATCCGGCCTTACGGACGAATTTCAAATGTGCATCATGGGTAATATTTCTGCTGGCAGCATTGGCTGCGTCGCTGTGGACTAACTGCTGTCAACATTGTTGCTATGTACTAGTGAGTGACGCATGGGATGAAGTGCCCATTGATCAGCTTGATCCTGATCTGCTCTAACCTAGCAGAGGTGTTAGTGTACCGATGATTTGCTGGTGTGGAATAGGAGAGGAAGATGATAACGAAAAGACATGGGAAGTCCTGAGGAATATATAGTCCGCTTCCAGTCAGACTGGAATAATTAACACTCAACTAGCATGTTGTACTCATGATGAATCCTGGTACATATGGCTGCAAGTTGCAGAGGTTTCCCACTGTGCAGCATTTTGCAGTAAGTCGGTCCGATGTTGTTTGTTTCTTTACTGGGGTAAACTGCGGTGTATGAGAGCCGAAATCTCAGAAATGTCAGATATAAAGAGGGCATTACTTGAGGGAAAGGTCGTTTGGTGATGTTTGTCTCAAACAATGCGGGGTATATTACATGAAACTGATGATAACAATCGAGTCATGTTGTACGGTAAGCATAAAAATTCCTGTTTTAATGTCAGTCAAAACACCTATTTTACTTTGTTCAAGTTGATCAACCGTAGCAACCTTGACATAAAACACAAAGCTCGCCTCCACATCATCCATATCTTGAAACATCACACTTCGCGCCCAACAACAAAGTAAACAAAAACTACAATGGTCAATGCTCCGAAAAAGAACTTGTCGCCACTTCTGACAGGCAAATATGGCAAATTGACAAATCATTTGACACGAGGACGACCCCAAGCAAATGAAGACAAGAGCGGCTTCGAGGCAGACAGAGACCTAGCCCTTGCAGCATTGGTCAGCTTGCCATCCAGATAGATGCCTGCGGTGGAGAAATGATGAGAAACGCACATTTCAAGGGATGAGGAGAAACTGAAATGGATCGAGGATTATGTTGAGAGAGAACCTGCTGTGGCAAGATGGTGAGTTTAAGATGCAGAGATAGCAATTAAGCAGAAGAAGGAAGATATGAGGAAAGCTGAAAACGCGGGAATGACAACCAGAGCGCCCAAAACAACTCCTCATGAGATGTTGAATGATATCGGAGACAGTCTGAGCGATCTTGGCAGTTCTGACAATGAGGAGAATGTGGAAGATAAGGATGATTAAGATACAGAGCTGGGCAAGCTGAGTGAGGATGACGACCCCAGCTGGGTGATGGGCACAATCTCCAAAATGGTACCGCGGTGCATGCAGTGGTTTCGGCAGATGCAGATGAAGCTTGATGACTTGACACAACCAGGATAGGAGGACATATCCGACTACTTGCGTCAAACGGATCAGATGTACAGCAAATCCGAATTGAGGGTTCCGACAATCATTAAACCGCAAACGGATGATGCCGCCTACGAAAAATCGGTATCAACTAAGTGTCATCGGTTTTTGTGAGGGCTTTGTGAGACACACAGCAATAACCTGTATTGCATCGATCCTAAATCGAGTTTTTAACAGTCTGTCTATCCAGTACATTGTTGCATACAACTTCACAAATATGAATGCAATGTCTCACAGATCGGACTTTTGTCTATAATGCTAGTTTTGCTATCGCTACCACCTCCTGCAAATGAGCGTCAATGAACAATCAACAATTCTTAGTCTTGCAACCTGGACAGTGTGTGGGCTGCGCAACTGTGTTAACCCATGATCAATCACTCGGCCACCTGTATTGGCAACAATGCATTTGACGATATGGCTACCGCCTCCAAAGAATTACCGTCAACAGGGTGCTAGCCATTTTTGTGGGGGCTCAGTTAGCTACACAGCATTCAACTAAATTGCATCGTTCCTAAAGCATGTTTTTAACGGTCTGTCAACTGAGCATGTCCTTGTATACAACGTCACAACTATGCATGAAATGTCTCACAGACCTGACGGTTTTCTAAAATGCTAGTTTCAATATCACTACCACCCACTGCAAATGAGCGTCAACGGAGCGTCAATGAATTGCAGTCTTGCGACTTGGACAAGTCACGGGCGGTGCAAGTGTCCTACTCCACAAGCGATCTATCGGTCGCCTTCATAGGCAAAAATGCAACTAACAATATTGCTGCTGCCACCTGAAAATGAATATCAACGGAGCTTCAACTGTTTTCGTGGAGCCTCCTTATGCTGCACAGCAATGAACAGTGCTACATCATTCCGAAATGCAGCTTTTAACTGTCAGTCTTTTCAATATGTCCTTGCATGCAGCTTCACAAATATGCATGCAGTGTCTCTCAGCTCTGGCTGTATTCTTGCACATAGCTCTAGAGTCACTAGTAAAGAAAGCACGTTTTACATTCCAATAACGTATCTTTTGACAGTCTCACAAGTCAAATTAGACAGTGTTCAAAGTCCTAGTGCTATGTCGAATTCCAAATCTTTGAGTACCTTGTTGCTAGAGGTTATGATATCTTCCATGAATGAACCTGTCTTTATTCGTTATTTGCCCGACCTTACTGTACAAATCATATTCGATGCTTGGTGGGCTTCAATCGATGTAGGCTCAAAGTATCTAATCGTTGGAATAATTGTAGACCTGCGCCTCCGTGGTGATTCTATGTGCATTGCGGAATCGAGGGGACTGGCATTCCCAGCATCATATGTATTGTTTGTCATAAAGTTCGTCGCCATCCATCAGAACATGGGACCAGCTCACCGGGGAAACACCTGCTGGCAAAAGCACACATTGCAAAGTTGAATGAATTAACAGATTCAGAAATTACTGAATTGGCTACTTCAACTGTTGATGGAACAGCTTCGGCGATACCGAAGAGACAAGGAAGTTGAGGAATTACAATTGTAAGTTCGTAAAGGAAATTTATGTTCATCATCTACATGTTATCTTTATTGACTGCATTGACAGACAAACCCCTCCAAACTGGCATCTAAGAACTTTGTAACTACTGAATTTCACCAAGCCACCTGGAATCACAACCTCATGTTAGGATTTGTTTCAGCTCATATCCCATAGAGCACTACATCAAACCAACAGCTACGGTGGTGATATAATGCATTATGGTACGAGCTTGTGCTACCATCCACCAACACCCTCAGCAACATTTGCCTGAGGGCATTCTCACTGTCAGTGGATGCAATTAAGAAGCAGTTGCAATGAAGAAATAAAGTTAGTATAGCTTTGGACGGGTGGACATCAATAAACAAACTAGCCATTACGTCTGTCAGTGCTTAGAATAGGGATCGAAATTGGGCCAAGTGCGAAGTACAACTTGCATTTGATGTGGTTGATAGCCTATTCTCTTCCTATTTCGAAAGAGAATTAAGGATAATTGGTCAAGAATTACCTGACTGGAGCAAGGCTGGGGGCACATTTGACTGAAGGTCTTGATCGTTTTGGGCTTACTGACTGTTGATTGGTTGCAATTACAACTGATAAAGTTTCCTCCAATTACTGAATAACTCGGGAACTACAATCAACCCTTCAGGCCTCTGGGATCAAGTGGCCTGCGTTGAGAAGCCACATAGCATGTATGGCGGAGGGCATTCGGCTGGCTATGGGTGCATTTGTGAGTAGTGATGGAGTACAAAGCCGCAAAAGTCTTGGCAAGCCCATGAGCGTGATCAGCAATCTGAAGAGAATGAAACGACAGACAACGGGAAGAGCCAAAGCCTTGGAACAGAGGGCGATGGTAGAATCAACAAGTTGTCGGCTATGAGACCAGGTTTAGCAAAGAAATTTGAGAAAGTGCATATTTCAAGATATTTTGACAGTCCTGAAACTGACATTGATATAGCAGCCAATGCTTGCTGTATAGATTACACTGACACCTGGCCGTCGAAATGACCTCATTGACTGTCAATAACCCAAAGTACAAATTGCAGTACTACCAATTATCAATGTGAAGACACTGTGTAATTCCACACTGGAGTTGCTTGAGCAAGCCTACCGATTATGAGAATTCACCAGTGAGTGGCTCAAGAATCCAACACACAGTGATTACCGGCCACTCTTCACAACACAGGATCAATGGACCATCATCAATTACACCATGGAAGATTCAAGGCCATTCCGATACTGGGTACTGTGGATGTTGAAACGGCATTTCAATACTCTGCATCATGCGATCACTGTGTACAATGACATATGCAATTATATGGATGGTGTTATGCTCGCTTTAGCCAAGAAGAAAACTCAATGGATGGAAGACTTATACCTCGCCATGAAGTTCGCGTGACAGATGCTGTCCAAAAATTGTACTGAAAATACTCCAACAACCGGTAGGCTTCTCAATTCAACAAGCATCCTCAATTCTTTCCGGAAGTTGCAATTGTTCAGGCAGTGGGACAAGGGAATGGATATTCATCATAAGGACGAGACTTCCTATACTACCCAGTACCAAGAGGGCATTCTGAAGTATGTGGAGAATCAATACTGTGCTAAACATAGACGATTGTCTGTCATTAAACCCAAAAGTATACATAGCAACAATCTCTTCCCCTCCGCTATTGCTTCTGGATCTAGTGAATCTTTATTTGAGACGTATCATTCGTCCAGCGATGATGAAGGATACCTAATGCCTGAAAACATGGCCGAAATGACTGCCGGACTCAGCAATTTTGCAGCACGCTTATTTACTGCCTCAAGGCTCTATTTGAATTCCCCTCCTGAATCACCAAAGAACTGGGGCCAAGTTGATCCGAATCTGAATGATTAACACTCCGACCCTATTGAGGTTAGCAGTACATTTTGGATACCAGACATCGCCGACTGTTGGCGCCACCAAGAGCAACCCCACTCAAAGTACGCTGATCTCTCCAATGGGGCACGCGACATATTCTGTACCGTACCACATGGTGTGAGACTGGTGGTCAGCTTGTCCATTGGGTGAGACATTATGGGCTGGAGGCAGTCAACAACCAGAGGCGAGACCCTTCGTGAAATTGTGGTAATCAGGCAGTTTGCTCGAGCCTATACCAGGATATTGGCAGGCGATATCCCAGCATTGGATATGATGAAAACTGAAAACGACTCCAAAATGGTGACCAAGGTGGAAGAAAGTACATTGAACAGAATGGCCAAGGTCCAAGACTTTCTGGAGATGTGGCAGGGCAGCCAAAACCTAAGTGCTATACAGAAGGAATCTAGCGCTCAAAACAAGCAAATGAGAGCCATTGGTTACATTTCAGATATGGAGGAGATCATCAAAGCATCCTGGTCAAACTATCGACATGATGGTGTGGCTGCATTTAGTTTGTCGGAATGATCACTTTTGCCACCAGCTTTGTCTGCAAAAGACCTTCCTGAAGGACGAACTCAGGTATTAAATGTCGGCCAAATCAGAAGAATCGACCGTCATCCAGCGGGTCGTGATGAACATAGTGCGCCTGAAAGCATTCCCGACACCGAGCATTAGCTTGACTGGAATGGTGACTTGGATATTCCAAATCGTAGCGAAAATGACACGGAGGCAGAGGATGAATCCGATGTAGAGCAAGAGCATGCCATGGAGAATGCGGAAAGCCCAGAGAAGCGGGATGAATGTGCTGTACCAAATGTTCCTGGATTGATTTGGCCAACACTGAGGTCAAACAAACAGGCTGAAAAGGTGTTGCTGACTGTCAATGCAATGGAAACAAGGAGGAATAAGGGACACAAGAAAAAGTAGGTCAGAATGGGTCAATATGTTTTCACCAGGTTCTGTATATTGCTTGATCTAGAATGTCACATAGAGGATCATTATGGGAGAATTGTTAGCAGTCGAGTGTGAATATTGGTTGATACACAGAATGTAGCAGACGAAATGCATCATTCACCAGGATATATAAATTTCAATTCAATGAGAGCGACCCATGCAAGAAGATTACTGGGCTTGACTTTGCCAAAGGGCCAAGTCTTAATCCGGTAGAAAGGCACCCAATAAGTCCAAATAATGTTTCACACAGTGATTGATGGCAGTGGACTTTGACAAGGCAATACATTAAAATGAGCGTCAACAGAGCGTCAACAATTTTTGGTCAGATAAGTCATGTAATCGACAAGTGATTTGGTAGTTGTTATATCTAATCCATGTATTGGCAACCTATATAGGCAAAAGAGTATGCGAAACGCTCCCTGCCCTATCTTCATAATGAGCCTCAGAGGAGTATCAAGGATTTTTGGTCGATAATCTATCTGGCGCTCGATCGCAGACATCTATAAATGTGGAGTTCATAGCCATGATAGGCAGATAAGCAAGATATATTCCTGCGACTGCTTCCTGGACAATAAAATCTTAATTCATATTCAATGCTGCAACTCATTGTTCTTGAGAGTTTAAGACTATGAACCAGGTCAAAACTTTGTATATAGACGATCTCCGCCACATCACACTTTGATTAACCATGATTCACGGCCACAAATTGTTGACGCTCTGTTGACACTCATTTCCAAGATGGGGCATGGAGGATGTTGCTATCACTATTGGCTAGATAGATGGCCTATCCTGTGATTATATCGAACAACAACCAAATCACTCTGTAATCACCTGACTTACCAGACCACCAATCGTTGATGCTCCATTGACATTCATTTTCAACATGGGGCAGGGTGTGTGTCGCTGTCTCTTTGCCTGAAAAGGCGGCCAATACATTGATCATGTATGACAGTGACCAGGTAACATTTTAATTACGTGACTTACAAGACCGAAAATCGTTGATGCTCTGATAACGCTGATTTTCAGGAGATTGTTGCGATGTTGCCGCTCATGTTGTTACCTATACAGGCAGCCAATGCGTTCCTCATGCATTAGAGCGACAAATTTGCTGAGGGTTAACCTGACTTACAAGACCGAGAATCATTAACGTTTAGTTTATGCTCATTTTCAGATTCGTGCAGGGAGCGTGTCGCTTTCTCTTTGGACTATAAAGGCGGCCTGTACTTCATTTATGAATGGCTGCAACCAATCGCCGCTCAGATTACCGAAGATGCAGGGAGAAGAATGGTTGACGCTCCGTGGGCTCATATTGTCAAAATTGTGGAAGGAGCGTGGGTCTCGTTTTATTGAATATATTGGTGGCCAAAGCATCGAACAAGAACAATGACGTCCCAAAGTCAATATGTTCCGATTTACAGTAGGATATCTAAGTGCGACCATCCATATACAAACCAGATATCCTGAACCGGTGATTGGAACCGACGGGTCTAGCCAAACCCAGCACAACCTACAGGTGGATGGGTAAGGCTTCTGGTTTGGGGTGCCCAGCAGCTGCTGGTCGGGTTTTTGGACGGGTCTGGAACCAAACCGACCCATTCTTGCAGTCCAAACCCAGACCGCTGGCAGGTTCCCCGGACCCGTTGCTAACACTACACACACCCACACCCCAATACTTATAAATGTGCACCTGCACACACATGCAGCTTATGGCATGAATTCTTTGGATTCTTTTATATCATGCAGCCAATAGTCATCCCGGTTGATTTGTAGCAAGGTGAGTGTCGGTCAATAGATCTTAGTTGGTTCGCCGCCCAAGGTAAACCTATACAAGCTGTCACTGCCTGCAGTCTTTGCTGTTATACCAGATACACTATAACTGTAAGTTCACTTTATAGTATGCTGGTGCTTGAGGGTCTGCCTGAAAGCCTGTTTGATAGCCGGCTTGATGACCTACATGGTAGACTGCTTCGGCGTCTGCCATTCCGAGCTAGACATCACAAGTGGTCACATTTTCGATACGAAAATCTCTGACATAAGAAAACTCTGTGTTTGTGGCAGCTTTCACCAACGAATCACTGTTTGTCGGTTAAAGTGTTGACATTGACCTTGACATTGCCAACCTTCTTGACTAAGTGTTTCTGGTTCTATAATCACCATCTCTGATACAATCACCATTGCCATCATCAACACTACCATCATTACCATTCGTATTATTGCCATCAGGTCCAGAAGAGAATGTCCACACCTACAGCCACAACTGGTGGGAAGGTGGCAGTAGATTCCGCCGGAACATCTGAGTTGCAGATTTGCTCTCTCCAACATCTAACTGTCTACCTTTCCTGCTGAGTCCCAGGCTCGAATTATCGACATGCTGACCTTGATGGGTTGTGAGATCATGTGGTGGTGCCTGTGCGAAATTTCAGGTTCACACTATAATATTGACCAAGGTCATGATTTCAGCCACCTTACAGCTCCTGCCACCAGACAGATGCCACATGACATGTGCACCTCCAGTCAAACACTGCCAGCGATATGTCACCTCCCAGTGCCTGGTGTCTGCAACTCAGCAAGTCTCTCAATCCAGCACACAGGAGCATACATGGCAGCAAATGGTCAAGTGAGATGAAAAGTGTCTTGCCTCTTGAAAGTGTATTTAGAAGCATAGAGCCAAGTAAGCTGGCAGTTACAGACCGCATGCAGCAGGGACAAATTGCAACATAGCTGGTGTGTGGCTAATGGATATCTAGGCAGCATTCCCAAGTGTTGCGAAAGGAAGGCTGGTCAACGAACTGAAGGCCAAGCATAGAGCTGTGGACATCACACAATGGACCGAAAGCAGTCTCTGTGAATAGATGGTAGAAATGATAATTGAGGGTAATCATATGACCAGATACCTAGCGGACGCAGGGGTCCCACAGAGCTAACCAGTGTTGCTGATGCTCTGCACAATCTACACCTCAGGACAAATTAAGTGAGTTGAGGAGTATGTCCGGGCCGAAGGACTCTCGTTTGTGGATTACCTTGGCTTGGTGGCAATTGCAACCGACATCAATTCGGTCATCACAAAGCTTGACAAAAGCTCTGCCAATATCATTCAATGGGTGAGTCCATGCGGGCTGCAGTTTGATACTGCAAGAATGGAGGCGGCACTGTTCACACACAGACATGGCCACTAGATGAACTTCCAGCCACAGCTGGGAGCAATGATAAGTGTCGGTGACTGCGTTGTACAATTCAACACAGAAGCAACACCCTGGGTGGTTTTCTGGATGGACGGGCACCTGTACATGAAGGAGCACTACAATCGATGCATGATGAAGGCCAGGGCAGCCAAAGCCCCACTCTGGACCCTCACCAAGACCTTTGGTGTTGTCCCAGTGAGTACATCAGCAAAAAACATCTCCGTGTGGGCGGAATGGCTCCGTCAGAGTGGATGCGCTCCGTCAGAGTGGATGCGCTCCATCAGAGCTGTCAGAGACACACCGGAGGCGGATTACTCTGCGCCGGGCGTCAATACCACTTGTCGCGTTGCATATCGCCCTCCAATCGCCGTTTCGCCGTTTCTTCTCGCTCTGTCGGTCTCCTATATTAAACAAACAGTCCGGCGTTGTGGCCAACTGTGACCATACGTCGGAATGGGTTCATTGGGTCAATGCAATGGGTGACGCTGCGAATATCTCTCCTCGCATTCCTACTTCATTATGCTCGAGGAGGGTAGGAGGAAGGTGAGAAGATATGATACACCCTGGCCGTGAGGATCCAAGCAATGGCGTGGATCCACGGACAGACCGAGTGAGACAAAAAGTTGGGAAGGATAGATTGTGTATTTTGGATGTATGACGAGATGAGATGAAAATGAGATGCTGTCTATCTACCCCGGGGTCTCCCGAGTATATACTCCGCGTCGCTCATTCCACCTCCGTTACCCCTGTATCTACGTACTCCCACCGTCGCTCCGTAAGGATATACTTCGAGTCCGTGATTGATAGAGATTGGACATGAACTGGGAGGCCGTGATCGAGCGAGTTTGGAGATGCACTTGGAGGCCGAGATGGAGTGAACTCAGAGATGCACTTGGAGGCCGTGATTGAGCGAGTTTGGAGACGCACTGGGAGGCCCAGATGGAGTGAACTCAGAGATGCACTTGGAGGCCGTGATCTAGCAAGTTTGGAGATGCACTGGGAGGCCGAGATGGAGTGAACACAGAGATGCACTTGGAGGCCGTGATCAAGCGAGTTTGGAGATGAACTGGGAGGCCGAGATGGAGTGAACTCAGAGATGCACTTGGAGGCCGTGATTGATCGAGTTTGGAGATGCAGTGGGAGGCTGTGACCGAGTGAGTTTGGAGATGCACTCGGTGTTAACTCATGATTATGGCATGGAGAGATAGAGAGGGATGACTTAACTTCGTGTTCTTAGGTGATGGTAGAGTTGAGCACAAGGAAGGGAGAGATCAGAGGAGATGGGGGAAATCATCATGAGAAATTGGGACTTAAGTGAAGTTCGTGTGCGAGTCAATTGACCATCCGCGATACGGCAGGTACGATTCCCGATCCGGTGGGTAATAACACCGATACGAGGTCTTCTAAACCTAATCAGGCAAGTGGTACCCCTGATTTCTCATAGCCGCTCGTATCCTCCATATCGTTCTCATCTTCATCGCCCATCTCTCTCTTTCTCGTCCACAACTCTACCATCATCGCAAGAACACAAAGTTAAGTCATCCCTCTCTATCTCTCCATGCCATCATCATGAGTTTACACTGAGTGCAGCATACACCGGGTACAGCATACACCAAGTACAGCGTACACGTAAGATTGTCTGTGGTCCCTTCATTCTCACAATTTCGAGTTGACCCCTGAATGTAGGTTCAGCTTCCGGTGTACCTCCCTTCCGATCGACCGCCACCAGCCAGTTCTCCATAAGAGCTTCAAAGGTAAAGTCACCTTGTCACATTCGCATAGTTGCGAGTTTACTACCGGATGAATTGGGTCCTGCCGCGCCGTCCATTGACCTCCTCAAAGTACTCGTCCCAACTCGCTCGATCACCGCCTCCAAGTGCATCTCCAAACTCGCTCGATCGCGGCCTCCAAGTGTATCTCCAGCCTCGATCGATCACGGCCTCCAAGTGCATCTCCGAGTTCACTCCATCTTGGACTCCCAGTGCATCTCCAAACTCGCTTGATCATGGCCTCCAAGTGCATCTCTGAGTTCACTCCATCTCGGCCTCCCAGTCCTTCTCCAAACTCGATCGATCACAGCCTCCAAGTTCATCTCCAAACTCACTCGATCGCGGCCTCCAAGTGTATCTCCAGACTCACTCGATTACAGCCTGAAAGTTCGCACGATCATGGCCTCCACGTGCATATCCCCAACCTCGCTCGTTCACGGCCACCAAGTGTATCTCCAAATACGCTCGAATACCGCCTCCAAGTGCATCTCCAAAGTCGCTTGATCACGGCCTCGGAGTATATCTCTGAGTTCACTCGATCGTCATTTTCAGGCGCACCTCGAACTGCTCTCAAGCACCGCCTTCAGCCAGTCCAGATATAGCATGTGTAGATGGGTAGCTATATAGATACATAGATACATAGATACATAGATGAGAATACAAACTGAATACATGACTGGGATTCGAGGTGCTCCCAGACATGTCGCCGGCGCTCCCAGGTGCTCCCAGGCTTGTCGCCAGCGCTCCCAGTTACTCTGAAGGCTGGCAAGAATGCCCTCCTAGGGTCTGATACTCCTGAAATTGACGCATCTAAGTTTACACTCCACATCCTCTCTGACCAGTGACTATGATACATTTTGCTGATGCTATGCAACGCGACTCGTTGCCCGGGCGACGGGTAGCGTGGAATTCTCCGTCAGACGGTACGATGTTCCATCAGAGCCGTCCGAGCCGTCCGGAACACCTGGGTGTTTCTGACGGAAACTAGAGTTGATGCTGATGTATACCAGCCATCCAAAGAGCCTGTGTCCCAGTGGTCGCACTATATGGCAGCGAGCTATGGTGGGACACCAAAGCAGTAGACAGCCAGGATGATCTCCAACTCCTTCAAAATCAACAAGCCAGATCCATTCTAGGTGCGCTGCCCACAACAGTATGAGAGGCTCTAATGAGAGAGGCAGGGCTTAAACCTGCGCCTGTAATCTTAGACTCCAGATAGCATGGATTAACAGCTAGACTGGCAAACACGTGCAGTAACAAGCTGAAGGTGCTACACCAAAACCCCTGTTCTGGTGCACTGATATGCACAGTACTCAAGCAAGAGCATCAGAATGGCCAGACAACTCAAGGCATGAACTGGCTGGCCCTGGGTGAAGTATCTGGTGTCAGGACCATCACGCTGGATGATGACACCACAGCCACAAGAGCTGCTGGCTGCTGGGCATGAGAGGAAGAAGCCAAACTCGTTGCAGGGGTCTAGATGTGATGGACAGATGGATTGCGCTCACACAATTGCAAAGTGGGAGCCACAGCAGTGTGAACCGATGGAAATCGATGGAGGCCCCGCCACAGGTACCTGGGGACGGGAAGCACCGAGGTCATTGATGCCAAGTGTGGGTGATCGGATTTGTGCTCCGCATGATCATAGAGAATAGAAACACATTCCAACGGCATGGAGTGATGACAGGGGGAGGATTCGCGACCCACAAGCTACATTTCGACCAACAGCACACCTGGTGCCAGGCCCAGGGCAGCGACCAGCGAGGCCAATCAACCGAAGTGCACAGGCCCTACTCAGCCATGGCATTGCCACAGACATCCATTGTGTCCCAGGGCACTCCTGCATCCCTGGGAACCCAGAAAAAGACTCTCCGCCAAATTCAGCCCCTGATATTGAAGGAAGCATTACAAAGGCGCGGCCAGGAATGTGGTCTTTGAACGAAGCCAGACAGACTTCCGAAGGATGATCAGTCGCCCAGGCCCAGTGTGATGCTTACAAAGCAGTAACCACTTGAGCTCCAGACCGAAGGGCAATGCAGGCAATAGGAGACCTATTCCAATTTCACCCACACAGTCATTAGCAATAAGATTCTAACAACTCAAGTGCACCCTTGCACCTGCCGAGGCATACCTAAAATGCTTTGAACACCATGAGGACAACAAGTGATGGTGATGCAGGGGAACTGTGGCCCAAAGACGTGAGTATCTCCTCCAGCACCGCAGCCAGTGGAAATACCAGCAGTGGGAGCTCTGGAACATGGTGGGCAAGGTAATGGGCTGGAAAGCTGGCTGATGCCGGAGGGCACAGATGTCGGAGGTGGATTCCTGGAGATATGTGACAATGTGGTGATGGATGTCCTGGCGGCCACTCACATCAGCAGGTTCCCACCGAGGTGAGGCATGGAGGCCAGAGTAGCCAGTCTGTCTTCTCTCTTTCTCTTTCTTTTGTCAGCGGGGACAAAGGGTAGTAGGTTGATGCTCCACCCTCTAACCGGCTCACCCGGAGGTGGAGGGGATAAGGGCCAGTCATACTCAAGCTGGAGTAAACACAGTATGAATAAACAACAACAACACCAAGTAGGCTGGCAGTGTACCATCGAATGCAATTGGGAGCGTACTGGAGGGCAAGATTAGGAGTGTACATCAGAGCCTACTCAGAGGTGCACTTGAGTGCATCTTGAGAGCTTACTTAGGAGTGTACAGTCAAGCAGGCTGTGTGTGTGCTATCAAGCACAATTGGGAGTGTACTTGAGAGCATGCTCGGGAGAACACTAGAGAGCATCTTGAGACCATACTTAGGAGTCTACTGCTATGCAGGTTGGGTGTGTGCCATCGCAAGGAATTGGGATCTTTCTTTAGAGCATTCTGGGGAGTAAACTTGGGAACATACTTGGAGATAAATCTGGGAGTGTACAGTCACGCTGGCCAGGAGTGTGCCATCAACTGCAACTGGGAGTGTTCCGGAGAGCATGCCCAGGAGTATACTTGAGAACATACTCGGAGGTGTAGTTAGATGCATTCTAGGTGTTTACTTGGAAGTATATTCAGAGCTTACTTGAGAGCATAAGTCAAACAGGATGGGAGTGTGCTATTGAGAGCAATTGGGAACTTACAGCCAAGCAGGCTGGGAGTGTGCAATTGAGTCCAATGATAAACATACTTCAAAATGTACATGGGAGTGTGCAATGTTGTACATCTGGCAGCTTCCATTGAAATGTAGCGTATGCAGTGTAATGTACACCGTGTGTAGTGTAATGTACAGTATCCTGCGCACGAAATTGCTCGGGTATTATCCTAATGTTATCAACATGTTGGTCCATACGACCTTGTAGTGCCCCATGTCAAATATGTTATGAATTACTATGTCAAAACCAGCATCACTATGAGTTACACATTGCGTAAGGGCATTTCTCCCGCTGATGTGGATTTAATACACCTTGCCAATTGACAATTCATCTTGGCAAAAGGAAACCATCATTACAGATGCCACCTCTACTTTCTTAGCCATCCATTCATCTTAGTCCAGTTCGTAGTGGAAGTCATGGCACTCTAGTTCAGGATTATCTCTTGTGACAATAGCATAGGCTCTCAAGACTGCTAAACAAGTAACAGATTGTATTTCCCTTTGGCTTGGTTGCAATTAGTAAGCCAAGGGATGTTGACCTAGATAGTCTTGCTAAAGGTGTTTTTGGAGGAAGTTAATAAGGAAGTAATTATGAGATTGTCAAGATGACATAAAACGGTGCTGGGTTTTAAAGCTGTTGATATGTCTGTTGATAGAGTAAAAAGAGTTATGGTTCTCGAAGCTGTGTTGAAGAGTGTAAACAGCTTCTGTGAAACATTTTGCACATTGAGATAGTAGAGTCAACAAGGCTCATAATCTGTTGAAATACTGATTGCTAGAAGCTTGTATTTTCCAAACTACAGAAACAATTGTAATCTTATATGTGGCATTCAGAGTATTCCATGTATACATACATGCATACTCAACTGGTGTCTCTGAAGCTGTCTTGAATAACAATTATCATTGTGAGATCAGAATCTCCAACAGTCCAGCTGTACTCAATACGACACACATGAGCGTGGCTTTTGTATATGCAACAATATTGTCCAGTACTGTAGCTCCAATTGATGATACAATATGTACTTACCCTTGTGAAATTGAAAATAATAACCCACTTGCTCTGGTGCTATACTCCAATAATACTTTCCTTAGTATTCTTTTGCAGATACAGATAAACATAATATCAAACTCAGTAAGATGCTCAAATGAATACTTATTGTACCCAACACCAAAATGAAAAACCCTGATCTACCCTTCAAACTTATTACACTGATTGCAGACATAACTAGAGTTTTATGTTGAGGGAGTGAAAGGTCTGTTGATATTGAAGGAACAGCTGCTCCAGTCTGATATTGGAGATCAATTTTGAAGATACCATATATCTTAGGACATCTGCCATTCCAAGATGATCACTCTTACATTCGGGTTAAAAAACCTCATTGTAGTGGGCAACATCTAGGTATTGCAATGTGGGCTACAGATTGGTAGTAGAAAATATCAACAAGTATTCTTGCATTGTCAAAGACATACATTTTTGTCAGATTTTCATTGTATTTGGGTGAGTTAGAGTATCAAAGAGTGCTTGTCAAAGGATGGCAGAGAGAGTGTATCTGAGAGATTATGAATAAGTGAGCACATCAGAGTGTGTCAGAAAACGTTCGTCATACTTAGCCTATTAGAGTGAATATATCATACAGAATGAATTGGATAGAGTGTGATAGAGAGTATGTAATTGGGTGTATCAGAGAGATTCAGATTTATGAGCATATGACAGAGTATGATAGAGAGTATCAGAGTTAAACTGTTTGAGATAGGATACTAGAGGTTGCTCATGCCAGGCCAGGTACTATGTCAAGAGTGTCAGCTCCGGTTTTGGCAGAGTTTTGCTAAATGTAAAATACTTATTACAGATTGCGAGCATATTCTGGAAATTATTATGAGTTCAATCTACAATAACCACACCTGACTCGGAATACTATGTGCCAACCAAATGATGTTGTTCATCTAACCAAGGATTGGCAATGTCTCTGAGGAGAAGATATTATAAACCAAGAACAAATAACTTATACTGCTGTGTTTTTTACTAAAGTATCGAAATTGAACTACTGCCCTTACCCACAGTTTCACCTATCATGAAACAAATGTGAGGATTCCACCCACAGTAGTTGAATAAATGAATCGCTCAATTTCAGTTTTCAGTGCAGATGGTCACACTTATTGCCAATACTATTTAGTTTAATCAATTTTTGCACATTGACCTAAGTAGTACATTACAAATGGGGTCAAGAATAATTCATGAGTGAGTTGTGAGTTATTTCTCGATCACTTACCCAAACTTGTCAGCATTCACAGTCACCACCATCCTGAATGCTATTTGTATTTGTCAACAACTGGTACAGAGGAGATTGGACTGTGGATGTCTGCCAACAGGCCAAATTTTGCCAAT